>Ga0318568_10000024_pt1 | contig 53729 bp, 31 predicted proteins | sample GRESIP088b5f21_FD_203690 | JGI IMG/M metagenome (GOLD analysis project Ga0318568, IMG submission 203690) | Tropical soil microbial communities from Luquillo Experimental Forest, Puerto Rico - GRE.SIPMG.088b5f21 | ecosystem: Environmental > Terrestrial > Soil > Tropical forest > Bulk soil...
AAATGAAATTTACAAAAATGCATGGAATCGGAAACGATTATATATACGTAAATGGATTCGAAGAACATATTGATGACCCAGTGTCATTTTCAATTTGTTACAGCGATCGCCATAAGGGTATTGGTTCCGATGGATTGGTTATGATTTTGCCGTCGGAGAATTCTGATTTCAAAATGAGAATGTTCAATGCTGATGGTTCTGAATCGGAAATGTGCGGTAACGCATCTCGCTGTATCGGTAAGTTTGTTTACGACAAAGGATTAACTGATAAAACTGATCTGACTCTTGAAACATTGGCTGGTGTAAAAAAATTAAAACTATTTTTGGATGCAGACAATCAAGTTGAAACAGTTACAGTGGATATGGGTGAGCCTATTCTGGAAGCGAATTTAATTCCGACAACTATTGACAAAGCGAAAGTGATAAATGAGCCGGTTACTTTTAGTCCCGAACTTCAATATAATATCACTTGCGTTTCAATGGGTAATCCACATGCAGTTATATTTACTCATAATATTGACAAGCTGGATTTACCTAAAATTGGTCCAATCATTGAAAATGCTTCGGTTTTTCCCCGTCGTACAAATACCGAATTTATTGAAGTTCTGTCGGCTGACAGGTTGAAAATGCGCGTATGGGAGCGTGGTTCGGGAGAAACAATGGCTTGTGGAACGGGTGCTTGTGCTTCTGTTGTTGCAGGCATTCTAAATGGACATTCGGCCCGGAAGACAACTGTGGAACTGCTCGGAGGAGAATTGACGATAGAATGGAATGAAAATGATAACCACGTATATTTGACAGGTGGAGCAACTACTGTCTTCGAAGGTGAAATTTAACGATAACTATAAAATACAAAACAATAAATTACCAGGCTAAAATATGGCACAGATTAATGAGAATTTTATAAAAATTCCCGCAACGTATTTATTTTCCGAGATAGCAAAACGTGTAGCCCAGCACAAAGAAGAAAATCCTACAGCTCCTATTATTCGTATGGGAATCGGTGATGTAAGCCTTCCATTGCCTGATGCATCGGTGGATGCTATGATAAAGGCGGCTGACGAGCAGCGTAGTGCCAGTACTTTCAGAGGCTATGGTCCTGAACAAGGATATGCTTTTTTACGTGAAGCGATTGTTATTAATGATTTTACAAATAACGGTATTGATATTGCTGAAGATGAGATTTTTGTAAGTGATGGTGCAAAAAGCGATACTGGAAATATTGGGGATATTTTCGATGTCAACAATCGCGTTGCTATCACTGATCCAAGTTATCCGGTGTATGTCGATACGAATGCTATGGCAGGTCGTGCCGGCGAGCCTACTGCAAGCGGTGAGTGGACAAATCTGGTGTATTTGTCATGCAATGCAGAGAATAACTTTGTTCCTGCGCTTCCCACAGAGAAAGTAGATTTGGTGTATCTTTGTTATCCAAACAATCCTACTGGAACAACTTTGACCAAGGAGCAGTTGACTGTGTGGGTAGAATACGCAAAAGCGAATCAGGTAATTTTGTTGTTTGATGCGGCTTATGAGGCGTTTATAACCGAAGATAATGTGCCTCATAGTATTTACGAAATTGAAGGCGCTAAAGATGTTGCTATTGAATTTCGCAGTTTCTCTAAAACTGCGGGCTTTACCGGAACCCGTTGTGGCTATACAGTTGTTCCAAAACAATTGATGGGTTATGCGGCTAATGGTGAGAAAGTGTCGCTTAATAAATTATGGAATCGTCGCCAATGCACAAAGTTTAATGGAACTTCTTATGTTGTGCAACGTGCTGCTGAAGCAACTTACAGCCCTGAGGGTAAAAAACAAGTGAAAGCGCTTCTTGATTTCTATACTGAAAATGCCCGTATTATTCGTGATGGATTAGTGAAAGCGGGTTATACTGTCTTTGGAGGCATAAATGCTCCTTACGTTTGGGCCAAAGCACCAGTGGGCATGGGAAGCTGGGAGTACTTCGATTATTTATTGAAAGAAAAGAATATTGTTACCACTCCGGGAGCTGGATTTGGTGCCAGTGGCGAAGGCTACGTACGTTTTTCTGCTTTTGGTAGCCGGGAGAATACGATTGAAGCAATGAAAAGATTGGAAAAATAAGGATGCTCCGGCTCCTGAATATAAAAAGCTCCCGAACGAAAGTTCGGGAGCTTTTTAGTTTGTTATGGAATTTAGATATGAATTATAATTCCCACGCCAAAGCGCTCGCACCTAAAACGGCGGCATCAGCTTCTTTCAAATCAGAAAAGAGCAATTTGATCTTGCCTTTCCATAAAGGAAGAAGATTTTTCTCCATATGTTCACGGATTGGGTTCATAATCAAATCTCCAGCTTTTGATAATCCACCAAAAAGAATAATAGCTTCGGGTGCGCTAAATGCTACGAAATCAGCCAGACTTTCTCCAAGAATTTTTCCAGTAAATTCAAAAATTTCCTTTGCTACTTCGTCACCTCCTACAGCTGCTTCAAATACATCTTTCGAAGTGATGAGGTCTAGAGGAATGTTACGTAATAAGCTTTCTTTGGTAGATGACCCTAATATCTCACGTGCTGAACGAGCTACCCCGGTTGCAGAGCAATAGGTCTCTAAACAACCTGATTTGCCACAACCACACAACCGTCCATTTTCGCGGATAGCAGTTGTGTGACCTAGTTCGCCAGCAAAACCGTCATGACCATATAGAACTTTGCCATCGATAATGATACCGCTACCAACACCAGTTCCCAAAGTAATCATAATAAAGTTTTTCATGCCGTGTGCTACGCCATAAGTCATTTCGCCAAATGCAGCAGCATTAGCATCGTTAGTAAGTGCAGCAGGGATGCCAAACTTATCGGCCATTAATTTAGCAAATGGCACAACTCCTTTCCAAGGTAAGTTTGGTGCAAATTCGATGTTCCCGGTATAATAGTTTCCGTTAGGAGCGCCAACTCCAATTCCTTTGAATTGCTCAGCGCCTCCGACAGCATCAATCAGTTTGATTAATTCATCATATAAGTCTTGAATATACAGATTGACATCTGTATGTGTACCTGTTTTAATGGCACTTTTTGAGATTACATTTCCACGAGCATCAACAACACCAAAAACGGTGTTGGTGCCGCCCATATCCATGCCTATTACATATGGTTTTTCCATTTTGAAATATATAATTAGTAATTAGAAATATTATGACAATGAATTATTCAACAGGAATATCTTTGTTTACGTTTTTACAACCTACCAAAGCATACCACATCATGTAAGCTATACAAGCAAACATAACCCAATAGCTATTTAAATATCCGAAATGGTCAGAAACCCAGCCTTGAAGAAGCGGAACGATACCACCACCACAAACCATTACCATGAAAATCCCGGCAGCTGCTGCGGTGTACTTGCCTAAACCTTCAACTGCCAGATTGAAAATTCCACCCCACATAATAGAGGTGCAGAGTCCACATAAAACAAGGAATACAATACTGATTGGAACTTGGGTTCCGATAAATGGCAGTGTAATTGCAACTGAAGTAGGAACGAGGATGGCAAGCAAGATTAATCCTAATCCAATAGCGGAAACAGTAATCATCATGGTTTTGCTCGATACCTTAGCGCCTATAGAAGCTCCAACTAAACGACCAACCAACATCAAAATCCAATAGATTCCAACGATACTACCGGCAGTTGTTGCATCAATACCCAAACCTGCATTTGAAGCATTAGTGGCAGCTGTCATAAATAAATTAGCTGTACTTGGAATACCGATTTCAATGCCTACATAAATGAAGATGGCGATAGCACCAAAAATGAAATGGCGGAATGAAAGCGGACTGTGTGAATGTTTTACTTTTCTTTCAGCAGCAGTTTCCATGTGTGGTTCAGGAATCTGAACAAATGATAATACGATGAACGCCAGAGCGAAAATGCCTAATGCAATGAAAAGGGCTGGATTGGCTTTTTCGATAGTACGGCCGGCTGCTGCACCCATTAACCAACCTACTAACATAGGAGTAATTGTTGCGCCGATAGAGTTTATAGAGCCTCCAAATTGCAATAATCTGTTACCGGAATTACCGCCACCACCAAGCGTGTTGAGCATTGGGTTTACCACGGTATTTAACATACACATTGAAAATCCAGAAACAAATGCACCTGTTAGATAAACGGTAAAACTTTGTACCTGACCCGATAAATACTGAATGGCAACACCTGTAAAGCCTACCGCAATTGCAGCTAGTGCTGTTTTTTTGTATCCGAATTTCTTTAACATGATGCCCGCAGGTATGCCCATAAATGCGTAAGCCATGAAGTTCGCTAAAAATCCTAATTGAGATTGAAAGTTAGAAGCTCCAAATTGTTTTGCAACAATAACTCCCATGGGACTTGGAAGTCCTGTTACAAATGAAATCATAAAAAATAATGCAAACATCATTGCAATTGGCAAGGCATAATTTTTCTTTTCTGTGTTCATATAAAACGACTTTAATTAATAAATGGATTATGATAATACTTTAAATTTAATTTGACCCACAAAGTTAATACTTTTTGTCGCAGAATAAGCAGTAAATTCATTCTGATGTGTGGTGTAAATCATGTTTTAAAACATATAATCCAGAAGTAATCCGGGAAAGCTACGATTAGTCGTGATTATAAATTTTTAAACAGGAATTCACTCATGCGGGTGTATAAATGTCGACGGGTTTGCTTGCCCAAAATGCTGTGGTTTTTGTCAGTGTACATTTGCATTTCGAATTGTTTGTCGGCAGCTACTAAGCGATCAATATACAGCATAGTGTTTTGTGCATGTACATTATCGTCGGCAGTGCCGTGAACAATCAGCAAATTTCCTTGTAACTTATCTGCCCGAAGCAAGGCAGAGGATTTGTCGTAACCATTGAAGTTTTCTTGCGGGCGACGCATAAATCGCTCGGCATAAGCGGTGTCATAAAAACGGTAGTCAGTTACCGGGGCAACGGCGATACCAGCCTTGAATACTTTTTCTCCCGTGGTCATGCAAAACAATGTCATTGTACCGCCATAGCTCCAACCCCAAATGCCAATTCTGTCTTTATCAATAAAACTTTGTTGAGCCAGATATTTGGCAGTTTCAACCTGATCTTTGGTTTCCAATATGTTTAGTTGCTCGTAGGTGCATTTTCTAAATTCAGATCCACGGGCACCAGTGCCACGGCCATCGACACACACAACCACGTAATTTTGTGTTGCCAAATAGTATTCCCAATCAATTTTCCAACTGTCAAGCACTTGTTGAGAATTTGGTCCGCTATACTGGACTTGCAATACGGGGTATTTTTTGCTCGGATCAAAATTTGCAGGTTTCAGCATCCAACCATTTAGCTTTACGTTTTCCGAAGTGGTAAAGTTAAAAAAATCCTTTTTGGGGAGATTTAAAGCTTTGAAATCGGATGCTAAAGTTGCGTTGTTTTCGAGCACTTTGACGCTCGATCCCGAATTGGTTCGCAGGGTAATTGTGTTTGGGGTTTCGATGCTTGAAGCATTGTCTGTAAAGTAGGAGAATGTGCTGCTGAATGTGGCATTATGGGTTCCTTTGCCATCTGTCAGACGTATTTTTTTTCCTTTACTGTCAACTGAATAAATATCTCGTTGCATGGGGGTGATTTCTGCGGATTGATAGTAAAGTACCTGTTTTTTTTCATCAAACCCATATACATCTGTTACATCCCAATTTCCTTTAGTCAGCTGTTTTTTTATCTGTCCATTTATTCCATATAAATATACATGACGGTAGCCATCTTTTTCGCTCACGCCGATAAACGATAAATTGTCTGTTGAGAAACGGATGTGATCAATATTTTCATAATCAACGTAATACTTGTCTTCCTGACGCAAACATAGCTTTGACAGCATAGATTTCGGATTTGCCAGTAGCATATCCAGGCGGTTTTGATTCCGGTTTAGTTTAAAAATAGCCAGTTGATCCGCAGAGCTGGTCCATTTGATGCGTGGAATATAAAAATCCTGCTCATCATCTCCAAGTTTTATATTTTTAATTGATTTGTAGTAATCGTCGTAAACACAGACACTCACCGTGGAGTTGTTTTCGCCTGCTTTAGGATATTTGAATTTATAAAAGGTTGGATAGGTTGGTAGTTCATCTTTTTCTTTTGTGTCGTTCAGGTAAACCGGAAATGAGAATTCCGGAACTTTTGACTCGTTGAATTTGACGAAGGCAAGCAACTTGCTATCCGGGCTCCATTCGAAATAACGTGTTTTCTCAAATTCTTCTTCATAAACCCAATCTGGAGTTCCATTAATTATGCTTCCAAACTGACCATCTTTTGTTATTGCTATCTCAGTGTTGAAATCAAGTTTTTTCATGAATAAGTTATTCTGGCGGGCAAAAGCAATGTAACGACTATTGGGCGAAAATAGCGGCACTTCCTGAGATCCATTTTCTGAAAGCGGAATAATTTCGTTGCGCTTGATGTCATAAATATAATAATCGGCTGTGAAAGTACGACGATAACGGTACTTGACGTTTGTGTAAACCATAATTTTAGCTTCATTCGGGCTGAATTCATAACCGGAAATTTGCTTGATAGGCGCATTTTTTAATCGGGCAATGCTGAAAATAGTATCAATAGTTGCTCCGGTTTTATAATTGTATTTCACTATCGCCTTGTGGTTTTGCATGACTGTGTAATGTTCTCCATCATTCATTGATCGTGGTGTTTCGATCGTCTTGGCTTTAAACTTGCCGTCAGTTATGTCATACAATAAGTTGGCAAACAAAATATTGATGCATAATATTGAAAGAAAAGTAAGAATTAAACGTTTCATTGTAACGAGTTTTAAGTGATTGAATTTGAAACTTAGTATAAACCGGAGAAAGCCTTTTATTTTGGATGGTTGAAGCTAAATTTCGATAATAAATATCTTACAAAAATACGGCAATTTATCCTTTTGGGCGATTATAATATGAAAGTTTTTTACTTATTAGTTGTTAAAAGTTGGTTTTATTTTATTTGATGGTTTGAGAAAATGATGTGCTGGACAATTTTATATGGGTGTTCAAAGAACAAAATGTTATTGAAAAATTTTATGGATTTAATCCTGAGACTTATCCGGTAATTTGCCAACAGTCTTATTGCACAGCTAATAAGTTTATTTCTTGTACTATGAGATTCTTTGATTGACTCAATCAATCAAGACTTTAAGTCTGTTTAAATAATTTGCTTCAAGGTAATTATAAAGTATGCTAAGTACTTACAATTGTACTTTGTTGGTTGGCGCATTTTTTTTACCTTTGCACTCTCAAAAAAATATCAAATCAACTACAACAATATGTTTGAATCTCTTAGTGAAAGACTGGAACGGTCGTTTAAAATCCTGAAAGGTGAAGGTAAAATTTCGGAGATTAATGTGGCCGAAACGCTTAAAGATGTGCGTAAAGCCTTGTTGGATGCCGATGTAAATTTCAAGATCGCTAAAACATTTACCGATACGGTTAAAGATAAAGCAATTGGTCAGAATGTGCTTACTTCGCTGAAGCCAAATCAGTTGATGGTGAAAATTGTTCATGATGAATTAGCTGAATTAATGGGTGGAGCCAGTGTGGATATTAATATGAAAGGTTCACCAGCTGTGATTTTAATGTCGGGTTTGCAAGGTTCCGGGAAAACAACTTTCTCTGGGAAATTGGCTAACTTGCTTAAGACAAAGCGTAGTAAAAATCCTCTTTTGGTGGCTTGTGATGTGTATCGTCCAGCTGCTATTGAACAGTTGAAAGTACTTGGCGAGCAACTTTCAGTTCCTGTTTTTAGCGACTTGGAAAACAAAAATCCGGTTGCGATTGCAGAAGCGGCTATTAAACATGCTAAACTACATGGAAACGATGTGGTGATTATAGATACAGCTGGGCGTTTGGCGGTGGATGAAATGATGATGAAAGAAATTGCTGCGATCAAAAAGGCAATTAATCCTCAGGAAATTCTTTTCGTAGTTGATGCTATGACCGGGCAGGATGCTGTAAATACTGCTAAGGAATTCAACGATCGTCTTGATTTTGATGGTGTTATTTTGACGAAGCTTGATGGCGATACACGGGGCGGAGCTGCCCTTTCTATCCGTTCGGTAGTAAATAAGCCCATTAAGTTTGTCGGAACCGGTGAAAAGATGGATGCATTGGACGTATTCTATCCAGAACGTATGGCCGATCGTATCTTGGGGATGGGTGATATTGTATCGTTGGTAGAACGCGCTCAGGAACAATATGATGAAGAGGATGCACGTCGGTTGCAAAAACGTATTGCCAAAAACCAGTTTGATTTCAACGATTTTCTATCACAGATTGCCCAAATCAAAAAGATGGGAAATATCAAAGATTTAGCTGCGATGATTCCTGGAATGGGCAAGGCTTTGAAAGATGTTGATATTGATGATAATGCATTCAAAGGTATTGAAGCTATCATACATTCAATGACCCCGGCAGAACGCCAAAATCCGGCTATGTTGAACGGAAGCCGTAAACAACGCATTGCTAAAGGTAGTGGGTCAACAATTGTTGATGTAAATCGTTTGCTGAAACAGTTTGATCAAACCAGCAAAATGATGAAAATGGCTACTGTTAGTCAGGGAAAGCTAAAAATGGGAAAAAGAAGATAAACCCAATATTACATTCTCTTAAGCTGAAACAACAAATTTTTCAAACAAAACTTCATGTATAAAATAATCGATGGCAAAGCCATTTCGGAACAAGTAAAAGCAGAGATAGCTGAAGAAGTAAAACAAATCGTTGCTTCAGGTAAAAGGGCGCCGCATTTGGCTGTAATTATTGTTGGTCACGATGGTGGTAGTGAAACGTATGTAGCTCACAAAGTAAAATCGTGCGAACAAGTTGGATTTACTTCTACTAAGATAGCATTCGAAAGCAATGTGACTGAATGTGAATTGCTTGCAAAAATCGATGAATTGAACAAAGATAATGGTTTGGATGGCTTTATAGTGCAGTTGCCTTTACCAAAACATATCTCTGAACAGAAAGTTATTGAAGCGATTGATTATAGAAAAGACGTTGATGGTTTTCATCCGGTAAATGTCGGACGTTTGTCTATCGGTTTGCCTTGTTATGTTTGTGCCACGCCTTCAGGAATAATCGAGTTAATTAAACGGTATGAAATCCCGACAGCGGGTAAGAATTGTGTGGTAATCGGGCGTAGCAACATTGTTGGAAAACCGGTTGCTTCTTTGATGATGCAAAAGGGTTATCCTGGCGATGCAACAGTAACAGTTTGCCACAGCCGCACAAAGAATTTGAAGGAAATTTGTTTGCAAGCCGATATAATTATTGCCGCATTGGGAATGCCGGAATTTTTGACAGCCGATATGGTGAAAGAAGGTGCTGCAGTAATTGACGTGGGAACAACCCGTGTTCCTTCTGATAGAACAAAAACCGGATTCCGTTTGAGCGGAGATGTGAAGTTTGATGAAGTCGCTCCTAAATGTTCATTTATTACTCCGGTGCCCGGTGGTGTTGGACCAATGACTATTGTTTCTTTGCTAAAAAACACTTTGTTGGCTGCTAAAGGAGAAGTTTACTAAATAATTCACGTTTTGTAATTCACTGGATTGAAATGGCATTGTTCTATGTTCCAAATCTTATTGCAGGTAATGTTCTTCCTGAAGAAGAATCACAACATGCAGTTAAGGTGCTGCGATTGCAGGCCGGCGATGGCATCACGGTAGTAGATGGAGCAGGGGGCTTCTACAAAGCAATAATTACTAATCCGCACCATAAGCGCTGTGCTTTTGAAATTACAGAAACTACATTGGAGTTTGGAAAGCGGAATTATAACCTTCATATTGCCATTGCACCAACTAAAAATATCGAACGGTTGGAGTGGTTTATTGAAAAGGCCACAGAAATAGGCGTAGATGAAATTACCCCAATAGTATGTCGTTTCTCCGAACGGAAAGTTGTAAAAGAAGAGCGTCTTGAAAAAATCATAGTTTCGGCGGCCAAACAATCCTTAAAAGCTTTCTTTCCCAAACTAAATCCTCTTTGCACTTTTGATGAATTGATGAAAAATCATCAAGATTTGCAAAAGTTTATTGCACATTGTTATGAAGAAGATAAAAGGCTTCTTCAAGGTGAAATTCAAAAATCATCGGATGTACTTATTTTGATCGGTCCTGAAGGAGATTTTAGTAAAGAGGAGGTTCAAAAAGCAATCAATGTGGGCTTTGTTCCTGTTTCATTGGGTAATAGCCGGTTAAGAACGGAAACGGCCGGCGTGGTGGCATGTCACACAGTGTCTCTGTTTAATCAATTTTGATTAGCCTCTCACAAACACGAATTTTGTTTCGGTGGATAGTTGATGACTATACCAATATCCTTCTGCATTAAATCCCTTTAAATCTTCCACGTTTTCAATCCGATTCTCAATAACATAGCGAGTCATTAAGCCTCTTGCCTTTTTAGTATACATTACTATTGGTTTATATTCTTCTTCTTTAATCTCTAAAAACTCAAAATCAATGACGTTTGCTTTTACAAGTTTTTTGTTGATGGATTTGAAATATTCGTTCGAAGATAAATTAAGAATAATATTCGGTTCGCCCGATGCTAATTGGGCTTTTTTTACGGATTGTGTGAGTTTATTGCCCCAAAAGGTATAAACGTCTCCACCTTTTGCAGTTTGTAGTTTGGTGCTTATCTCGATCCGATAGGGTTGAATCAGGTCTAATGGACGAAGGATGCCATATAGACCGGACAGGATGCGGACGTGAGATTGCAGATACATAAAATCATCCTTAGAGAAACTCTTAGCATCTAATCCGTGAAATACTTCACCGTTGAAAACCAGTACGGCTTGCTTTGAATTTGCAGGTGTAAACGGACGATGCCAGTTGAAATAACGGTCGGAATTTTGATGAGCAAGTTTAGCATTGATCTCAAGTAGTTTGGATAATTCGCTAGCAGATAGTTGTCTAATTGTTTTGACTAAATATTCGGCATCTTTGATAAATTCAGGTTGGGTGAATTCTGTTATGAAATTTTGTGGTTCAAAATTCTGTATTTTAGCTGGTGAAAGGATGATTAGCATTGATAAAAATATGAGTTGTAAGCTACAAAAATACTTATTTCGGGCTGATAATAAAAACGGACTTGCCTATTTTTAGACAAGTCCGTTTTATAATTTTTCCTTTTTGGAATTTATTTTTCTTGTTCCAACATCAAAGTTCTGGTTGGTAAGTCACAAACTTCGGTTGGACCATAATATTGAACCGGCCCTGGATAGATGTAGCTTGATTTTTCATCTGCCCAATTTTCACGCATTGAGGCAAAATACTTAAAAGGAGCTCCATCTAATAATACTAAAGCTTTTTGGATAACCGGTTTCATTTTCCCGTGACGTTTCTCCATGTTCATCATCATTGTAATTGGCACACCACCGGCAATCCATTCGGCTGCAGGGGCAGTAAGATTACGAACTGATGACATGTAGCCGGTTTTGCCTTCTGAAATAAGTACAGAAGCAACGTAACCTAATGAGTAGGTGTAATCAGCATCGAAATTAGATGGAATGGCACAACGTCCTTCATAGCCGAAAAAGTGGTTGATGGCAGAGAATTTTCCTTTATATGTGCCTTCAGCTTTTAATTGCGCCAATCGTTTTGCAACCATTTCGATCAAAAGTTTTTCAGTTTCGATCAATGAAACCTGAACGTTACCATGTGGGTCGCGGTCTAATGTCAGCTGTTTTGCAATTCCTTTTGGAAGACTGCGATAAACATCGGAACTAGCAGGTGAAAGCATTCCTTTTACATATTGACGTTTTTCTTCGTCTGTATTCATAGCGTTGAAGTCATCGTTATGAGCCAATAGATCGTTAAGCTCAGCGATCAACTTTTTCATTGCAGGGATAAATTCGATCAAACCTTCAGGAATCAAGATGGTACCAAAGTTTAGGCCGTGGCTGGCACGGTGAACGATTACGTTTACAATGTCGTTAACAACATCGTTGAGAGTTTGATTTTTGGCTTCAACTTCCTCGGATACAATACAAATGTTAGGTTGGCTTTGTAAAGCGCATTCCAATGTGATATGAGAAGCCGAGCGACCCATTAAACGGATAAAGTGCCAGTATTTTTTAGCCGAGTTAGCATCCCGCTGAATATTACCAATCAGCTCAGAGTAAACTTTACAAGCGGTATCAAAACCGAATGAAGTTTCAATCATTTCGTTTTTCAAATCGCCGTCGATTGTTTTAGGGCAACCAATTACTTGAATACCTGCGTTTTTCTGAGAATAATATTCTGCTAAAACACATGCATTGGTATTGGAGTCATCACCGCCAATAATTACGATTGCGTTGATACCTAGTTTTTTGCATATTTCAGCTCCTTTTTCATATTGCCATTCTTCTTCCAGTTTGGTACGACCAGAACCGATAATATCGAAACCTCCGGTGTTCCGGTATTCATTAACGATTTCTTTGGTTAATTCAATGTATTCATGATCCACCAAGCCACTTGGTCCGCCAAGAAAACCGTATAACTTATTGTCGGCATTCAATGCTTTCAATCCATCGTATAAGCCGGAAATAACATTATGTCCACCCGGAGCCTGACCACCTGACAGGATAACACCTACACCAACGATCGGATTCACTTTCTTTTCACTTGGTTCGATTGTAACTAACGGCATTCCGTAAGTGTTTGGAAAAAGTGCTTTGATTTCAGTCTGGTCTGCTACTGATTCTGTTGCTGCACCATCTTTTAGAACGACATTGCCTTTAAGAGCTGCTGGCAACTTCGGTTGATAGCTGGCGCGCGCAATTTGCAAAGGACTTTTGGTCATTGATTTCATGTTTTGTTTTGTTATAATAGTTTGATATTCAATTGCCTGTTTTTCTGAAAATATGTGGGCAAAATTAATGAAAAAATTCAATAATACAAGGAGGAATAAAGTTAGAATGTTTGAAAATTTGGCTTCAGACCTCTTCTGCAACTTATTTTATAGCTTGTTGTATATGATTCGATTATTTTTACTACCTTTGCACCCGATTTAAAAACAACTATGCGTTGTGAGTAAATGTCCGATTTACACTGCTTTAGTTAAAGCAGTCTGCTAAACAGAAGGGTACACGTTTGTAAAAAGAATGAAGCCCGAATCCAATTTTTGTTCTTTTCCACAAGAATAAAATGTACATGAGGGTTCTATGAGCTGTCGAATAAAAGGTTTTCACGCTCATAAAAATATCGCCGGATGACTACTCGAGACGTGTACTAAAAACATCAAAATGACATTTAGAGAATTGAATTTGAAGGACGAAATTTTATCGGCCATCGAAGAACTTGGCTACGAGCAACCAATGCCCGTGCAAGAAAAAAGTATTCCGTTTATGCTGGAAAAAACTGCTGATTTAGTAGCTCTGGCACAAACTGGAACAGGTAAAACAGCAGCTTTTGGGTTGCCGGTGTTAAACTTAATTGATTCAAGTCGCAAAGAGGTACAGGTATTAGTGCTGGCACCGACCCGCGAATTGTGTATCCAGATTTCGAATGACTTAAAGGGTTATTCAAAAAATATGCGTGGAATGCGCATTGTACCGGTTTATGGCGGCGAAGACATCCGTACTCAACTTCGTCAGTTAGATACAGCCCCACAAATTATTGTGGCAACACCGGGTCGTCTTATTGATTTAATTGAACGGGGTAAGGTTGAGTTGGGAGCAATCGACTTTCTTGTTTTGGATGAAGCAGACGAAATGTTGAACATGGGTTTCAAGGAGGATATTGAAACGATCTTGGAACGTACGCCTGATACGCGCCGTACCATGCTTTTTTCAGCAACTATGCCAAAAGAAATTTCAACTATCGCAAAGCGATATATGAAAAATTTCGAAGAAATTACTGTTGGAACCAAGAACTCAGGTTCTGAAAATGTAGAACATATCTTTTATGTATCGCAGGCCAAGCAGCGCTATATGGTTCTGAAACGTATTGTGGATTTGAATCCGGATATTTACGGAATTGTATTTTGCCGTACCCGTCAAGAAACAAAAGAGGTGGCTGATAAGTTGATGCATGATGGGTATAATGCTGATGCACTTCACGGTGATTTATCGCAGGCGCAACGTGACACAGTCATGCAAAAGTTCCGTATTCGGAATATTCAATTGTTGGTAGCCACCGATGTAGCTGCACGCGGATTGGATGTAAGTGATTTGACCCACGTTATCAATTATAACCTGCCAGATGATGTTGAGGTTTACACGCATCGTAGCGGTCGTACTGGCCGTGCCAACAAAAAAGGGATAGCAGTATCGATTATTCATTCGAAGGAAAGGTTCAAGATTAAAGATATTGAGCGGATTCTTCGTAAAAGTTTCGTTCAGGAACAAATTCCAAACGGATTAGAAGTTTGTAAAAAACAATTGTTTTTTATGATAGACCGTATGCAAAATGTGGAGGTGAACGACGAACAGATAGAACCATACATTCCTCAGATAATGAAACAATTGGAGGAACTTACCAAAGAGGAACTTTTAAAACGCTTCGTATCGTTAGAATTTAATCGTTTTCTGGATTACTATAAAGATGCTGAAGATTTGAACTATCATGAACATGTCAGAGAGCGTGGTGAACGTGGTGAGAGAGGTGAACGCAGTAGTAAATCAGGAAACCGTGTACGTCTTAAAATGAATGTTGGTGAGCGAGAAGGGATTGATGCAAAACGTTTGCTTGGAATTATAAATGATGTAACTGGCGATAAGTCGATTAATATTGGTGCGATTGAGGTGACAAATAAATTCACGTTTTTCGATGTCTTTGCCGATCAATTGGAACAAGTGACGACTGCTTTTGCCGGACAATCTGATGTGATTGTAAGCGAAGCAAAGGGGAGTAAGTCATTCGATGGTGGACGTAAACCCGAATACCGTTCTCGTGGAAGTTACGGTGGAGGTGAATCGCGCGGTAGCGGTTATCGTGGTGGCGATAGAAGTAGTGATCGCGGAAATCGTTCTGCAACAAGTACGGGATCTAGCGAAAAACCTTGGCGTAATCGTGATTCAAGCGATAGGGGTAGTCGTGCATCAAGTGGATCCGAACGCAGAAGTAGTGGGTCAGGTTACAAAGGTGGTGGATCTTCTTATAAAAGGAGATAACCAATAAACTGTAAAAATTCATACAAAAAAGGATGATTCTGCGTAGGATCATCCTTTTTTGTGTTCGAATTTTATGGCCTGACCTTGACGGCCAAAGCTCAGTTTTTGTGTTTATTCATAAAATCGCCGGGTCGAATACCAAATTGTTTCTGAAAACATTTTGTAAAATAAGATGGGTTGTTAAATCCAACCATATAGCCGATCTCGTTGATACGATATTTATTTTCGGAGAGTAACTCAGCAGCTTTTTTTAGCCTTACCAGCTGAATCAGGTCGTTTGGCGTAACATCAACCAGATTTTTTATTTTTACGAAAAGTCCAGAGCGGCTAATGCAAAGTTGCTCGGCCAATAAATCAACATTAAAATCGAAGTTGGATATATTGCTATCGATGATAGCGTTCATTTTCGATAAGAATTCTTCATCGGCTTTATTATTTGCGACGCTATTGAGAGGCATAAAGGGCAATTCAGAGAACCTTCTGCGGAGTGCTTTCCTTGATTCAATCAGGTTTTTAATTTGAGCTTTCAGAAAAGTTGTTGAAAACGGTTTTTCCACATACGCATCGGCTCCGTTGTTTAACCCTTCTATTTTTGAATTTAAATCGGTCTTAGCCGTAAGCAGAACTACCGGAATATGACTCCAGATAATGTTCTCGCGTAGAGCCTGACAGAACTCCAATCCATCCATCCGGGGCATCATAAGGTCACTTATAATTAATTCCACCTGGTGTGATTTTAGTTTCTCTAATCCTTCAATTCCATCTCCGGCAGTTATTACCTGATATCCATCACAGAAGCAATCCTTGATGAAGTCACGCATTTCTACATTGTCCTCAACAATGAGTAGCAGTGGTTTTTCTTCTTCAATGACCGGATGTAACGGTTCGGGTTTCTCATTCACTATCTCTATGCTGTCAACTTCTTTGACTGGTGTTTTTGTTATTGTGACATTCTTTTTTGTTTCAGCGAGCTCATTTCTGATAGGAAGAGTTATGATAAGTGAGACTCCGGCTGGAAGTGCGTCCTTAATCACGATGTTTCCTCCGTGAGCTTCCACAAGACTTTTTACTAAAGACAGTCCAATGCCTGTGCCGGGTTTCAATCCGGATATCTGATAAAAAGGCAAGAATACTTTTTCTTTTTCCACATTGGCTATACCTATACCGTTGTCTGTAACCTGAATAATAAAACTTTGCCTATCTGTATTCACCTGCGATGAAAGCAAAATTTTACTTTCTGTGAATTTTAATGCATTGGTAAGCAAATTACTAACAATCTTTGTAACTGCTTCCTGGTCAATGTCGGCCTCAAAATCCTTTTCCGGGCAATCGAATATAAATTTATACCCTTTTTGTTCCACTAATGGGTTGAATCGATCATAAATATTGCGCAGTAAAGCATGTATGTTATGTCGGCTAAAATTTATTTTTAGTGCACCTTGCTCAGCTTTTCTGAAATCGAGCAATTGATTGACTAGCGAAAGTAGCCGTTGGCTATTACGATCGATAATATTCAAATCTTTACGAATCAAGTCAGGAAGAGCCGAGTTTGATTCCATGATTTTTTCTAATGGACCAATAATTAGTGAAACCGGAGTGCGGATTTCGTGAGCAATAGTAGTGAAAAAATGAATTTTAGCGTCATATAGCTCTTTTTCTTTCTCTTGATTGAGTTGGTTGATTCGTTCTTTATGTTTTTGTTCTGTGCGTTTATTCATCGTTCTCATAAGTGTTATGAAAAGATAAATAGCCAGTAATGCATAGGCAATTTTAAATCCGGTAGTAAGCCAAAAAGGTGGATGGATTATGATTTTGATAGAGGCACCATCGTTATTCCAAACTCCATCGTTATTTGCTGCTCTGACCCTGAAAACATAATCTCCTGCCGGAAGATTGGTGTAAGTTGCTTTATTTTGCTTGTTTACATAATTCCAATCTTTGTCAAATCCTTCAAGTTTATACGCATACATATTCTTTTCCGGAGTAGTATAACTCAATGCAGCATAGCCCAAACTAAAGACATTGTCTTTGTAGGACAAGTCGATTTGTTTCATAAAGCCGATAGCTTGTGTCAATGGACTTTTCGGTCCAATTTCTATTTCCTTGTTAAATATTTCCAGGTTGGTGATTGCTACCTGAGGTATATATTTATTAGCGACCAAATTTTTTGGACAAAAGGAATTGAATCCATTGGCTGTTCCGATATAGATTTTTCCTTTGGAGCTTTTGAATCCCGAATTGAAAATAAACTGATCGCTTAATAAGCCATCGCTTCGGGTAAATATCTGGCAAGAGCCATTCAGGGTATTGTAACGGATCAATCCCTTTCCGGTAGTGAGCCAAAGCATATTATTGTCTTCAATGATGCTGCAAATTGTTTTGTTTGGGATATTCAGCTGTAACGGAATAAACCGGTCTTTAGCGTAATCGTAGCGACATAGCCCATTGGCTGTGCCAAGCCATAGCCTGGCTTTATGGTCGGCTAATATGCAGTTGGTCTGGTTACTTGGAAGCGAACTGTTTGAGTCGGGAACACAAGCGTAATTTTTCCATTGGTTTGTATAAGAATTGAAGCAGAAAACCCCTTTCCCCTGGGTGGCAAACCAAATTAATCCTTTGTGATCTTGTGTGATATCGATGGTAGTTGCATTAAAATGTTTGAACCGGATAAAATCGTCGGTTTGCCTGTTGTATAAATTAATGCCCGACATGCTGGCAACCCACATTCTATTGCTTCTATCTTTGTAAATAGCATAAATACTTCCACCATCAAGCGTTCTTGAATTTCCATCAAGTGAATTGTATAGTTTAAATCTTCCTGTTTTAGTATCGAGTACATTTAATCCTCCGGAATATGTTCCAATCCAAAGTTTATCGTCGTCCCAGCAAAGTGCATGCACATTGTGGTAGGAAATGCTGTTTTTGCCGGCTTGAGGCATATATGCGGAAAAATGTCCTGTTTCTGTATTCAGGCAGTTCAATCCTCCATCATCGGATGCAATCCAGATATTTCCTTTTTTGTCTTCGGTAAACCGTCCGATTATATTTCCATTTATAGAGTTCACATAGCGGGAGTGGGTATAACGCTCAAAGAGCCCACTATTAGGGGAAACATAATTCAGACCCCCAAAGTATGTCCCAATCCAGATCCCACCTTCCCGGTCTTTAAGAATTGGATATATAAATTTATCCGAAATGGCTGAAGGATCTATCTCGCTTGAACTGAATAAACGTTGAGTGTGGGTTTTGGTATTGAAAAGACTTAAACCATCGTCTGATCCTATCAGCAATAAGTCGGGAGCATATTCGCTGATTTCGTGAATGTGCAGGACACCACCTGGCATTTCCGGGGAAAGGTATTTTGTTACACTGTTCTCTTTTTCGTTGAGTTTGCATATTCCCTTGTCCCAGGTTCCTAACCAGATATTTCGTTGAGAATCCTCGAATATTTTATAGATAGATATGGCTGCATCATTCCCATTTTGCTGCTTTAACTTGAATATTTTGAAACAATTCTTTGAACCGTCAAAGTAAATCAGTGACTCACGTGGTGTTTTCGGAGCAGCCCAAACCTGGTTTCTTCGGTCAACGTATATATAATTGATAAAGTCGTATCTGTTGGAAGCTTTTCCATCTTTAATGACATTGTATTGATCTAGCTGACCTGAAGTTAAATTGTAGCGGTAAATCCCTTGTCCGTGAGTTGATAGCCAGATATTTCCGGATTTATCTTCCACGATATTATTGATTGTAGAGGAAATCGATGCTCCGTTTACCTTATTTGACAGGTAGGTGAATTCTTCGGTGAGAGGATGATAAATATAAATACCTTCATCTGTTCCAATCCATATATTGCCTTTGCTATCTTCTAATAATGTACCGATATAGTTACTTCCCAAAATATTCTTCCCATTCTTGAGACTGCGAAATTCCTTGAAGCTATTTCCATCAAAACGGTTCAACCCATTCTCCGTACCTATCCAAATGAAGCCGCGACGATCTTGAATAATGCTGCGAACTGTGTTGAAAGTCAACCCATCTTCTGCTTTATAATGACGAAAGCTAAATGTGCCGGCTTTTAGATTATTCGATAAAAGTAACGTGGATAAAGCAAGAAGATATATCTGTATTTTCTTCATGGAAAGTGGCGATTTTGATTTTATAAAAGGTAGTACAATATTACAACAATTTTAGATCAAAAATTGAAATATAATCTAAAATCATGAAATAATAGTCCAGCTTATTGTTAGAAAGCGCTGTTTGTGTGATATTTATGAATTTTGATGCAAAAAAGCCTCCTTAGATAATATTGTTATCTTAATGGATAATTTTTCAATTCATCTAAACAAGATTTAAGTTCATTTGCAACTGATTTTAGTATGAATAAATCATCTGCTTAATAAGCGGATTTATGAATATGTTGACCTCAATTAAAATTTACTAAAAACAAGAAAATGAAAAAATCTAAAGAACACAGGTTCAAAGAATATGAACCCGGGAGAAAATTTCAAATCACAAAATTGGCAATAACTGTTGGTTTTTTGAGTATTTCGTCTCTATTCACTTATGCGGAAACAGGAAGCCGCTTTTCCTCAAATCCTTCCCCAGTGACTAATCAACAACAGAAAAAGAATATAACCGGAAAGGTTGTTGATGATAGTGGCATTCCAATCATTGGGGCTACCGTAAAAATAAAAGGGACAAACATCGGTGTTATAACAAATAAAGATGGTCGGTTTGATTTATCTGTAGAATCATCTGTAAAGCAACTGCAAGTGTCTTATATCGGAATGAAGACCATGGAACTTACCCTTGGAAATAATTCTAATTTCAATGTGACAATGACTGAACAAAACTCCGGATTGGATGAAGTTGTAGTTGTAGGTTATGGAACTCAAAAAAAAGCTACAGTAACCGGTTCCGTTTCGCAAGTCGGAGGGGAAGACCTCAAGAAGGTAGCAGCCGTGAATTTAAGTAATACGCTTGCCGGAAAGACTGCAGGAGTAATTGCTAATACCCGTTCGGGCGAACCGGGTGAAGATGGTGCAAATATTACAATCCGTGGTAAGGGTACCTTAGGCAATACATCTGCATTAATTGTAGTGGATGGAGTTGCTGACCGTGGATTTAGCCGTTTAAATCCGGAAGATATTGAATCGATTTCGGTTTTAAAGGATGCTTCGGCTGCCATTTATGGTGCACGGGCTGCCAATGGTGTAATACTAGTCACAACTAAACGTGGTAAAGAAGGCTCAGTCAAGATTAACTATAGCGGAAGTGTTGGGGTTACTCAACCCACACGTGTTCCCAAAATGTTGAACGCTTACCAATATGCCACATACATTAATGAATATGACAGGGGACATGGATTAACTGAAACGTATCCTCAAAACGTACTAACTAAACTTCAGGATGGTTCCGACCCGATCAATTATCCGAGTACCGACTGGTGGAACGAAGTAGCTAAAGACTGGGCAACTAAAACTCAACATAGTTTATCGGTTACAGGTGGTAATGATAAAGTCTCTTTCTACAGTTCTATTCAATACATGTGGCAAGATGCCATTTATAAGAAGAGTGCCCAAAACTACAGCCAGTATCAGTTTACTTCGAATGTTGATGCTAAAGTGGGAAAACGGGTGAAGTTTAGTTTGGATATACTTGGAAGGCAAGAGGTAAGGAATCGTGGAGTGTTCAAAACAGAGGATTTGTTCGGGAAATTTCTTTCCACATCACCCATGGCAGCAGCTTATTATCCGAACGGATTGCCCCGGGTGGGATATGATGGTGTAACTAATAATGCTGCCTTGGCAGTGACTGATAAACCAGGGACAGACAAGAATAAATATAATGTGTTGAATTTAAAACCGACACTTAAGTTAGATCTTGATCCAATAACCAAAGGACTTTATATGGAAGGTTATGCTGCACTCGATTTTACGTTTAGCACAGATAAAAAATTGAATACACCATATGATGTTTATCTATATAATAATGAAACAAAGCAATACGATAATAACAGATCGGCTACTGGAGCTATCAGCGTAGGCTCTTCAGCCGACAATTCAACCCGAGCTACATTGAATGGCCGTTTGGGATATACCCGCACTTTTAACGAAAAGCATAAAATAGACGCATTTGTTTCTTACGAACAAAGTAAATACAACTATAATAAGGTGTATGCTTTCCGAACTAACTATATTTCGGCAGCCATCCCCGAAATTTTTGCAGGGAGCAGTGTTCCTAAAGATAAAGACAATGACGGATATTCTGATGCTACCGTTCGTCAAAATATATTTGGCCGTGTAAATTATAGTTATAAAGATAAATACCTGGCAGAGTTTACCATGCGTTATGATGGCTCCCAGAACTTCGCGCAAGGGCATCGTTGGGGTGCATTCCCGGGGGCTTCTGTTGGTTGGATTATTTCAGATGAAAGTTTTTTCGCCAGCATTAAACCGGTTGTAAGCTTTTTGAAATTAAAAGGATCGTGGGGATTAATGGGTAATGACAATGTGTTTCCTTACCAATACTTAACTGAATATATCTATGGATCTTCTTCTGTAGATGATCCTAAAAATTTATCTGGAGTAACTTTTGGCTCTGATAATGTAATAAACAAAACTTTAGCCATTTCTAGAACTGCTAATCCGTTGATTACTTGGGAAAGATCCCAGACATTCAATGCCGGCTTCTCGGCTCAGTTCCTTAACGGCAAATTTGGATTGGACTTTGATTATTTTAAATCGAAACGAAACGATATTTTAATTTACAGAAATGCTTCTGTACCAGCTTATACAGGGCTTACATTACCAAACGAAAACCTAGGTAAAGTCAACAACCAGGGTATTGAATTGGTTGCAAACTATCAGGATAAATCAGGTGATTTCACTTGGGGCGTAACAGGCAACTTTACTTATGCCAAAAATAAAGTAGTTTATATGGACGAAGCTGCAACAACCCCTGCATGGCAAAAGACAGAAGGACACCCGATTGATGGATTCGTATTATATAAGGCTATAGGTATTTATCAAACCCAAGCTCAGGTCGACAATTCCCCACATATTGCCGGAGCCAAACCGGGAGATTTGATTTACGAAGATATTAATGGCGACCATAAAATTACGTGGGATGATGCTTACCGCACTGATGAAGCAAGTACTCCCCAAATTGTATACGGTTCAACATTAAGTGGTTCGTGGAAAGGCTTGGATCTGAATATATTTTTCCAGGGACAAGCCCGGGTAAAACAACTTATTCAACCGAGTATGAATATGGTTACCGATTTCTTTAACGGAAGATGGACGGATACTAATACTGCAGAGCAGAATGCTAATGCCAGATGGCCCAGGGCATTTATTAAACAAACTTATGGTGATGCATTCAATGGTGTGGCTTCATCGTGGTGGTTGCGCGATGCATCATTCCTGCGTCTGAAATCAGTTGAACTGGGATATACTTTACCTAAAAGTTTGTTGAAGTTCCTGGGGGTTGAAAGGCTACGGGTTTATGCAAACGGAAATAATATATTCTCGATAGATAAGATGAAGATCTGTGATCCAGAAGTCCCTGATAATGTAGCTGGAACCAACTTCTATCCTCAACAAAGGATGTTCACAGGAGGTATAAACATTACATTTTGATTAAATGGTTAACTGTAAATTAATAAAGAAATGAAAAAAATACATATATACATAGCAATAATAATGATCGGTTTTCTGGCCGCTTGTACAGACAACATATTGGATCAAAAACCGCTCTCTTCGTTTACCGACAGTGCAGTATGGGGAGATCTTGCTCTTTCGGAAACCTATTTGAATGATCAATATAACAGTGTAGAATCTGAGACACAAAAGGGATCACGGTTTTCCAGTTTTACAGAGGAAATTTACCAGATGTGGAAATATGGAACTGAGTCGGTAGTTCAGGGAACATTGTCGCCGGATCAGTCGTCTATCGGTTGGGATGGTTCGACCTGGAACCCATGGAAGTTTTATTATAAAGCAATCAGGAATTCCAATATTTTTTTAGAAAGAATAGATCAGGTGCCAGCTGTAGGAGCTGATAATATAAAGTGGAAACAACAACAAAGAGGGCAAGCTTTCTTTTTGAGAGGATATTTCTATTGTCAGTTGTACAGCTTGTTTGGAGAAGTGCCAATCATTACAAGTTCTTACGGATTGAATGATGATTTTTTTAAAGATGTAGCCCGTGCACCGAAAGATCAGGTGGCCGATTTTGTGGTTTCGCAATGCGATAGTGCAGCCAAATATCTTCCGGTGAATTATACCGAAGCCAAAAACCTGGGACGTGCTACCAAAGGAGCAGCTCTGGCACTGAAAGCCCGTACACTTTTATATGCTGCCAGTCCGTTGTTTGGCACCCCGTCGCAAGCCAAATGGCAAAGAGCATCGGATGCCAACAAGGCAGTTATCGACTTGAAGGACGAAAACGGAGTCCTTGCTTATAGTTTACAATCGGTTTCCAACAGTGAAGAATATGCGAATCTGTTTGTTGACAATAAAAATCCGGAAGTAATTTTCGAAAAATTATACAACTCACAAAATGAAGGGATATTTAATTTCTCTTATTTGTCTCAGGCTCCTTGCGGAAGCGGAAGCGGTTTTGGAGGCTGGGGTAATTTCCAGGCCACACAGGAAATTGTCGATCAGTTTGAAATGGCCGATGGAAAACCTTATCAACGTGGGGCAAAAACAGAGAACCCTTATTTAAACAGGGACTTGCGTCTTGCAGCAACAGTGTTTACCGATGGTTGCCATTGGGGATATGCTGCTGATGACCGCGAGGTTGAAACATTCTTTTCGGGCGAAGAAGGTGTGCCAAACGGAAAAGACAGCCGCCAGGGAGATACTTGGTGGAACGGTACACAAACAGGTTACTACGTGAAAAAATTTCTCGATAGAAAATATAATACCTATGGAACTGAATCTCCTGTTACCCCTTGGTTTGTATTTCGTTTAGCTGAGTTCTATCTTAATTATGCCGAATGCCAGATTGAATTAGGTAACACAGGCGAAGCTGTGAACTATATCAATAAAATCAGGGAACGAGCACTTATGCCGGATATTACAGCTGACAATATTGTAGAAAAGTACAGGCATGAAAGACAAATAGAATTGGTGTTTGAAGGACAACGTTGGTTCGATATCAGACGTTGGAAAATTATCGAAGATGTTTATCAAAAGCCCGTTACCGGAATGATAATCATGAAATACAAAGATGGATCGAAAACATACGAATTGAATCCTCAGGCAATTGAAACAAAAGTATTTCATGCTCCTCAGAATTATTGGTTGCCAATACCTCGTTCGGAATTGAGAAAAGCCAAAAATATTGATCCAGCTCCATACAATTAAAATACTCTAGGGAATGTTCCGGGCAATTGCCCGGAGCATTCTTATACCAAAAGCAGCATGAAAAAATATTTAATATTTATAGCTTTATCCTTATTGGGCACTGCAGTGAAAGCCCAAATGTTTTTCGGGGAACACCGCAGCAAACAGGATTCTATCTTTGAGAGCCTGGCGGCAACTCCCCCAATGGGTTGGAATAGCTGGAATAAGTTTGGATGCAACATCAGTGAGAAGCTGCTTCGCGAAGTGGCTGATGAGATGGTAAAATCGGGAATGAAAGATGCCGGTTACAACTATATAGTGATAGACGATTGCTGGCAGGTGTCGCGAGATAGTGCCGGAAATATTGTGGCTGATCCTAAGAGTTTTCCATCAGGCATTAAATCGCTTGCCGATTATATTCACAGTAAAGGACTAAAATTAGGCATTTACTCTTGTGCCGGGTCATTAACTTGCCAGGGCCGTCCGGGAAGCCGTGGTTATCAGTTTCAGGATGCACGTCAGTACGCAAAATGGGGAATTGATTACCTGAAATACGACTGGTGTTCCAATGAAGGGCAAAATGCCGAAGCTGCTTACCGCACGATAAGCGATGCATTGAAAGCATGCGGCCGCCCCATTGTATTCAGTATTTGCGAGTGGGGTGAAAGCCAGCCCTGGAAATGGGCAAAAGGCGTAGGGCATCTGTGGCGCACAACTGCTGATATTCGCGATTGCTATCATTGCCGGTTTGATTGGGGAGGAGTAGGCGTGCTTGATATTATTGATGCAGTGGCCGAGTTGTATCCGTATGCCGGTCCGGGGCATTGGAACGATGCCGAGATGCTGGAAATTGGCAATGGCGGAATGACACATGATGAATATATCACCCATTTCTCGATGTGGTCTATGCTGGCTGCACCGCTGATGGCCGGAAATGACCTGCGTTCGATGGATAAGGAAACGCTGGAGATTCTGACAAATAAAGAAGTGATCGCGGTAGACCAGGATAGTTTGGGAAAACAAGCCATCCGTTTTATGGACATGGGCGAACAGGAAATCTGGGCAAAACCATTGGCACACGGTGAAGTGGCTGTGTGTTTTCTGAATCGCACGGACGTGGAATGGAAGCTCGACTACAATTGGAAGAAAAACACCATGTACTTTGCATCCGATGTGAATGTCAACAAAAAAGAATATACTGTAAGGGATTTGTGGAGACACAAAGATATCGGGACAACGAATTCGAATACGAAATATAGCATTCCTGCCCATGGGGTATTAATGGTTCGCTTGTCATTAAAGAAATCAAATTAGTTTATGAGAAAATATAAATCCATTGGAATTTTACTAATACCGCTACTGCTCGGATTGATAAGTTGTTCGTCGGTTCCAGTGAATGCCGATCCGGAGAAGAAACCGGATGTAAAATATACGGCCGATTACGATGACGGATCAACGATCTATATCAACGTGAAAATAGCCATCGATAAGAAAGGTTGGGATTCGAATACACCGGAGTTCTTTAAAGCAAAACTAAAAGAGCAGTGGGATCAGATTACCGCACGCTTCAATAATAGTGATAAAAAGCATCAACTGAAACGGAAGTATATTTTCAAACCCGATTTGGATGACATTATTGTTTATTCGGGTTGCTCGTATTGGGGAGAGAATGGCGCTAATATAAAAGCGATTAACCAGATGGATAAAAGTATCTTTAAGCTGGTGGTGATTTATGACTTCTTTTACGAAGGTGCCGAAGCCGGGGAATACGGCGGAGGTTGCGGAAACGACGATGGGATTGGAACTATTTTGGTTATCAATGCCTCGGATGGGATGAAAAACAAGTATAACGATCATTTTGGACCATATACTTACCGGGCCATTACCCACGAGCTGGGTCATTTCCGCGGAGTGATTGACTTGTATGCTGATGTGGTGAAAGGGGCCGATAATCCGGTAAATGCCGAAGCCTATAATCCACCGCATTGCCTCATGAACGATTATTGTTACACACCGGATGACGAAAGCTCGTGGAGCGATTATGCCATAAAGATAATGAACAAGACCGGTAACATCAAAAAGGCCAACTTAATTGACCAATTGATGTACGATGATTTTGCTGATAAGATGCATATCACAGCCAGTAAAAATGGAACTCCGGTGGATGCCAAAGTCAACTTATATCAGGCCAGCTATTCGTATGTAACCTGGAGTAATACAGTGAGCAAAACCCCTTATTGCACGTACGATGTAAAAAACGGAAGCTATTTGGTAGATGACTTGCGATCCTTATTTTATAAAAGCAAGGATGTGCTGTACGACCGCCGTCAGGTATTTCTGGTAGAGGCTGTGAATGCCGAAGGACAGAAAAAATACGCCTGGATTTCAGACTTTGGAATGCATGACAGCGGCATGGATGGAAATAAAACCTATGAATTGAAATTTGAATTCTGATCATCCTGCTTTAGACGTATAAGAAAAGAATCTTTTATCTGCAGAATGACGTCTGACAAATGCAGAATGACATCTGTCGAGCGCAGAATGGCATCTGTCGAGCACAGAATGGCGTCTGTCGAGCACAGAATGACGTCTGTAAAGTGTGGAATGGCAACTTTCATCTGCGGAATGGCGTCTGTCGAGTGTGGAATGGCAACTTTTATCCGCGGAATGACGTCTGTCGAGTGTGGAATGGCAACTTTCATCCGCGGAATGGCGTCTGTCGAGTGTGGAATGACAACTTTCATCTGTGGAATAACGTCTGTCGAGTGTGGAATGGCAACTTTCATCAGCAGAATGACGTCTTTCATTTAAAATAAGGGAAGAACTGTAGGGGAAATTTAGACTATTAAGGGGATTCAAACTTTAGATTTCGATATTTTATCAGAGTCTTTAGTAGGGATTAGATCAATTAATGTGCTACCCTTATTTTAAAATTGACTGATGGTTTAAAATGCCACATTATATTGTTTTGCTATTTAAATGATTGAATTCGTCCTGACTTTATTAGGAGCGTCATTATAAAAAGTCAAGGCAACTTCATTATATAAAATCAATAAAAAAAGAATTATGAAAAAAATTATTCTGTCAATCCTCATTAACTGTTCGCTGGCATTCTGTGCAACTCCGGCATTTGCAGCAAAAAAGGAAATTAAACTCCAATCGCCCAACGGGAAATTGGAATTAAACGTCCAACTTGGCGATACCTTGGGTTATTCGGTGCAATACGGCAAGGAAAAACTGATTCGCAATTCGCATATCGGACTCGAACTGGGCGATGGTACATTATTGGGGAAACAACCCCGGCTGGTGCAACAAAAAATCAGGAAAGCGACCGAAACCATTACGTCGCCTCATTACCGGTTTAATGCATTCACCACGTCGTACAACGAATTAAATCTAACGTTGAGTGGCGAATATGGTGTTCTGTTCCGGGTTTACAACGAAGGAATTACCTATCGGTTTTATACCCTGCGGAAAGCAAACACCGGCATACGGAATGAATTGGCCGAGTTTAATTTTGCGAAAGATTATACGGCTTACCTGCCTTATACCACGGGTAAAAAAGATCCTTTTGCCATGGCTTTCCAAAATACCTACGATGTCAAATGGCTTTCGGAAGCAAGCAATGCCCTGGCATTTCTTCCGGTGGCGGTCGATTGTGGTGGCGGTGTAAAACTGACCATCCTGGAATCAGATTTGGAATCGTATCCGGGCATGTTTGTCCAGTCGCAGGGTGCAAAGCAAAGTCTGAAAGGAGTTTTTGCCCAGTTACCGGCTAAAACCGATCGCAATGCCTGGCGCAAGCAAGAGTATGTTACTGAACGTGGCGAGAATATTGCAACTGTAACAGGAACCCGTACTTTCCCGTGGAGAATACTGGCCGTAAGCGGAAAAGATACCGACATGCCGGTTAATAATCTGGTATATGCGTTGGCTAGTCCGAATAGAATTGGCGATTACGCTTGGGTAAAAGGCGGAAAAGTGGCGTGGGACTGGTGGAACGACTGGGGGATTTCGGGTGTGGACTTCAAAGCCGGAATCAATATGGATACGTATAAACATTATATTGATTTTGCATCGGAAAATGGACTTGAATACATTGTGTTGGACGAAGGTTGGTACAAACCCAGCTCGGGCGATATGATGACCGTTATCCCCGAATTAAATTTGCCGGAGTTAGTGGCTTACGCCAAGGCTAAAAAGGTGGATATCATTCTCTGGACGGTGTTTAATGTGCTCGATGCCCAACTGGAAGAAGCCTGTAAGTATTATTCGCAGTTAGGAATCAAAGGATTTAAGGTTGATTTTCTTGATCGCAACGACCAAAAGGCAGTGGAGATGGCATACCGGATTGCTGATAAAACTGCAAAGTACAAACTCACACTCGATTTGCACGGATTCTACACACCCACCGGGCTGAACCGCACATATCCGAATATCATTAATTTCGAAAGCGTATTCGGGATGGAGGAAATGAAGTGGAGCACGGTGGAAAAAGATATGCCGCAGTACGATGTCACCTTTCCTTTTATCCGCTTGGCGGCAGGTTCGGTGGATTATACGCCGGGTGCTATGCGCAATGCAACAAAGAAAGACTTTAAGGATGTGTACTACAACCCGATGAGTCAGGGAACGCGTTGCCACCAGTTGGCCACGTATATTGTGTTCGATTCCCCGCTCACCATGCTGGCCGACAATCCCACTGCTTACCGCAAGGAGCAGGAATCTACCCGTTTTATTGCTTCCCTGGCACTCGAAACCGATGAAACCCGGATTTTGCAGGGCGAAATGGGCAAGTATATTGTCACGGCCCGCCGGAAAGAAAACAATTGGCAGGTAGGTGCACTCACCAACTGGGAAGAACGGGACCTGAAACTGGATTTTGATTTTCTTCCTGCCGGAACCACGTATAAAGCTGAAATATTTAAAGACGGTATCAATGCAAACAAACAGGCCCAGGATTACAAGCGGGAAATAAAATACCTGACAAAAGATTCGGTTTTAAATATCCATTTGGCACAGGGTGGAGGTTTTGCCATAAAGCTAACACAACAACAGGCACCGAAGGTAACGGCTGTTCCTGAAGCCTTGCATCTGCATCCTTTTTATAAAAAATATTTGGATGCTGATGGCATTGCCGTTGTAAGTTCGCAGCAGGTAAGTGATGAAGCATTGGTCAATGCCGGCCGGATTATCACCGGCATGTTATCCGGGCGGCGGGATATTGCCCGGTTGATGGTAGAGAAAAAATGCAAGGTCATGGTTATCGGAGCCAAGGAGCAAGTGTGCGATTTGCCTGAGTATGCCCACATTTGCACCACTCCCGATTCAATTGCTTTCTGGAACAAACGTGCACGTGGTTTTGGCGGTTCCCCCGAAGACGATTTGGGTTCGAGCTGTGGCGAAGAAAACCTGGTTTGCTTGCCCGGCGACCGCTATGAAGGCGAGAACATACTCATTCATGAATTTGCACACCTGATCCATTCAGTAGGGATTGTGGGTGTTAATCCAAATTTCAATAAAGAGTTGGAAACGGTAATGAACCATGCCCGCGAAAAAGGATTATGGGCCAATACCTATGCGTTGACCGATAAAGAAGAGTACTTTGCCGAAACGGTGCAGTCGTTCTTTAACTGCAACCGCTATTCCGAAACTCCAAACGGAGTGCATAATGCCAACAACCGGAGGGAAAAACTGAAACTGTATGATCCGGAAATGTATCAGCTATTGTTACGCTATTTTCCCGAAACCGATATCCCTATTTGTAATGTGATCCATCCATAGCCTGCCGATGTAAGTTACTGCAAGGATTAGTTCCCCGGCCATTTCTAACCGAGATGGAGAGGAAAACGTACGCATGTATTTTCCTGGATTGTGTAAAAATTAGAATTAAAGCATTTCCTGGGATCAAAATATATGCGCAAAGCTCTTATTGTGAGCTTTATAAAACCTATTGTAAAAAAGAATGCATAGACAATTTTGCCACTTAAATGGATAATTGTACTATTCACTCTGGAAGATATTCTATTAATTTGCAAACAAGAATCAAGCTAAATTCAATCTAATTTATGAAACTATTATTGCGCCCTGCATTATTGGGAATCGGACTGGGAATTTTTTTCCATTGTCCGGCAGAAAACAAATCAAAACAACAAATCAAACAGGTATCGTTTACAGAAGTACATTTTAACGATAATTTTTGGGCTCCCCGCATAGAAACAAACCGGACCATATCTATTCCTTCTGCATTTAAAGAATGCGAAAAAAATGGACGTTTCGATAATTTTGCACTGGCAGGAGGATTAATTAAAGGTGAACATAAAGGTGACTTTTCGTTCGACGATACCGACCCCTATAAAATCATTGAAGGAGCATCTTATTCCTTAGCCGTAAAGTATGATAAGAAACTGGATGCTTACCTGGATAGTGTGATCAATCTTATCCGTGCCGCCCAGGAACCCGATGGTTATCTGACTACCTGCGTAACCAACAAATGCACACGCCTTTCGGGGTGGTGGGGAAATGCCCGTTGGGAAAAAATAAACAGTCATGAGCTATATAACTGTGGCCATTTATACGAGGCTGCGGTTGCCCATTATCAAGCCACCGGAAAAAGAACCTTATTGGATGTAGCACTCAAAAATGCCGATCTGATTTGTACTGTTTTTGGACCCGGTAAAAATCAAATACATCGCCCATCCGGTCATCCTATTGTAGAAATGGCATTGGCAAAGCTTTATAAAACCACGGGAAAGAAAAAATACCTGGATCTGGCAAAATATTTTGTCGAAGAAACCGGACGTGGGACCGATGGTCATAGGCTAAGTGAATACAGTCAGGACCACATGCCTATTTTGAAACAAGATGAAATTAAAGGACATGCCGTGCGTGCAGGTTATCTTTATTCGGGTGTGGCCGATGTTGCTGCTTTGACAAACGATACTGCTTACTTTCATGCTTTGACCCGTATCTGGGATAACATGGCAAGCAAAAAAATGTTTATCACTGGTGGCATCGGATCTCGGGCACAAGGCGAAGGATTCGGGCCTAATTATGAGTTAAACAATCATACTGCTTATGCCGAAACTTGTGCAGCCATTGCCAACGTTTACTGGAACCAACGCATGTTTTTGGCTACCGGCGATGCCAAATATATTGATGTCCTGGAGCGTGCCCTGTACAACGGAGTAATTTCGGGTGTTTCGCTGAGCGGAGATAAATTTTTCTACGATAATCCGTTGGAATCAATGGGACAACACGATCGTCAGGCATGGTTCGGTTGCGCTTGTTGCCCGGGAAATATTACCCGTTTCGTGGCTTCTGTTCCGGGTTATATGTATGCCAATCAAGGCAATGATATTTTTGTGAACCTCTATGCCCAGAGTAAAAGTAATCTAAAAACAGCCAATAATAGCGTACAACTCAACCAGACTACTCAATATCCATGGGATGGTTCGGTGAAAATTGCTGTAACACCAGTCAAAGAAGGCCGCTTTGCAATTAAATTGCGCATTCCGGGTTGGGCAAATGAGCAACCTGTACCTACCGATCTCTATAAATTCAACCAAAAATCCGCTGCAAAATATGAAGTATGGGTTAATGGAAAGAAGATGCAGGCGGAATTGCAAAACGGTTATGCTACTTTAAACAAAACCTGGAAAAGTGGTGATGTTATTGAACTGAAATTACCAATGCCCGTTCGCCGCATTCAGGCAAATAGCCAGGTAAAAGATGATGAAGGTAAGCTGGCTTTTGAACGTGGTCCGGTTGTCTATTGCCTGGAAGGCTGGGATCAGGGCGACAAGCATATTTTCAATAAATACATTCCTGAAACAGCAAATATCGACTTTAGCTTCAATAAGGATTTACTCAATGGTGTGGTGACCCTAAGCGGCAATGCAAAAGAAATCAGCCGGGATGAGAATAATAAGTTGGTAGAAAAAGAAGTTCCGTTTCTGGCTATTCCTTATTCAACCTGGGATAACCGGGGCAGCGATGAGATGGCTGTTTGGATCCCAACTTCCGCTTCGTATGCAAAACCAACTCCGGAACCAACTATCGCTTCCAAAGCACAGACAGTGGTCATGAGAGTTCCTATTCAAAATGACGCACCGCTGATTTCTTCTCCCGAGGAATCGACTTGGGGAGTAAACGATCAATGGGAACCAAAAAGCTCTTCGGATATATCGAAGCCGTACTTTAACTGGTGGATGAAAAGAGGAACGCCCGAAACGCTGGCTTATGAATTTGAAAAAGAAGAAACAGTGTCCAACGTAGAGGTTTATTGGTTGGATTTTGATCACTACGATGGCAACTACCGGGTTCCGGAAAGCTGGAAGCTCTACTACAAAGCAGGCGCTGACTGGAAAGAAGTGGAAGCTAAAGGTCCTTACACCACTAAAAAAGACTGTTATAACAGGTTGGATTTTACGCCGGTCAAAACCTCGGGATTAAAAATCGTGGCAAAACTGCAAAATGGAGAATCGGGCGGAGTAATAGAATGGAAAGTGAAATAAGAATAATCAAACAATCATAATATCAATCTTTAAATCAGAAATTAAACAACACAGGCAGATAAAAAATGATCAGACTCAGAACTAGTAAAAGAAAGCACAAATAATTAAATTGTTAACTAATAATACAACGTATGAATCATCACTTAAGAAAACAAATGTTGATTGCAACTTCCTTAGATTTAAATTATAAAATATGGTTTAGATTCTTGGTTTGCACAATTTTGACAATAGTTACTGCTATTGGTCATGTATCGGCAACTACGAATAACAATAACAATTTAAATTCTGAAACCGCACAGCCAGAGGTCGCAACTGTAAAAGGTCGTGTTGTTGATGAGAAAGGAGAAACATTAATAGGCGTCAACGTCAAAGAGAAAGGGACTACTAATATAGCAGTAACTAATAATGATGGAAATTTTACACTGAAATTAAAAGGTCAAAATCCTGTTTTGGTTTTTTCTTATATTGGATATGCTTCGCAGGAAATAGAAGTTGGAGATAATAAATCTTTTGATATCAAGCTAAGTAAAGGAGAGAAAAATATAGATGAAGTTGTCGTAATTGGATATCAGAGTGTAACGAAAAGAGATGTTCATGGAGCTGTTTCAAGTATTAGCATGAAAGACGTTAAGGGAGTTACTGCTCCTTCGGTTGATGCAATGCTTCAAGGTCTTATACCAGGCTTGAATGTCCAGATTAATTCAGGGCAACCAGGGGGAAGGAATACCTTTAATATTCGTGGAAATACCTCTGTTCTTTCAAATACAGTTAGTTCTCCCTTGTTCGTTTTGGACGGTGTACCGGTTGATGCCGACGTTGTTGGTTTTAGTACTACATCCACAAACTTCTTGACGAATATTAATCCGGCAGATATTGAATCGATTGATGTGCTTAAGGATGCAGCATCTGCTTCAATATATGGTTCAAGGGCAGCAAATGGAGTTGTTCTGATTAAAACAAAAAGAGGAAAATCAGGAAAACCGAAAATTGCGTTTAATCAAAGATTTGGTGTATCAACCATACCGATGCTTCCTAAGGTTTATACAGGTGCTTCAGAACGACGTATGAGGCTAAAAATGCTTGGTTTAGGTGCCGATTATCAGAGCCAGTCTGAAATGCCATTAATACTAACCGATAGTTTAAATCCTGCCTTTAATAATAACACCGACTGGTATGGACTGTTTTACCGTAAGGCTATTACACAGGATTATAACGTTTCGCTTAGTGGCGGAAATGAGGCGATGAACTATCGTACCAGCGTGGGTTATTATAAACAGGATGGAACAATGAGAGGAACTGGTTTTAATAGGTTGTCTTTTAGCAATAATCTTGTGAATAAAGTTGGTAGCCGGTTGACTTTTAATACAAATACCAGTTATACGCTTGGTTCAACCAAAGCAACAGCTGGAAATTCTGTGACCGATGCTGTTAGTACGGGAGATCATCCAATGCCAACATCCCTGCTTTTTCTGAGCGATGCTGACAAAGCAAGGTATGTAGGGGCATATTCTTCTATTCGGAATGAAAATTCAGATCAATCTATAAGGTTATCAGAAATGGTTAACTTTAAAATTACTGATTGGTTATTGTTTAATTCCATGTCATCTTATGACAGTTATAATTCGAGGTTAGATAAATTTAGCCCGGCGTCAATATCTATTTACAATAAATCAGAAGCAAGTTCAACTGCCAGCAAAGCCGTTTCAACGAACTTTGAAAACTATCTCAATTTTGATAAAGTAATTAACTCCCATCATATTTCTGCTGTGGCAGGTACATCGTTTAATCGAACAAAGAATTATTCTACCAATGCTTATGGTAGCTATATTCCTTCTGATCTTATTCAGATAGTTAGTGGTATGCCTCAGCAGTATAAGGATGCGTCTTCAGATTTTTATGAATCAAGTATGCTGGGATTGTTTACACGCGCGCAATATTACTATAAAGATAAGTATAGCGTTTTTGCTTCTGTTCGCAGGGATGGTTCGTCTCGGTTATCTACTACTAAACGTTGGGGCAATTTCCCTTCCTTTGGGGCTTTCTGGACAATTTCAGAAGAACCGTTCATGAAAAACTTGGCAAATACTATTTCGTTTTTGAAACTTAGAACTTCGTATGGTCAATCTGGTAATCAACCAAGTGGAAATCCTTATGGATACTTTAGCCGTTATCAAATTTCGGGTACGTATGGTGGAGCATCTGCCGTTACTCCTAATTATTATGACGGGATTGCACAGAAGGATTTAACCTGGGAGGCAACCAAAGAAGTCAATCTGGGAATGGATCTTGAACTTTTGAAAGGAAGATTCTTTTTCTCTGCCGACTGGTATAATAAAGATATTGATGGTTTGTATTATACTTTGGATATGTATAATACATCCGGATATGATAAGTATAATACCAATGCTGTGGGCGTTCGAAACAGAGGATATGAACTGATGTTGAAAGCCAATATTCTTTCAAAAAATGTCAAAAACTGGGATTGGTCGGTTCGGGTGACAGCCAGTCATAATGACAATACAATTACCTCTCTTCCAGATGGTAATAAAACCATTGTCGAGGGAATGAGAGTCCTCACTGTTGGCCACCCGATTAATCAATTCTATGTAGCTATTTATGACGGAGTATATGCAACCGACGCAGATGTTCCTGTTAATCCTTATACAGGACAAAAATATAGATCTGAAAATGGAACAGCATACAAGGCTGGCGACGCTAAATTAAGAGACTTGGATGGCAATTACCAATGGGTATCTTATCAGGATAAAACAGCTACAGGCAATCCAAATCCCAAATGGACAGGTGGCTTGTTTTCTTCTACTACCTGGAAAAATCTGACACTGGATATTCATTGCAGTTTTACATTGGGTAGACAAGTGTATAATCAGGCTCTTGAAAGAACATTAACGGCTATGACTACTGCCGATGGAGCAAATGAAAACGGGATTGGTTTTAGTAATACCGGTTGGGGTACAACATGGTCAGGTATAAAGGATTATGTGGCCAGAAGGATGCTGATAGATGTGAGTGGTTTGAATTATTGGACAAAACCGGGAGATAAGGCTGATTATCCCAATTTATCACCCTATAATAAAGTGGTGAATTACTACCCGAATAGTTCTATGTTCATCGAAAACGGTTCTTATTTTAAAATGAACAGTATTATGTTATCATACAGAATCCCAAATCTCCAAAAATACAGAATAGATAATTTGAGGTTCTCTTTGACTACCGAAAACATTTTTGTGATCAGAGCTAAGGGAAGTCATATTCCGGATCCTGAAAATGTGTCATCTGATGGTATTTATACCGGTAATGGTTATGGTTTATCCCGTACGTTCACCTTTGGTCTGCAACTAGAATTCTAATCTATTAAAGAAATCATTATGAAATATAAGTTGATATATTTTGCAAAAATAATTGGAGTGACTGCTGTGGCGTTGTTTTCGTCATGTTCTCTTCAATATGACCCGATTAATACTCCGGTATCGGCAACCTACTGGAAAACCGAAGCCGATGCAAATGCAGCGGTTCTTGGGAGCTATTATAAACTACGGGATGTGCTGGACTTTGGTAATGGTCTTTCATACTTCACGTATGGCGATTTTACTACGGGAATTTATACTACTAATTCAGAATGGGATACACATTCTTTTACCGGTGATTTTTCGTATTGGGGAGCTTCCGGTTATACTATCAGTAATTGGTCAAAGTTCTATAAAGTCCTTTTGTCGGCCAATTTGGCAATCAAAAATATTCCGAATATACCTCTGGCAGCCTTTGGAGGAAAGGAAGCCACACGTAACTCGTATGTTGGAGAAGCTCTTTTTGTAAGGGCATACACCTACTTTTATATGACGCGTATTTGGGGAACCGTTCCAATGCTTCTCCAACCGGTGGAAGATGCCAGTGAGGCAATAAAAGACTATCCTTTATCTACCGAAGACCAATTATTATCCCAGTGCATTGTCGATCTTAAAAAAGCAGACAGTTGCCTGACTTGGCAAGCCACAGCCGGCAAAAAAGCCGTCCGGGCCAACCGGGCCAGTGTGAACGCTTTGCTAGCCCATGTTTACATGTGGCGTACGAGGGCTAATAAAACTTCAATAGATAAAAATGACTTTGAATTGGCTCTTAAATGTATTGATAATATTGAGCAAAACTCAGGAGCTCAGCTTGAAAGTGCTGATAACCTGCTTGCGATCTGGAAAGGAGAATCGGTAGAGAGTTTATTCGAATTTCCATTCAAGCTTGCCGATAAAGAAGGATTTGTTCAGGATGCGGGGTTTGCCGATCGTTTCTTAGGTTATCCGTATAATACTACTCGAGAAAATAATGGTCCAAGGTTTAAATTTGCGCCAGAGTTTCTTAATCTGTTTACCGAACCGGATAAAGATGTACGTGTGGCTAAGTTGTTCGAAAATTTTTCCGATCAAAGTAATTGCTTTACAGTTAAGTACAATAACATACAATACACGAATGCGGATAAAACAGCTTGGGAAACCGGGGGAACTGTTGTGATTTTTCGTTTGGCCGACATGTATTTGTTGAAAGCAGAAGCATTGATTAAGAAAGCAACTCCAGATTTAGCAATGGCTCGTACTTATCTTGATAAAATCAGGGTTCGTGCAGGACTTGATCCATACGCAGGAGGAGATGCCTCTTTGTATGAAGCTGTATCCGATGAACGCGCACGCGAATTATTCCTTGAAGGACACCGGCTTTTTGACTGGGTGCGTACAGGTTTTTATGTGAGTAAATCAGTGCAAAGTATTTACACCCAAGATAGGTATGTAAATCAGGGTTATCTCTTCCCGGTTAATTATGATTTGATAATTGCAGACAAGTATGTTCACCAGACTCCTTATTGGGCGGATAAAATGAATAACAATTAATCTTGTTTAAACTAAAATGCAGAACAACATGAAAAAAATAATATATGCACTTTTATTGCTGGTAACAGTATATTCCTGCCAGGACAACTTGATTGATGGTGGAGTATCTTCGGCAAATGTAAATAAAACGACTGTTGAATATTTGAGTAGCAATGCCAAATTTGACACGGTTATGATCCTCTTCAAGAAAGCCGGATTACTTGACCAGTTGGATAAACTAAATTCAACGGTTTTTATTCCGACAAATTATTCTGTGAATCAATATATAAAACAAATTCAGGCTCAAAAGCAGGCACAAATGAACGACGAAAACCTGAAATACACGTTTAATGATTTAATGAACGATTTCGACCTTTTCAAAGATTCTCTGAAAATGTATGTTGTCAATCAGTATATTGACAGAACAAAACTGGCTACTGTCACAGACGGCATAATCGAAACAAAAAGTTTGTTGGGAAATGATGTAGAAGTTTCACTTGTATCGACAAAGTTGTATACAGAGTGGCTGCCCAATTCGGATGTTAAGCTTATTCATTATAAAAGCGTGATAAACGGACTTGATCCAGCTGATAATAGTGCAACTCCTGCTGCAGATAGAGATGTAGACAATATTTGTCAAACAACCGGCATTATAACTACAACCGGCGTACTGCATGTTTTGGAAGATACGCATAACTTGTTTTTTAATAAACGTGCACGTATAACGAATTAAAATTTAAACAGATGAATACACTAAATAAATTAGCACTATCAATATGTGCGGTATTAGCCTTGTGGGCCTGTAATACTATACCGGATGGGTATCTTAGTGATACCATCGTATATACTCACAATCCGTTTAATGTAGATGCCGGAGGAACTACATACTCTGAAGCTCCAAATTTAGCAGGATCGTCGTTTCCTGTAAAATTTGAATTGACAGAAATCCGGAATGAAAAAGGAGAAATCGATAGTTCTTTAATGAAACGTAGAGATTTGGTGATTTGGACATCAGCTTATGATGGTCATACAGATACGACACTTGCACTTATTCAGGCAAAAAGGAAAGTTGTGCCCAATCAGCCAACTATGCAGTTGCTGGAGGGTAGCGGGCAACTGTTATTTACCGCAGCAACAGCCCAAGTGGCTGAAGGTAAATATACATTGAGTATGAAGATGAGTAATTCTGCAGGAACGAGAACGTTGAAAGATATTATGACGGTTAATTTACGCAACAATCCATACACCTACAACAATCTGAATCATAATATTGCTGCCACTAACAGTGGTTGGATTGAACCGGGCGGCGTAAATGCAACAGATACAAAGGGGGTTGGTATTACCGGTGCTACAGCTACCGTTACTCATAATCCGAGTGGACCTAATAAACTTCACCTGATTATACGGGATAAAAATGGAAATCCATGGAATTGGAAGAACAATGAAATAGTCAAACGTGGTGATCGTCCGTGTCTTGAATACGCATTACCTTATGTAAAAGGTGCATTTAATGATACTGACTTAGTATATGAATACCCTTTTGCTCCATTCCCCTTCGGAACTATAGTAACACCTGCCGGGCTGGCATTGGACAAACGGATTGACTATAGGATACTCAACGACTATGTGGCAATAGATGGACTTACGCCCGGTAAATGGAATTGTAACTTGGTATTTTACTTCTCTTTCAATTTTGAAGGTGAGTGGACTTTTGATCTTAAATTTCCTAGTTTGACAAGGATACCTTCAAAGTAGAAAATTTCAAATTCAAAAATGACTTTAGGTCTAATGATTTATCAGGAAGTTCTCCACAGGAGTCTTATTGATAAATCATAGAAAACCAATCATGAAACGAGTTCTGATGATTGGAAGGAATTAATCATACTAAAAAATAGTATTGTATGAAACATATAATTATTTATTTTACAATTATATTCGGCTTTATCTCGTGTGGTTTTAAGCAGGAAAAAATTACACAAACTGAGTTTGCCCGCATATTTACGCATGATTCGATTTACTCCATGCGAATAAATGAAGATAAACAGGAAGTCGAGATAAAGACAAAGCCGTTTCATGAAAGCAGTAAAAGCTATATTTTACCCATTGAGTCAACAAAATCATTTGAAGCTTCATTCAATAAATTGCGAAACGCATTGGATGCTCAACATATCCACCGCGATTACACAATGGTTGTAGCTTCAGGATCTGATTTTCCATTCTATTTTCCATTAGTAGGTATGATCATTTCACTTTGTAGCCTGATTCTATTTTTATTTACTGTTATCGATATACTTAAATGTAGATTTGAGCCGGCAATAGATAAATTAATCTGGTTTTTTGTAGTCTTTTTAATTCCTTTGATAGGACCTATTCTATATCTTTTTATAGGCAGGAAATATAAATTAGGAAGAGAGTGATACTAACTTACAGGGCTGGCATTGGACTAACGGATTGGTTACAGGATACTCAACGATTATGTGACAATAAATTGGGCTTACACCCGGTAAATGGAATTGCAACTTAGTGTTTTATTTTTCGTTCAATTTTGAAGGCGAGTGGACATTTGATCTTAAATTTCCTAGTTTGACTCGTATACCAAAACAATAATATAAAATCAAGAAGCTTCCTGTAATCAGGGAGAGCTTCTTGGTTAGCTTTGAAGAAGCTTACATCAATATAGTGTTCTCCACACTTTGGAAAGATAAGCGTTGGATAATATTTATTAAAAAATGTATAATACCCTAATATATACGTAATCTTAAATTTAAAACAACATGAATGTGAATCAAAAAACAAATCGCTTTTTTAGCAAAAGCTTGTTTAAACTTGCAGCTTGTACACTTCTGACGACTGGAATCAGTATCGGTCAGGCATGGGCAGCTTCAGGCAGTATGACAGAAACAAGATCGGCAGCCGTTCAGCAAGAAACCGGAACCATAAAAGGCCGGGTGGTTGATGAAAAAGGTGAAGGCCTGGTGGGAGTTAACATCAAAGAAAAGGGGACTTCCAATGGAACAATAAGTAACAGCGATGGAAGCTACACGCTAAATGTAAAGGGTCAAAAACCAGTGCTGGTTTTCTCTTACATAGGATATTCCTCGCAAGAAATTTTAGTAGGAAACAGTAAGGCTATTCAGGTAACATTAAAAGAAAACTCCAAACTGGTAGATGAAGTTGTGGTGATTGGTTATGGTACCCAACGCAAAGGGGATGTAACCAGTGCTGTAACCAGTGTAAAAGCAGAAGATTTTACTAAAGGATTCATTCGGGATGCTTCAGATCTTGTAAAGGGTAAAGTAGCCGGTCTGAATATATCCAATGGTTCTGGGGATCCATCGAGCAAGGCAACCATCATGTTACGTGGTGTTGCTTCGTTGTATGGAGGCACAGACCCATTGATACTTGTTGATGGTGTCGCTGGTGGACTAACTACTGTGGCCCCTGAAGACATTGAATCGATCGATGTTTTGAAAGACGCTTCGGCAGCAGCTATTTATGGAACACGTGGTGCCAATGGTGTGATTTTAATCACAACCAAATCAGGGAAACGCAACATGAAACCAGAAGTAACCTTTACTTCGTATTTGGCTGCATCTAGTTTCGGGAAGAAAGCCGATTTTCTAAATGCCAGTGACGTCCGTAGTCTGCTCGCTCAAGGGGTTAAGCTTCCTTTCACTGATGAAGGAGCAACAACCAATTGGTTAGACGAAATTACTCGCACTGCTCTATCTCAGAATTATAATGTAAGTTTGCGCGGTGGTCAGGAAAGCAGTAATTATTCAGCGAACTTAAGTTATATCAATAAAGATGGAGTTTTTAATCGTACAAATGACAATCAATTAAAAGCCACTGTCGATTTAAATCAATATTTCCTTAAAGATTTGTTTAAAATCAATTTCAATGTATTGAAAGGCATTGAGAATACAAATGCACTTGGATCTTCATCTTCATTCAATCCAAACACTTATCGGCAAGCGTTAATCCGGAATCCGACAGCACCAATAAAGGATGCAAATGGAAAATGGGTGGAAACCTCACGTTTCCAATATTACAACCCGGTGGCTCAAATTGAAGAAACCGACGGAAAAATGAAAAGTGAATACACCCGTCTTACTTCCAATTTGACGGTTCGTCCGTTCGCTGGATTCGAAGGAAATGTAATGTTGTCAACTCGTAGTGTTAACGGAATGAATGACTATTACGAAACACAGAATAATTATTCAACAACTGTTAGTGGTAAAAATGGTATAGCTTCAAAAAATGCAAAGAATGAGCGTACCGACGAAATGGAAATAACAGCTAAGTATAACAAAACCTTAGGATTACATAAAATCTCAGCACTTGCTGGTTATAGTTACAATTACAATGTAAATGAAAGCTTTTATGCAAATAATTATAATTTTCCAAGTGACAATTATACCTACAATAATCTTCAACAGGGATATGCGTTGAAAGATGGTAAAGCTGATATGGGAAGTGATAAGAATGATAATAAATTGATCGGTTTCTTTGGACGTGTAAGCTATGGTTATGATGATCGTTACAATATTTTAGCAAGCGTTCGCCGCGAAGGCTCATCAAAATTTGGAGCAAATAACAAATGGGCTACTTTTCCATCAGTATCATTAGGATGGAATATCAACAAAGAAGAATTCATGAAAGAAATGACTTTCATTGATAATTTGAAATTAAGAGCCGGATACGGTGTAACCGGTGTGATTCCTTCTGACTCATATCAATCACAAACACTTTATAAGTACGATCCATATGGCTATTTTGACAATAATGGTACTTGGGTAAAAGGCTTGGTTCCTGCCAGTAATCCAAATCCAAACTTGAAATGGGAGAAATCTGCTGAGTTTAATGTAGGGCTTGATTTTGGGCTGTTAAAGAATAGAATAAGCGGATCAATTGATGTTTATTCTAAAAAGACCACTGATCTGTTATGGCAGTATAATGTCCCAACGCCTCCCAATCTTTATAATATAACTCTGGCGAATGTGGGTTCTTTGCGTAACCAAGGTATTGAAATAGCATTAAACGCAATACCTGTGCAAACTAAAGATTTTGAATGGAAAACGACTGTTACTTTGTCGCACAACGAAAATAAATTGTTGAGTTTGTCTAATGATCTTTATGATATCAAAGGAAATTTCATTAATATTGGGAATGCCGGGGATCCTATTTCTATGTCAACACACCGTCTTGAAGTAGGTCAGTCATTGGGTAATTTCTGGGGATTGAAATCGGTAGGGATAACTTATAAAGGCGATAAATTTGGCACCGATGGTTCAGCAAGTAAACCCGAAGGAAAGTGGGTTATTCAAAAACCCAATGGAGATGAAGTGGTGCTTAATGAAACGATGTATAACGACAATAACAAACAGTATCTAGGTAATGGTATTCCGAAATTCAACATGGGTTGGACCAATACATTCCGTTACAAGAGATTCGATTTGAGCATGGTGTTTAATGGTGCTTTCGGATTCAAGATTTTAAATTTCCAACGGATGTTTTATGAAAATCCAAACATCAATTATAACATGTTGAAAAGTGCTTTTGATAAAGTATATGGCAAAGCCATATTAAATTATCCACAAACTTTTGTGAGCTATTATATTGAAAATGGCGATTACATAAAGCTAGATAATGTTACGCTGGGTTATTCACTGAATGTGAAAAAGATTAAGTTCTTGAGAGATCTTCGGGTATATGCTTCTGGTCAAAACTTACTATGTATTACAGGTTACAAAGGTTTGGATCCTGAGATTGCCAATACACTTGAAGGAGGCATGAAAGTAGCCGGTGATGATTCGCGTGATAAGTTTCCATCAACAAGAACAATCACTTTAGGAATTAATGTAACTTTCTAAATTCAAATAATCATAGACAACTTCCTACAGAATAGGAAAGATTAATATGAATATTCAATAAAAAAAATAGATATATGAAAAATATAAAAATAAAAATCAATTTATTGATTGCAGTGGCAACGTCATTAATGATGTTCTCCTGTACCAATTTGGATGAGACTGTCTATAGCCAGCTGACAGCAGAAAAAACAAAGTTCTCGGCTGCGGATGTGACTAATTTAATTGCTCCAGCTTATGCTAAGCTTCGGGATGTTTATTGGGGCTGGGATGGTTTAGCCGATATATATGAAGAATCATCCGATTGTATGGTTGTTCCTAATCGCTTGGGAATTGGTTGGGGTGATTATTACGTAACCATGCATCAACACACTTGGAGTGCTAGTTCGTTAAGCCATATCTATACACTCTGGAATGGTGCTTATGGTGGAATTACCAACGTTAACCGCGCTATATACCAGCTAAATCAAATTTCGGGTATTGAGAATAAAGGGGTATATATGGTTGAACTCCGAGCTTTACGTGCATTCTATTATTATTTGTTGTTTGATAACTTCCGGAATATTCCGATTGTAACCAAATATGATTTGCCTGCCGGTTATTTACCGACACAAAGTACACCTAAGGAAACTTATGACTTTATTGTGTCGGAATTGAAATCCACGATGGATTCATTAAGCACAGACAATACACAAAAAACTTACGGACGTTTCACTAAATGGGCAGCAAAGATGACCCTTGCCAAACTTTATCTGAATCACGAAGTTTATTTTGGTACTTCTATGTGGGCCGAAGCACAAGCCGAAGTTGAAGATGTTATTGCCAGTGGTAAATTCTCGAAAGCAGCCAACTACCGTGATCCTTTCTTGTTTGATAATTCAAATTCTGTAGAGCAAATTTTCTCAATCCCATTTGATGCAAAATATGCTTCAGGCTCTTATTATCCTTGGAAAACTCTTTATGCTGCCAGTCAGGCAACGTTCAAAATGTCAGGGCAACCTTGGGGTGGTAGTGGCGCTATTCCGCAGTTTATTGACACGTACGATCCTGCTGATTCGAGATTAAAAGACTGTTTCTTGGGTGGCCCGCAATTAAACTATGATGGGAGTCCACTTATTTTGAATACTGATCCGGACAAAGGAAAACAATTGAATTATATCAATTATATGAGTGATGTAAACGGTTGCCAGTACAACGAAGGTTATCGTTTAGTTAAATACGAAATCAGACCTGGTGAAGATGCTGCTTCAGGAAACGATGTTCCGATGTTTCGTTATACCGATGCGTTAATGATTAAGGCCGAGTGCTTACTCCGTCAGGGCAAAGCCGATGAAGCTGCTGCAATTGTAACTGATGTTCGTCAACGCGATTTTAAAGCTAATCCGGAAAAAGCAACCGTTACTGGAGCTAAACTGTTGGGTGGAAGTGTTTATAAATATGGTGCTTATTCTAATGGACAGATAACAGCATATGAAGGTGGTGCAGACATTAAATATGGTGGATTCTTGGATGAATTAGCTTGGGAATTTATAGGTGAGCATCACCGTAAACAAGACTTGATTCGTTTTGATGTTTACACCAAGAAATCATGGTTCTGTAAAACAAAGAAAGACGACAATATGAAGATTTTCCCAATTCCACAAGATATTCTTGACGCTAATCATAATTTGAAACAAAATATTGGATACTAATAAAGGTAACTAATATATACGGTCTATATAACAAAAAAGCATCTGACGGATTATTTTCATTCGTTGGATGCTTTTAATTCTAAATCAATATAGTCATATCAGATAACTTTCATGAATAAATTTAATTTTTTTGTTGGTTTTCTTGTCATTCTGTTTTCATTTAATTCTGCTTTGGCACAGATGACATCTCATAACTCCACTGCTCTGGGCAATCCCCTTCTTCCTGGATACTTTGCCGATCCCACGGTTAAGAAGTTTAGTGATACGTACTATATTTATGCGACTACTGATGGTATTAAACTGGCTTCGGGCGAACCACAGGTGTGGGTGAGTAAGGATTTTGTAAATTGGTACGACTATAAATTGAAGTTGAACATTCCCGAAGGATTGAATAACTGCTGGGCGCCCGATGTGCATCAGGGTAAAGATGGCAGGTTCTATTATTATATGGGAAACTGTGAGATGGGTTGCAATATCTATGGCTATGTTTCTGATTCACCTATGGGGCCTTTTGTTCCGATAAACGACGGGAAAGCTGTGATACCTGCCGGGACTTCAAAGAAAGATTTTCCGGCTCTCGATGCTCAGTTTATGGTTGATGATGATGGTTCGGTTTATGCTTATTTTGGCACCTGGTGTACATCTTTTGGTGGAATGGGATTTGCCAAGCTCGATCCAGCCGATATGCACACTATTCAGAAAGCTGCTTTTATTCCAATAGATCAGGTTCCTAAAGCTTTCGAAGCAGCTTACCCGATTAAAAGAAACGGGAAGTACTTCTTAATGTATTCCTCAGGCGATTGCCGGTTAAGTTCGTATGCTGTGCATTATTCGGTGAGTGACAAACCGGAGGGACCATTTACACCGGGAAAGAACAGTCCGATTCTGGTTACAAGCAGTGATGGTTCGGTTGATGGTCCCGGTCATCATTCGATTTTGAAAGAAGGAAACGATTATTATATTGTCTATCACCGGCACGATAATCCGCATAGTACGAATGGGGAATTTCGTCAGGTATGTGTAGACAAACTGATTTTTTCGGACAGTGTAACGATTGAAAAGGTTGTTCCAACTCATGAAGGGATCGGTTTGTTGGGTAAAAATCAAATTACGACGCCTAACTTAGCCTATAAAGCGAAAGTTTGTGCTAGTTCGTATTATCATCTCGTATCTAATCCGACGCCATATAGCAAGACGGGCTATGACTATAGTTATCTTCCTGAAAATGCAGTGGACGATAATAACGGAACCCTGTGGCGGGCAGCAAACAGTGATGTGCCGCAATCGTTGGTGATTGATTTGGGCAAAGTGCAACAGGTGAAACGTGTGATGACGCAGTTTGAATATCCTACTTATTACTACCAATATAAACTGGAGACTTCAACTGATCATGTTCACTGGTCAACATTCAGTGATAAGACGGCTAACCGTCGCTGCGGCAGTCCAATGATTGATGATAATGATATTCAGGCCCGGTATGTGAAACTTACTGTTACGGGTACTGAGAAGACAGGTTTGATTCCGGCAGTTTGGAATATAAAAGTATACGACTCACTGTTCGAAATCCCTGCTTTTCAGAATAAGGAATCACAAGCTGGACCGGGAGTTCAAAGCAGTAAAAGTCTTTTGGTCGATTTTAATGCCAAAACTCTCAAGATAGGTGCAGTTTTAGCTAAAGTACCAAATAAAGGAAAGTTAGGAGGAATATTCGAACTGGTGGGATCACCTGTTGTTAAACAGATTGAGGGCGTTAAAGCAGCATATTTCGATGGAAACAGTTATCTGAAACTATCGAAAAAAGCTCCTGCCAGCCTTGATTGGAATTCACCCTTTACTGCTTCGGTCTGGGTTTATAATCCGACTATTGAAATGGGTGAATGCTTGTTGGCATGGAATTCCCGTGAGAACATGTTGCAATCGAGTTATGCTGCCTTGATGTATGGAACTGGTAATTATGGAGCCGTTGCTCACGGCGATGGCGCAGTGGATTTGCATTATAAAGTAGTGCCAACCAAGGGGCAGTGGCATCATATAGTGGTTACATTTGATGGAATGCTGGAAAACGTCTATGTGGATGGGAAATTAAACACTCAGACGCCCATTTCGCTTTTTGTTGAAAAAGGCGATATTCTGATTGGTGCTTCGGGCGAGCCAACCGAAAATTTTAGCGGATACATTGCCAATGCACGGTTATACGATAAATCAATGACGCAGCAAGAGATTGAATTATTGATGAAAAACTCGCAACCACGAAAGTTGAATAAGAACAAATAACTTTTCAGGTTGAAACATTCATCCACCTTTATAAATTAATTTTGAACTATTATTAAGTAGAATATAACTACTTTTGAACTTCCAATAGTTTATATATAACATATTTGGCTATTCAAAAATAAAAAGATATGCTAATGAATAGAAAAGACTTTCTCAAAAAAGCTTGTTTGTCAGGAGCCTGTATGTGTGGATTTAGTTCGATTGCTTTGTTTGCAAATAATGCAGGAAGCCAACAACCAGCTCCAGAACCGGATGATAGCAAATTGCTGTTAGTTCAGGAATGGGTATCGAGCCTGCTTGCGAATATGAATAAACAACTAAGCGAAGAAGAACTCAGGCGGGCGTTGAAAAGTTGTGCAGTTGTTCATTATAATAATCTGAAAATGGACAGCGTGCTGTCTGCTTATCAGGGAAAATTGGATAAGTTCATTGAATTTCTTGAAAAGGAGTGGGGTTGGAAAGTTGATTACGACAAAGCAAGTAAAACTCTTATTGCGAATGAGAATAAGAATTATTGCGTTTGCCCCATCATCAATCATAAAGCAACAGGAGCAAAACCAACAGCCATTTGTTATTGCTCCGAAGGATTTGCCGAGAAGATGTTTTCCACCGTTGCTGGTATTCCTGCCAAAGCCACGGTAATATCATCCATTCACAGGGGCAACGACCGATGTAAATACAAAATTGTATTTGCGTGAGATAAGAATTATTACGTTGAATAAAAAAACTATAGATATCAAAAATACCATGCGAAAATTATTTATTACAGGGCTTATAGGCCTGAGTTTATGTTTGCAAGCGCAAGTAAAAAAGAGTGGGGGATACCCGATAACCCCGGTGCCTTTTACGGCAGTAAAAGTGACTGATATGTTTTGGGGGCAACGACTTAAAGCCAGTCGTGAAGTAACCATTCCATTGGCTTTCAGTAAATGCGAAGAAACCGGACGCTACCAGAACTTTGTAAAGGCAGCCCATCCCAGTGACGCTTACAAAGTTGAAGGTTTCTCGTTCGACGACACCGATGTGTATAAAACTATTGAAGGGGCAAGTTACTCGATGCAAACTTATCCGGACAAGAAACTGGATAGATATATTGATAGCGTGTTGAACATTGTAAAAGCTGCCCAGGAACCGGATGGTTATCTTTACACGGCCCGCACGATGAATCCGAAGCATCCGCATGAGTGGTCGGGTACCAAACGATGGGAAAAAGAAGAAGATTTGAGCCATGAATTATATGATTTGGGCCACATGATAGAAGGGGCTATTGCCCATTACCAGTCCACCGGCAAACGTAACTTCCTGGATCTTGCAATTAAATATGCTGACTGTGCTGCGCGTGAAATAGGTGATAAACCCGGACAGGTTACTGTTGTTTCGGGCCATCAGATTGCCGAAATGGCGCTTTGCAAATTATATGTTCTTACCGGACAGAAACGTTATCTTGATCTGGCGAAATTCCTGTTGGATAAACGTGGGTATACCGAACGCAAAGAAGAATACAGCCAATCGCACAAACCGGTTGTTCAGCAAGATGAAGCAGTGGGTCATGCGGTGCGTGCTGCATATATGTACACCGGCATGGCCGATGTGGCGGCACTTACGGGAGATACGGCTTACATTCATGCCATTGATCGTATCTGGAGCAACATCGTCAATAAAAAATTGTATATAACCGGCGGAATCGGGGCAACCGGAAATGGCGAGGCATTTGGTAAAAACTACGAACTGCCTAACATGTCGGCTTATTGCGAAACGTGTGCGGCTATCGGCAATGTGTATATGAATTACCGTTTGTTCCTGTTGCACGGCGATGCTAAGTATTTTGATGTGTTGGAACGCTCGCTTTATAACGGGCTTATCTCCGGCGTATCACTGGACGGTGGCGGTTTCTTCTATCCTAATCCGTTGGAATCGATTGGCCAACACCAACGCCAACCCTGGTTTGGTTGTGCTTGCTGTCCATCAAATATTGCCCGTTTTATCCCTTCTGTACCGGGATATATTTATGCCGTGCACAACAGCGATGTGTACGTGAATCTGTTTATGGCTAACCATTCCGACCTGACTGTGAATGGCAAAGCAGTAGAATTGAAACAAAGCACCAACTATCCATGGACTGGCGATATTAACCTGGAAGTATCTCCAAAAAGCAAACAGGATTTCACGCTTAAAATCCGTATTCCGGGTTGGGTGCAGGGCGATGTCGTTCCCGGAAACCTGTACAGCTACGCCGACAAAAAAACGTTGGGTTATACTGTGAAAGTGAATGGAAAAGTGGTGGCAAGTTCTATTGAGAAAGGGTATTTCAGCATCAATCGTGCCTGGAAGAAAGGGGATAAAATAGAAGTGCATTTCGATATGGAAGCGCGTACCGTAAAAGCAAATCCGGCGGTGGAAGCCGATCGTGGCAAGATTGCCGTGGAACGTGGTCCGATTGTGTATTGTGCCGAATGGCCTGATAACGATTTCAACATCTTTAGTATTATTCTGAATAAGAAACCTGTATTTAAAGTAGAAAGTAAAAAAGATTTGCTTTACGGGATTAATACTATTCAAACCGATGCCCAGTCGTTGAGTTATGATGCACAAGGCAAACTGGTAGCTAAGGATGTAAAACTGAATATGATTCCTTACTATGCCTGGGCACATCGTGGCAGCGGAGATATGGCTGTTTGGTTGCCGGTGGATTTGAGTGCAACCCGTCCGGCTATGCCTCCAACCATTGCTTCGGAAAGCAAAGTGAATGCGTCGCACAATGTGAAATCAATTTCGGCTATCAACGACGGCCTTGTTCCAAAAGATGAGAACGACCGTACTTTGCCTTATTATCATTGGTGGCCAAAGGAAGGAACTACCGAATGGATTTCCTACGACTTTGCTGCTGAAAAAACAGTTAGCCGTTCTACCGTTTATTGGTTCGACGATGCTCCCTGGGGTGGATGCCGCGTTCCTCAAAGTTGGAAAGTATATTATAAAGACAATGCCGGCGAATGGAAACCGGTAGAGAATGTGTCGGCTTATGGTGTGGAAAAAGGCATGGGCAACGAAGTGAAGTTTAAAGCTGTAACTACTAAAGCGATGAAACTGGAAGTGAAACTTGCCGAAAAGAATGCCGCCGGTATTTTTGAGTGGGAAGTGGAATAATCGTTGTACGTTGTTTTAATGGTATAAACGGATAATTCAGCAATGGATTATCCGTTTGTTATTTTAGGACTTGATGTGAGTGGGAGGGAAGGGAAGATCCTTCCGGTATCCAGCCCGATAGCAATTTTTCTGGTGTCGGAACAACCCATATTTAGCCGTTTTCATACGGTTGTCTTAGAAATAAACCGTAATTTTGCGGCTACAAAAGTGCTAACCCCGGGCAGTGATCAGCCGTTGGGGGGAAGTACGTAAATTAATTAAGCATGATTCAGGAAATATTCCCTCACCATTTCGATAATCATTATCTGGCCGGTGAAAAAATGGGAGAAAAGGATCTCATTCTTCAGTATAAAGACAACACATTGTTGATGAAAACCAACAATGACGAATTGGAAATACCCCGGAAAAAAGATTTTCCGGAAATTACAGATAAAACCGAACATACTTTTCTGTTTACGCTCAATGATGTTTCCTGTTTTCTTGTCTGGGATAACCTGAAGGCCGATGAGACTCGCTTTGCGCATAAGGAAATCAGTTTTTTCAGAACAATCAGCCAACCGGAAATAGCCTGGATCAGTATTGTAGGATTTCATTTGCGAAACTGGTATTCCGAACATCAATTTTGCGGGAAATGCGGTACGAAAACACACCATAAGCCGGATGAAAGGGCGTTGGTTTGCCCCAATTGCCAGACTCTTTTCTTCCCAAAGATTTCCCCGGCCATTATTGTTGCCATACTGAGTAAAGATAAAATATTGCTGGCGCACAATGCAAACTTTAAAGGCGGTTGGCATTCTTTGATTGCCGGATATGTTGATGTGGGCGAAACACTCGAGGAAACCGTGATTCGGGAAGTGAAAGAGGAAGTGGGATTGGATGTCCGTAATATCCGGTATTACAAAAGCCAACCGTGGCCCTTGTCTGGATCGATGATGATTGGCTTCGTAGCCGAAGCAGATGAAGACCAGCCTATCACGGTCGATAATAAAGAGATTACAACAGCTGCATGGTTCACCCGCGAAAACCTTCCGGATCGTCCGTCCAACATAAGTATTGCCGGCGAGTTGATTGAGAAATTTGAGAAAGGGGAATTATAATATCCATCTTACCTCGTTAGCCAACGGGAAAGATAGATATTATTCTTAATGATTACTCCAACTCTCCTGATTCGCATAATTCATCTTCCGTTGGCAACGTATTCTTTTTGTCAAGATATTCGATAATGAACTGGCTTATATCTAGTTTTGGTTGGTTTGTTTTAAGATTGTCTATAGCATCCGATATATTAAGCAGCGAACCGCATCCTGCCTGTATAAAAAGTGCACTGAGCCGTTCGTTCTTAGTAATATCGCTTCGCATAAAACAACTCAACTTATCAATTGCCAGGTATTTTTTATCTAGTTTGCCTAATCCGGTAAGTTCTGTCAGTTTTTGTCCCTCGGGCGTGCCATTGTTAGTGATAAATAAAAAAGTATGAACCAACACTGCTCCATCCAGGTATTCGGCTGCCAGGTATCCTAGTTTTGCATCGGATATTTTATAGGCAATCAGCATTTTGTTTTTTCCTTGCCGGATAAGTATCGGTTCACGCAGCGAATCGAAAAGACAATACTGAATCTCGTATTTGCGCATGCCATCCAAGCGTTCCATTAACCGGTTCCAGGCATGGCGTTGGATATATACCGGAATCGGTTTCTCGTCGGGATCAGAATGTTCGCCCACCAGCGAGGGCGATATCTCGGCATAATTAATTCCCTCTTGGGGTTTTGGCCAACACACCTTGAATGCCGGCCGCTTTCCATTGGAAGTGCTGAAATGTTTCAATTCGACCGGTACTATATTTAAATCCAATATGTTTTGTCGATGATTTGTGCATTGGGATGACGTAGTCACATCATGTTTAAACCAGATCAGCTGAGTCTCCATATCAAAAAATAGAAAATACACCATATTTATTAGATCAAACCAAGGTTTGCCTGCTTGTTGCCAAAGAATTTCACTTTGTTCGTCTATACGGGTTCTGGCTGACACCTCTTTGGCCCATTCAAATTCAGTTGCTATAGAATGGCAATGACTCAACAGCAGAAGCCCACTGTAACCAACCGATAGAAACACATCAATCGGTATCAAGGTACCCGATAATTCAACTCCCACTTTGTTTACGCGGATAAGCCGTCCTATTGTACGAAGTAAATTGTAAAGTGCTTTTTCGTTGACCTCCGGATGATTTTTAGCAGTTACTTTTAATGGTAATGTCCGTAGGGAATAACTGCATTCAACATTTTTAGCCGGGATTAGGGCAAATGTTCCTTCACCGCCCCATAAGTCGATGATCTGATGCATTTGATCAATATATTCGCACTTTTCCTTTTCTCTTTTCAGCTTTCGTTTATGTATTTCCTGCTGTTTTCGGTTCATTTTTTTCATAGCAGCTATATTCGTAAGGCTAATTATTTAATAAATATCAACTGATCTCATTACAGAATTTATGCTTTTGACCTATACCTTATTTTCTTTTGGTATCGTAATCGGACAGGTCGCGACCTGTCCCTACGGTGCAACGGTATATGTTTTCCTCGTTTAATCTACACGCTAACCGTTTCTATCATTTTAATTCCTCGATTATTTGTGCCCATCACCCGAATGGGTAGGGATAGGTCGCGACCTGTCCTGAATTGAAAGCAAGAAAGGATAGTTTTATTGCTGCAAACCTTTTTCTCCCTCAAGTTTTACCCCATGATGCAACCTAAAATCCGCAAGTATTGGTACAAAAGACTTGTAGAACTTTGTAAATAAAGATATTGTCATTTGCTAGAATACACTTAATTTAGTGCAAACAAAAATAGGTGGATGAAAGTAGTAA
>Ga0318568_10000025_pt1 | contig 53498 bp, 44 predicted proteins | sample GRESIP088b5f21_FD_203690 | JGI IMG/M metagenome (GOLD analysis project Ga0318568, IMG submission 203690) | Tropical soil microbial communities from Luquillo Experimental Forest, Puerto Rico - GRE.SIPMG.088b5f21 | ecosystem: Environmental > Terrestrial > Soil > Tropical forest > Bulk soil...
GTAGTCAATCAATCACTTAAAATAATTTAGAAACATTCACCTATAAGTCATTTCATCTTCTTTCCAAACCATTACTAATTTCGTCCAAATCTCTTCAAATTCTTTCTAAACTATTACTAACTTTTTCGAAAGTTCTAGTTACTCTTGAGGACAAGCACAAAATCTTTAGAATTCTTCCAGTGAGTTATGACTGATATACAGAAAGGTCATAGAATTCTGAACTCCATGCTAAATCTCTATTATTCGTAGGACTCATCCCCATAATTAAAACAAGACTCAAAATCGCTCAGTTTGCTATGAAATTTATCTTTCTCTGAAAGAATAATTTTGTCTGCAGAAATTCGCCAATCAATAGCTAAATCGGCATCATCCCACGCTAATGCTCCTTCGTGTTGTGGCGCATAGTAATTATCACACTTATATTGAAAAATCACCTCATCGCTTAATACTACGAAGCCATGTGCAAAACCACGGGGAACAAAAAACTGACGTTTGTTTTCAGCGGAGAGCTCAACGGCTACATGTTTTCCATAGGTAGGTGACCCTTTACGGATATCTACCGCTACATCCAATACTGAACCTTGTACAACTCTTACCAATTTAGATTGAGCAAAAGGTGGCTTTTGGAAATGTAAGCCTCTTAAAACGCCAAAGTTCGATTTTGATTCATTGTCCTGAACAAAAGTTGTTTGACAAAGCTGTTCATGAAAGCTTTTTTCAGAAAAGGATTCAAAAAAATAACCACGATCATCTTTAAAGATACGGGGTTCAATAATGACTACTCCCTCTATTTCTGTTTTAATTATTTCCATTATTTTGCAATATTCAATAAATATTGTCTATGCTGATTTTTCTCCATTGGTCGAGCCAGCTCTATCAATGGTCTTTAGTAATTTTTCAATTATTACTTTATAGACCCTTTTAGAACGTTCTGTCGGGCTTTTAGAATGTTCTGCCAAACGTTTTGCATCACCAGTATAAATCCCTCAACCTTTTCTTATATCCACACCAAATCTTTTAGAGACTCATCCAACCAGCTCAAAGGCCAAGAAATTCATTTTCTAGCTCTTTCCAAGTCGTTACTTGCTTTTTCCAAGTCTCTTCTGGTTCTTTCCAGGTCGTTACTTGCTTCTTCCAAGTCTCTTCTGGTTCTTTCCAAGCCTCTTCTGGCTCTTTCCAAGTCGTTACTTGTTCTTTCCAAGCCTCTTCTGGCTCTTTCCAAGTCGTTACTTGTTCTTTCTAAGTCTCTTCTAGCTCTTTCCAAGTCATTACTTGTTCTTTCCATACTGTCTTCCAGACAGTCTATAGCTAGGTTAGTAAAAGGCAATTGAAGGTTTCACAGATTTAGAGACCCTCAATTGCCTTTTTATTTAGTTTTTACTTCGTGGTATCAGTACTTGTTGAAGTAGGTTCAGTAGCCGGTTTTGAGGAACGGTTTACTTTTTTCATCAGTTCGGTAAAGGTATATTCCTTCAGTTTTACCGGGTCCTTTCCTTTATACAAAATCTTGCCTACCGAAAGTATCTCGGTCAGTTGAGCATACAGGTCGTTAAACAAACCGATATTAGCTTGTAAAAGATTTCTGCGTTTAGCATCAATTTCATACTGCTTTTGCTTGTCTTCGGTAATCGAAGCTGCGGCAGCAATTAATGCAGCAGCAAACTCTTCAGTAAGCCCTTGTTCTATCAATACAGCTTTAAATTTAGCTACATTAGCATTGATAGCTTGCAGGCTTTTAAAAGCACCTTCCGCATCACGCGAATTAATAGCAGCACGCAAAGGAGTAAAACCAAAATCGGCTACAGAGATCGTTACAGCAGACTTTGAAAGATTAATGTACCCAGTCAAATGTCTCATAGGCTCAATAAGTCCATCCATAGTTGCATAAAGTCGGGCAGTAATTGTTTTTTGTTCAAGTACCAGTGACCTTGGCATAATCACATCCGTTGCCGTAGCTATATTACCTTTAAAAAAGATAAGATAACCTTGATTTAACTTGGGCGAATAGGCAGTAAAATCCGCCAAATCGCGTTCCACACTAGAAGCTGTAAATCCACAAATAAAGATTAACTCTTCATCTTTACAACCGTAAACTTTTAAAATTTCATTTGACATAAACTCGTAAATTTTAGTTATTAATTATTGATTAAAAAATATATTGAATAAAAAATCCAATCGATTATTAATTAATAAAATCATCAACTCAATTATCAGTCATAGGTCATATTATTCCCTTTTCTCGGGATTATCTTCATTTTTTACTTGTACAAACGTCGTATGCGGCGTCTCGAGCAATATTATCAATAATCATTTATTATTATCGTTGTAATCGGAATTACGCCATCCCGAAACATCGCATTGATAGAATTAGTACACATCGGTCTTGCTTTCCGAACTGTTCACTTCTTGCTGCTTGCCGCTTACTTCTTGCTGCTAATTATTATCTTCTTTCAACGCATTTTTCAAAAACATCGCTCCCAGCAAATAGAATACAATCAGAAAACCGCTCAACACGCCACCCGTTGCCATGGCTTTGGCTTTTCCTAAGCGGTCTTTCTCCAACGGGAAACGGGGCGCATCAATAATTTGTACGATAGGCGTTTCGCGTGCCAGATCCAGTTTTAAAGCTTCGAGGTTCTTCAGCACTTCCGTGTAGACGGTAGCGTACAGCTGGGCATTATTTTCCTGTTTGATTTTGGGCACCGCCGCAAACTGCAAGGCCTGGTTGATATTGACCTGCGAGTAACCGGCGCTGCGGTACAACGAGGCTTCATACAAGTGCCTGATGGAGTCGGCTTTCGCCTGCATCATATTGATATTCGCCCGGCTTTGGGCTGTTTTGGTTTCCTTGTAAAACTTATAGGTTTCGGCCATCAGGTTTTCTACAAAGAGTTTCGAAAAAACTTCGTCCTGGCTGGTAAAATTCACATTGACAAAGCTTAGCTTTTTGTCCTTGCGGGCAATAGCCAGCGCATTCGATTTGACTATTGCACCATAAATGCCATTCATAACACTGTCCTGCGTCCGGGTAAAGGTTTCCCGTTTCTGCCCGATCGGGTAACTCAGGGTCTGAAGCTCCTTATTCTTCTCGTTCTTTACCCACTGCTCCCGCAACCCATTGAACTGGATATAGACTTCTATCAGGTTTTGTTTCTTTCCCTGATAATCCACCGGGGTCAATAGGGTCTGGTCAATGGTATGGGGCGATTGCATAATTTCCAATAAATTATCGCCACTGAAAGCGCCACTGCTGCCGCCCCCCATCATGCCGCTCAATCCAAACGAGGAAGCCAGATCGGCCAATCCACCACCCCCGCTGCTTTTTTCCACCAAAGCAAAAGAAAGATGTGCCGTATATTTAGGCTTAGTCAGCAGAGAGGCAACCAACCCGATAGCCGCTCCTCCCAGTCCGAAGGCTACAATTAGGATCCATTTGCTTAGCAGGTACTGCCAGCCCTCTTTGGCTTTCTGGATTAATTCTTTCAACGAAATCTCATCGGCATTCACCGCAGTTGATTTTTGATCTGTACTCATATTTATTTTTATTTCATATCTACTTTAGCCAAGGTTAAAAACAGTTTCCACTTTTTATGCCCCAAAAAACCAAAATAGGGGATTTTGATTAGCATTGATCTATTTCAACAAGAATAAACCTTTTTATATAGTTTAAAATACTGTATCTTAAGCCCCCTTTAGGGGTTGGGGGTCATATTATTTTACAACAGAATAAATCAACACCATGGCAGAAGTAATGGAAGTCAGGATTCCCACCATTTCACCGGCTGATAACGGATTTTTAATTTCAGTCGGTTTTTCCGGAACAATAATGCGGGCTCCCGGCTGAAGCTTCGGATAGAAGCGGATTCCCAGGAAGCGGGTGGTACTTTTAGCTGTTCCATTGGCATACAGCACAAATACTTTCTTTTTCTGCGCTTGCTCGGTATATCCACCGGCACGATTGATATAACTTCCCAGACGCATGCCCCGTTGGTACCCTACATAGGTTGGGAAAAGCACCTCACCCATTACGCGTACGGTTTGCAATTCACGTGGAATGAAGATATCATCGCCTTCTTCCAGATAAAAGTCGTCCTTACCTCCGGGATGTTTCATGATTTCCACCAGGTTAATACCTACGATCCCTTCGGTTTTGAAAACCTTATCAATGGCACCCGATTTCGTCATTTTATTCTGGATTGAATCAGCGCCGCCTAACACCTCAGCTGCACCGGCTGTCTTAAGCAAAGTTGCATCCACTTTGTTATCGCTCTTGCTTTTAAATTGCTTCTTGGCATTTTCCTTGGTAAGTTCATTCATTTTCTGTTGCACACCGGTAGCTTTTTCAGTACGGATCAGATAAGCTCCCAAGGGATAGGCATAACGGGTAAATCCACCGGCCCGTTTGATTACATCCGAAATGCGCTCGGCCTTGTTGGTGATATTGTATGTACCCGGTTGCAACACTTCCCCTTCCACTTTCACCATGCGGGTATCCTCGTAGCCGGAAATAGTGCGGACAATCACCTGGTCGCCATTTTCGAGCAACATATCGGCTGCCCCTTTTTTAAAGTTCAGGTTCTTGTCCAGGGCAAATTTATAGACAATGGTTTTTTCGTTGGTATTCAGCAGGCGTTGGGGATCTTTGATCACACGCACCAGTTCCACCGAATCGGTATTGGCAACCTCGGTAAATCCCTTGGCATTAAATATCAGGTCTTTCAGGGTAATATTTTCGATCAATTTAAATGTTCCGGGTTCCAAAACTTCTCCTAAGATAGAAACGGTTTGTCCTTCGCGGTAATCGAACAAACTGTGTATCACAACCGAATCATCTTTCTGCAGCAACACATCCGCTGCAATCCCTTTCAACACTTCACCCAAGTTAAATCCGATAATTTCAGGTACCTGATTGGCTTGCTTACGGTTAATAAAGGCCATATTCAAATAAGCATCTTCTTTTAAACCATCAGCTTTAGCGATCAATTGCTTTACAGTCATGCCGGCTTCCAGTGCATAGGTACCCGGACGATAAACCGATCCGCTAAGGTCAACCCGGTTGTCATATTTATTGGAAGTAGTGGATACAAAACAAGAATCGCCCGATTGCAATTTAAAGCTGGATAGTTCCTTTTCAGCCACATCAACTACCGTCTTTCCTTTTTCCGTCAACCGGATAGCTGTTATAATAGATTTATAAGCATTGTCGCTGTAACCGCCGGCAAAACGGATCAATTGGGTAAGGGTTTCGCCCGGCAAGGCTTCAAAGATACCATCCCGTTTAATAGCCCCTTTAATGCTGACACGCACTTTATAGGGTTCAATTTTGATAACATCTTCATCCTGAAGGGGAATATTATTCGTCAAAGCGCCATCCAACAAAAAGTTGTAGACATCCACGTTGGCCACCACTTTACCGTGACGAACCACTTTGATATCGCGCATGGAACCGATTGAATCCGGGCCTCCGCAGGCATAGAGTGCATTGAATGCAGTAGCAAGCGATGGCAATGTGTAGGTTCCCGGACGAACAGCTTCACCCACTACCGTAACACGAATACTGCGGATACTTCCTAAGGTTACATTGATTTGTGAGCCGGGGTAGATTCGGGAAAGACGGCTACGAATGCTCTGGGTGGCAGCTTCGATGGTTTGTCCGCTTACTTTAACCGGACTAATATTCGGAATGCGGATAAAACCTTCTGGCGAAACTTTGATTTTATAATTGGCTTCGTATTGTCCGGAAACATCCACGATTAATTCATCGTAAGTTCCCAGGATATATTTGGGAGGAGTTGGGATATTCAGCTTGGGTTCGAAAGTCAGGTTGTTTTTGCTGAACAGGTATGAACCGAAAATAGCTCCCGGCTTAACCGGTTTGTTTTGTTCCTGCTGTTTCTTTTTTTGACCGTTAACTGCTTTTCCATTAGTTATAACACCATCTTTCTGGTTGGTCTGGTCAATTTCATCTGCTTGGCCTGCATCATCCACCACCGATCTGTCTGTAACATTATCCGGTGTAGTGTTGGTGGTAGCACCGCTGTTTCCGCCTTTATACTTTTTATAAGCGGCCATTTGCTCAGGAGTCAGTTTACTCAGGTCAATGTTCTGTGCGGCCAAACTACCTATGAAAATAAAGGATAGTAAAACAAGATTAATTTTTTTCATAAATATCCATTAAAAAGATGCAAACTAATTATTGTTTAAATTTTAAAACACTTTTCGACTTTAACACAAAGAGGTTCGTCACTCCCAACCGGGGGCAACGAAGTCGTTGTTTTTTCTCAACAGAGAATATAAATTCACTGTACAGACGCCGCACGCTAACTAAACGTTGCATGCAAAGTCCATTTTATTTTACTTTTTCTATAAACGAAGCCGGCACAGTCGTAATCGCCGAACCGAATCGCTCAAGGCGTATTAGTACCTTATGCTTTCCTTGTATCTCTACCAGTTCACCCATCATCCCCTGCAGGGGTCCTTTGGTGATGCTGATAGATTCGCCCCGTTCAAAATTTTCGATGCTGAATTCCACCGGTTCTTCGGCATGTTCAACCATCATCCGCAAGCTATCCATTTGGCTATCGGGAATCGGAACCGGAATTCCCCCTTCACGGACAAAAGCTATAGCCCCGTAAATCTTTGTAATTTTATCAAAATATTGAGGGCTGATCCGGACAAAAATATAACCGTTTACCACCGGTACAATCACTTCCTTTACCCGGTCACTCCAGCGTCGCTTTACTTTTTGCAAAGCCAGATAATGCTCAATCCCCGCCTCCGAGAAACGTTCACTCACCTTCTTCTCTGCCCTGGGTGCCGTATATACAGCATACCAACGCAAATTATCAGCTTTTATGATCAATTCCTCTTTCAATTTTATACTTATAAACTTTTACTCTTCCAACTTCTTACAGCTTACCTCTTACTCCTTGCTGCTTACCGCTTGCCGCTATTAAAGTCTTCCATCAACCCAACGCCTGTCAATCACAGCTTTTGCATCAAAAACTACAGCACCATCGTTGTAGTATTTTTCAAAATCAATCGCTTTAAATTCGTCGTGAGCCACAGCCAGTAAAATGGCTTCGTACTTTTTATAGACATCTAACTTATCAATAACGCCTACTCCGTATTCAACTTTAACTTCTTCTTTTGAAGCCCATGGATCGTAAATATCAACATTCAATCCAAATTCACACAATTCCCTGTAAATGTCAACTACCTTGGTATTACGGATATCCGGACAGTTTTCTTTGAATGTCACGCCCAAAATCAACACATTTGCACCCTTAATGGCATGAATCTTTTGAATCATCAGCTTCAGGACTTTATTGGCAATAAAAGGGGCAATGCTGTTGTTGACATGACGGCCGGAAAGAATTACCTGGGGAACATACCCTAATGATTCAGCTTTGCTGGCCAGGTAATACGGGTCAACGCTGATACAATGCCCACCCACTAATCCGGGGCGGTATTTCAGAAAGTTCCATTTGGTTCCGGCTGCTTCAATCACATCGTTGGTATCAATGCCCACCTTATCGAAAATAAGCGCTAACTCGTTCACGAATGAGATATTGACATCACGCTGTGCATTTTCGATAATCTTTGAGGCTTCAGCCACCTTTATGCTGGGTGCTTTGTGTGTGCCTGCAGCTATGATAGAAGCATACAGATTATCAACCCGGTCGGCTATTTCAGGTGTCGATCCGGAGGTAACTTTTTTGATTTTGGTAAGTGTATTAACCTTGTCACCGGGATTGATGCGTTCTGGACTATAACCTGCATAAAAATCCCGGTTGAATTTCAATCCGGAGATCCGTTCTATAACTGGCACGCAATCTTCTTCTGTGCAACCCGGGTAGGTAGTAGATTCGTATATAGCAATATCACCCTTGCCAATAACTCTTCCAAGCATTTCCGAAGCCTTGATAAGTGGCCTGAGGTCGGGCATGTTGAAATTATTAATCGGCGTTGGAACAGTAACAATATACGTATTATAATCTTTTAGTTCAGCTTCGTCGGATGAAAATGCCAATCCGCATTCGGGATTTGATTTTCGCAAATCAGTTGCGACCATCAACCCATTCAAATCTGCTTCCAATGTATGGTCAACACCTTGATTTAATTCATCAACCCGCTCTTTATTAATATCGTATCCTAGTACTTTATATTGCTTACCAAATTCGATAGCCAGCGGTAAGCCAACATATCCCAATCCAATAACAGCTATTTTAATATCTTTCATCAAGAACAATTAATTTACATAAACGAAGTGATTGCCAGCCTGTTTGCTTTTCAAAAAAAAACGATTTTAATCCTTTGGTAAATAAACAGAACAACAACCTATAAAATTAAGTGAAGCTCTCTTTAAAACGGTTGCAAAGATACTAAATTATTTCTTGTTACTAGTCACCTTTGCCATTAATAAATTTAGTAAACCATTCCAATTTGATGTTAAATTCTGATTTTAAATCACTTCCATTTTAAACTAATTTCTTTTCTTTGCATATAATCCCAAAAACTCAGGAGCATCATGTCTATTGAACACTTCCCAATCGTTAATGAAAATGGCGAAATTATTGGCAAAGCAACCCGCACCGAATGCCATTCAGGCTCATTCTTGCTTCATCCTGTAGTACACTTACATGTATTTAATTCAAAGGGGGAATTATACCTGCAAAAAAGGGCTGCCGACAAAGATATCCAACCCGGGAAATGGGACACTTCAGTGGGTGGGCATGTTGATTACGGGGAAGAAATAACAGCAGCTTTACGACGCGAAGTAAAGGAAGAACTGGGCATAACGGATTTCACTCCTGAATTAATAAAAAGATACAAATTCATATCGATTCAGGAAGCAGAATTAGTACACAGTTTTTTTACTGTTTATGATGGACCTGTCAGTCCGGATCCTGTCGAGATTTCAGAAGGTAAATTTTGGAAAATAACAGACATCGAAGCCCAACTGGGTAAGAATATATTTACACCTAATTTCGAGCAGGAATGGAAGTCGATTGTAAAAGAAATACTTCCAACTATTATTCAATAAACGGCTAAGCAGGGTATGCAAAAAAAATGACGGTTGATTATTTTCATAACCAACCGTCGTTCATATTATAGAAAAGGCTTTATTCGTTATCTACTGCTTCCAGCTCAATCATCAATGAATCTTTTGGAATCTTAACTCCAACTTCCACATTGATTTTTTTAATACGAGCCGTAAAGGGCATTTCAATCCGGTTCTGCATTTTCATGGCTTCCAAAATCAAAAGAGGCGCACCTTCCTTTACAACATCACCTTCTTTCACAAAAATATCAAGAATAGTACCCGGTATGATCGATTGGATTTCATACGGACTTGGATTCACCCAAGCCTTCCTGTTTTGATATTTTTTAGTTAGCAGTGTTTTGTATTTTCTCGCAGTTACGGCAAAATCTACATATTCCGTTTTTTCTGTTTCCATATTATTTCTGTAGTGACAACCTTACACGATTGTCCTGATTTTAATATATGTATGATAAATCAAAATGGAGGAATACCGTGCTTTTTGGCAGGACGATGATCATCTTTATTTTTAGACACTTCCAAAGCGTGCAACAACATATCACGAGTTTCCAATGGTTCGATAACAGCATCAATATATCCCTTTGAAGCAGCTACATATGGATTGGCAAATTTCTCGATATACTCCTGAACTTTTTGTTGGCGCATGGCATCTTCGTCTTCTGCTTCCATAATCTCCTTGCGGAAAATAATATTGGCAGCCCCTTCAGGTCCCATTACGGCAATTTCAGCACTTGGCCAAGCCAACATAAAATCAGCACCAAGGTGACGTGAGTTCATTGCAATATAACCACCACCGTAAGCTTTACGAAGAATAACAGTAATTTTAGGCACTGTAGCTTCCGAATAAGCATAAAGCATTTTAGCCCCATGACGGATCACGCCGGCATGCTCCTGGTCAACACCCGGTAAATAGCCCGGCATATCTTCCAGTGTTACGATTGGAATGTTGAATGCATCGCAATAACGGATAAAACGAGCTGCTTTATCTGAAGCATCACAATCAAGCACACCTGCCAAATACATGGGTTGGTTAGCTACGAATCCAATAGTTTCTCCATTCAAACGGCCAAAACCAATTACAATATTGGCAGCCCAAAGTTCATGAACTTCAAGGAACTTCGAATCATCGGTAAGTGCATAAATTACTTCACGAACATCGTAGGGTTGTTTTGGATCGGCAGGAATAATATTTTCAATATTTTTCTTTGACGAAGGCTCTTTAGGCTCAACACTTGTAGCTTTTTGTTGGTTGCTGTGCGGAATCAATGAAACAAGTTCTTTGATTTGCTCAATACATTCCATTTCGCTCAACGCATAGAAATGCGCATTTCCGGTAATTTCAGCGTGAACACGGGCACCTCCTAAATCTTCCTGGGAAATCTTTTCTCCCAAAACGGTTTCGATTACATTCGGGCCGGTAATAAACATTTTTGAAATATTCTCAACCACAAATACAAAATCAGTAAGAGCAGGAGAATATACAGCACCACCCGCACATGGACCTAAAATAACCGAAATCTGAGGAATAACTCCCGAAGCCATCGTATTACGGTAAAAAATCTCACCATAACCAGCCAAAGCTCCAATACCTTCCTGAATACGGGCACCTCCCGAATCATTTATTCCAATACATGGCACTTTCATTTTAAGCGCATGATCCATAATTTTGGTAATTTTACGTGCATGTTTTAGTCCTAATGAACCACCCATTACCGTAAAGTCTTGTGCATAAATGCAAATCGGAGTACCATTCATTGTTCCGGTTCCGGTAATTACACCATCGCCCGGCAATTCCTTTCTATCCATCCCAAAGTTACGCTCTTCGTGCTCAACGAAAAGATCGTACTCATGGAATGACCCGGCATCCAACAAAGCTAGAATACGATCACGGGCAGTCATTTTACCCATAGCTACTTGTTTCTCAATGGCTTTGTCACCTCCACCTTTTTCAACAATTGCTTTTTTTTGTCGTAATGCCAGAATGTTTTTCTTTAAAGTCATAAAAACTTTTATTTAATTAGACATAAAGTTATGAGTTGGTAAATAACGCAACTCGAATATCGGGGACAAAAGTAACACTTTTATCGTTAAAGTGTGCATTTTTCACAATATAGTTACCCTTAATAAAACAAAACTATTTGCGTTCCAATGTCTTAAGAACATTTTTTCTTGTGGATTTAAATCCTGCAGAATAACTCTCAAAATCAATATTTTCGAGATAAGCAATCAATTCTGGTTTGAAACCGGGCTCTTTTTGGCATATACGAAGTAGCATTTTCATGGAAAGTGCCTGTACAGCTATCGGCGATTTTGGAGAAATCATCCAATCGAAACAGGAATTAATAAATTCAACAGGGATTTGACCCGGGAAAGCCAGATTGTTAAGTATGGATAAGCAACCACGTTGCAAACCACCATGCTGTGTGGAAATGGCAGTGTTAGCCAGCTCCAGAAACTGCTCGCCAGTAAACCATTCGGAATGTTTTTCGCTAATTTTCTGACATGCCCAAGCCGCTCTCCAGGCAACTTTATCATCCGCATCAAATATCAAACGATAAACCGCATTAAAATCAGCAGGATTTTCAAAAACTACTTGAACCAGATGATCAATAAAATGCTTAGAAAGCGGACGGTAAAGATGTTCTCTATAATCCATAACAATAAATTAACTCCAACCCCTTGAAAGGGCTTCAATAATGGTATTCTGAAAATCCACAAATTTTTGAAATGACTAAAAAAGACAAATCCTCCACCTCAGGGATTAGGGATTCTATCTGAACACGATGTCTACGATAACCTCCACTCCCACTTGCTTATTCAATGATTTTTTAATTTCCTCCCGGGAAAGAAACAAATCATGACGAAGAACAGAAGAAGTCAGGCTTACATAAAGCACTTTATTTTTAATCGTCAAGTCTGAAGTATATTGCAAAATGTTAGTGCCAAGCACCAATGGCCAGGAATCAATCAAGCGCTTTTCATTTAGCGGCTTATCCAAATGTTGTTCTTTCAATACCTGACGGATAACATCGCTCAGCAATTCAGTATTCTTTTTGCGCATCACATTAAAATTTGGTATTCGACAACAAACTACGTATTATCTCAAGTTCAGAACTTGCCCTACCCTCGCTCCATCAGTAAAAGCTATATTATTCAGTTTATACAAACTTGCAACTTTAACGCCATAATCTTGCGAAATGCTATACATCGATTCACCAGGCAGCACCGTGTGGGTTTTGTTTTCTTTTGGTGCCTTATTCCGTTTCAAATCAACAAAAACCCGGGTTCCTGGGCTTAAAGAAACAGAGGAATTCACTTCATTATAACCACGGAGACGATCCTCGGTTATATTGAACTCATCTGCAATCGATCCATAAGTATCTCCCGGCAACGATGTAACCAATTTTACTTTATTCACCTTTACAACTGTATGGCTCACGCGGGCATTTATAACTCCCATAGAAACCTGATTCTCACTTCTATTAGACTCTACTTGAGAATTTTTATTTGACTTTAAAGCCACCCCCGGATAATTCCCATTCAAATCGTATTGATGCAGATTATAATCTTCTATGATGGAAATAAGCTTATAAGCATAGGTAGGATCCGTGGCATAACCTGCTTTTTTCAGTCCATGTGCCCAACCCTCATAATCCGTAGGATTGAGCTGAAACAATGAAGCATAACGGCTTCTGCCTTTCAGAAAAGCTGCATGATCTTCATAAGAATCGAGTACCTGGTCATATTTACGAAAACACTCTCCCTTCTTATCGTCATCATGATAAATTTTATCACCATTCCAGTCATTACATTTTATCCCAAAATGGTTATTCGATTCTTTTGCAAAACTGCTTTGCCCGGCTCCTGATTCCAACAAACCTTGCGCCAGAACAATACTTGCCGGGATTCCATGTTCTTTTTGCTGTTTTTCAGCTATTTGATAGTATTGTTCAATATACGAGAGATAAGCCTTATTCTTCATCTGAGAAAAGGCTAACAGACTAACAGATAAAAATGTAAATAAAATTCGAGTTTTAATACCAATTCCCATTCTTTAAAAATTTTGATTCAACCAGCCACAAAATTAAAACTAATTAATCAAAAAGACGAGTTTGATTAGATAATTTTATATTTTTGTGCTTATTCAACGAGAAATCGTTGATTCAATTACGAGTCAATGTTGCAAAAATGACAATAATAATTTAATTCAATCTCTCTTCACAACAAATTTATGGAAAAGAAAGTAATAGAAACGAGAGTTTCGATTTATAGTTTCGATGAACTTCAAACAGCACAAAAATCGCTAATAAACAAAGCCAAAGAACAAATAAGCAAAGCCTATGCACCCTATTCCGGATTTCATGTTGGAGCTGCAATAGAACTTGAAAACGGGGAAATATTTGCCGGGAGTAATCAAGAAAATTCAGCTTATCCTTCAGGACTTTGTGCAGAAAGGGTTGCTCTATTTTTTGCCAACGCACAATACCCCGATATCCCTGTAAAAACAATAGCCATTGCAGCCTTTACAAATGGGAATTTTCTTCCCGAGCCAATTACTCCATGTGGCTCGTGCCGCCAGGTTTTGTTAGAAACAGAGATGCGATTTGAACAAGGTATCAAAATTCTTCTTTATGGAACCAGCAAGGTTTTTGAGATAGAAAACGTGAAGCAATTATTACCATTATGCTTCGAAAAAAGGAGCCTTAATGGCTAATTTGTTGATCAAACAGCTGTTTATTCCTTTCAAATGGAGTTTTTTCAAAAAAAATAACTATATTGCGAACGTAAAAATAGAGGATAACTTAATTCCTCTGTTACCAATCTGTAAGTCTGTAATTTAATGAAAAATGAATTTGAAATAGAATATCAACTTAAAGCTGCATCTATAAATATACTGTGGAATTCGATTAGCACACCACTTGGACTTGCCGAATGGTTTGCCGACGGAGTTACAGTCAATAATACCGAATACACATTTAGCTGGGAGAAAAATGAACAAACTGCGTTCTTAGTTCAAACCAAACCCAACGTAAGTGTTCGTTTTCAGTGGGAAGAAGATGTTGATTCCGATTATTATTTTGAACTCAGGATCGATGCATTGGAAGTTACCGGAGAATTGGCTCTGGTAATTACCGATTTTGCAGAGCAAAGTGAAAAAGAAGACTTAGTTCTACTTTGGAATAAACAAATAGAGATTCTTCGAAGAAAAACGGGTATCTGACTCACACATATTAAATGACAATGCAGCAATAACATAAAATAAAAATAAAACCATTCAGCAATATGCCAAATGGTTTTATTCTTTTTAAAAAGAATAAACAAGTCGCAGATTAAGCTAATTTCGCAAATCAAACACTTGATTATTGAACTTTTTGCTGTAATTTTGTTGCTCCAAAAAAAACAAGCATGTTCCGTATCAAAAAAATCGACTCTTATATATTTAAACGCTTTGTTACGCTTTTCTTGATGACCTTCCTCATCTGCATTTTCATTCTACTAATGCAGTTTTTATGGAAACATGTATCAGAATTAATTGGGAAGGGGATTGGCTGGTCTGTATTAGCGGAATTCTTTATTTATGCTATTTTCTCGATCGTTCCAATGGCACTGCCGCTAGCTATCTTATTGGCAGCATTAATGACTTTTGGCAATTTAGGAGAAAATTTCGAGCTCACCGCGATGAAAGCCGCCGGAATCTCTCTTTTCCGGATTATACGCCCATTAATTATCCTCATTTCATTTGTTTGCGTTGGGGCATTTTATTTTTCAAATTACGTATTGCCTGTTGCTCAAACAAAATTATGGACTCTTATTCTCTCACTCCGTCAAAAATCGCCTGAATTTGATATTCCCGTTGGTGAATTTTATTCCGGAATTCCCGGTGTAAACATTTATGTAAGAGCAAAAGAAAAACATCTGCTTAAGAATCTAATGATTTATGATTTTTCGGGCGGATTTGAGAATGCAATGGTGACTGTTTCCGACTCCGGCCGGGTGCAGTTTACAAAAGACAATAAATATATTCTGCTGTCGCTCTATGACGGGGAAAGTTTTTCTAACTTAAGCAACCAGCGGATTGCCAACTCGTCATCAAGTATTCCTTACAGACGGGAAACATTCAAAACGAAAGATATTTTAATGGATTTTGATAGCGAGTTTAATCGTTTCAGTGAATCTACACTTAAAGACCAGCATGTTAGCAAAAACTTCATCCAGCTCACCCACTCAATCGATTCTGTTAGCAAAACTGTCAATTCGATAAGCAGCAGACAGGGAAAAGATATTATCAATCAACATTTTTTTGGAAGAGATGTTTTAATGGGAACCCGACTGAACGATAGTTTAAGAAGAAACAAAAAGATCGTAAATGTTGATTCGCTTTTTCTTACATTACCCCAAAGTTCGATGGTTAGAGTAAGCAATATGGCTTTAGAAAAGGCTAAATCTATGAAAGATCTGATTGAATATAATAAAACCGGGCTGAATGATTCGAGAACTTATGTTACTCGTCATGAAATTGAAAGACATAGAAAATTCACCCTCTCATTTGCTTGCCTTATCTTCTTCTTTATTGGAGCACCATTAGGAGCAATTATTCGTAAAGGCGGGCTGGGAACGCCTGTTGTAATTTCAGTAGTTATGTTTATTATTTATTACATTATTGATAACACCGGCTACAAAATGGTCAAAGAAGGTTTGTGGCTTTCATATCAAGGCATGTGGCTAAGTTCATTCGTTCTGTTGCCCATAGGTATTTTTCTAACATACAAAGCTGTCATAGATGCGCAGATACTAAATATCGAACAATATACCAAAATATGGAGTATGCTTAAATCAAAATTCAACTCCATTAGAAACAAACAAATAAAACTAACTGATTCAAAATGAAATCAACATTAAATACAATTGAAGAGGCTCTTGATGACATTCGAGACGGAAAGTTTGTAATCGTAGTTGATGATGAAGATCGTGAGAATGAAGGCGATTTTGTCTGTGCTGCCGAAAAGGTTACTCCCGAAATGGTTAACTTCATGATCACTCATGGGCGCGGTGTAGTGTGCGCGCCTCTTACTGAAGATCGTTGTGATGAGCTCGAGCTGGAAATGCAGGTGGATAAAAACACATCTATTCATTCTACTCCTTTCACTGTAAGTGTTGACATGCTTGAAGGCTGTACTACAGGTGTTTCAGCTGCCGACCGTGCAGCAACTTTCCTAGCTTTAGCCAATCCCATTTCAAAACCGGATACCTTTGGTCGCCCCGGACATATTTTTCCACTCAGAGCCCGTAATAAAGGAGTTTTGCGTCGAGCCGGTCATACAGAGGCCGCTGTTGACTTGGCTCGCTTGGCCGGTTTATACCCTGCCGGTGCATTGATCGAAATTATGAATGAAGATGGCACTATGGCCAGATTGCCGGATTTAATGGTTATAGCCGATAAGTTTGACATGAAGGTTATTACAATCAAAGACTTAATAGCCTACCGATTAAAAACAGAATCATTGGTGGAAATGGGTGAGAAAGTGAATATGCCTACAAAATATGGCAATTTCAAATTGATTCCTTTCCGTCAAATTTCAAACGGAATGGAACATGTGGCGTTGATAAAAGGCGAATGGGAAAAAGATGAACCAATATTGGTTCGCGTTCATTCTTCATGTATTACGGGAGATATTTTTGGATCCATGAGATGCGAATGTGGGGATCAACTTCATAAAGCCATGCAACTAATTGAAAAAGAGGGAAAAGGAGTGATCGTTTATATGAATCAAGAAGGTCGCGGAATCGGATTGATGAATAAAATGAGAGCCTACAAATTGCAGGAGGAAGGAATGGATACGGTTGATGCAAATTTGCATTTAGGTTTCAATGCCGATGAACGTGATTATGGTGTTGGAGCTCAGATACTACGTGAAATCGGAGTTACTAAGTTCCGTTTAATGTCAAACAATCCTGTGAAACGTATCGGGCTGGAAGCTTATGGGTTATCAATTGTTGAAAATGTGCCACTTGAAATTGCACCAAACCAACACAACGAATTCTACATGCAAACTAAAAAAACGCGCATGGGACACAATTTGAAATATGTAAAAGGCAAAGAGGATTAAAATATAAAAGCATTCAGCTTTTATATTCCTCCGAAAATCTTTAAACTCTTGATACAGTTTTTCAAGACAATAGAATAAATTATTATGAAAACAGCATTAATTACCGGAGTAACCTCAGGCTTTGGACATGCCATAGCGCTGCGTTTGGCCGGATTAGGTTACAACTTGGTTATTACCGGTCGCCGGGCTGAGCGATTAGAAAAATTAGCTAAACAAATACAATCAGACTACTCTGTTGAAGTATTACCGCTTTGTTTCGATGTCCGTGATAACGATGCATGCACCAAAGCAGTCCAATCTCTTTCTGCACCATTCAAGCAAATTGATTTGTTGATTAATAATGCCGGACTCGCTGCAGGAGCTTCACCCTTTCAGGAAAGTGATTTAGCCGATTATGATAAAATGATCGACACCAATGTAAAAGGGTTACTCTATATGACAAAACTGATTGTTCCCGGAATGATTGAGCAGCAATCTGGTCATATTATCAACATATCTTCCATTGCTGGAATTGAGGTTTATCCAAACGGAAGTGTATATTGCGCGTCAAAACATGCCGTAAATGCCATAACCAAGGGTCTGCGGTTGGATTTAGTTAAACATGGAATAAAAGTAAGTTCGGTTTCCCCAGGAATGGCTGAAACTGAATTTTCTGTGATTCGTTATCATGGCGATGAAGAAAAAGCAAAGGCTGTATACGCAGGTTTAGTGCCTCTCAATGCCGAAGATATTGCAGACACAGTAGAATTTATCGTTACACGACCTACACATGTCAGTATCAATGATATTCAAATTAATCCGACGCAGCAAGCAAACACGTATATTGCTCACAGAAAAATAAATTAATGCGAAATAGTCAACAAAACCGGGTTAAACCAAGATTTATTGACGAGTAATAACATTATTTAAAAAAAATACCCTATTTTTGTCTCTGTGTTTTTTCGAAGTTGAAATTTGAGGCGTTTTGCCGCACCTCAAAATAAATTTATTAAAATAAATATTGAAAATGAGCCCACTTGATTTAAACAAGGATCCTGAAATCGTACCAAACGAATCTCCTGAAGTTACTGAAACCATTGAAATTAATGAAGTTGTTGAAACTACGAAAGACGTAGCTGCAACTGATCTTACTGAAGCCGTTGTGGTAGCTGAAAATACTGAAGAGGTGACTGCAGAAAAGACTCCTGAATCTGTTATTACCGAACAACCAGAAGAAGTTACTTTAGCCAAACCAGATTATGGTACGTTTTCAAAAGAGGAATTAATCAAAGCTCTTAAATCACTCATTCAGAAAGAAGTGGATGCAGTTAAAGATGAAGTGGAAATTATCAAACAACTATTTTACAAAAAGACCAAAATAGAAGTTGAAGAGTTGAAGAAAGCTTTTATTGAAGCAGGCAACGAAGAAATTGAATTTCTGGCTCCAAAAGATGAACAAGAAGAATCATTCAAAGCGTTACTAAATGAATTCAGGGCCAAGAAAGCAACACTTATGGCACAATTAGAAAAAGAGAAAGAAACGAATTTGATTCAAAAACAACATTTATTGGGTCAAATGAAAATGTTGGTGGATAGTAATGATGACGTTTCAACTCATATAAACGAGTTCCGTGCACTCCAACTAAAATGGAAAACTATCGGCCAGGTACCTGCCAGTGCTTCTACTGACTTGTGGAAACAATATAACCTTTATCAGGAATCTTTTTGGGATCTGATTAAAATAAATAATGAACTCCGTGAATACGATTTTAAAAAGAATCTGGAATTGAAAAATTCCCTCTGCGAAGCCGCTGAAAAACTAGCTACAGAACCAGATGTTATTTCTGCTTTTCAACAACTGCAAAAACTTCACGAAGAGTGGCATGATTTAGGTCCGGTTGCTCGTGAAACTCGCGAACAAATATGGAATCGTTTCAAAGAAGCATCTACTGCTATCAATAAAAAACATCAATCATATTTTGACACGATTCGCAAGTTGGAAGATGAAAACTTTGAAGCCAAAAATGTTTTGTGCGAAAAAATTGAGGCTTTCGACTATAGCAAACTGAACAACTACAAAGCCTGGGACGAAGCCACTAAAACCGTATTGGCATGGCAAGAAGAATGGAGAGCAATTGGATTTGCCCCACGCAAAGTAAATCAAAAGATTTTTGACCGTTACCGTAAAGCCTGCGATGCATTTTTTGCTGCTAAAGGTGAGTTCTTTAAAGAAACAAAAAATACGCTGACACAAAATGCTGATAAGAAAAAAGACTTATGCGAAAAAGCAGAAGCTTTGAAAGACAGCGTAGAATGGAAAGAAACTTCCGACAAACTCATTCAATTGCAAAAAGAATGGAAAACAATCGGTCCGGTTGCTAAAAAACTTTCAGATGAACTTTGGAAACGTTTCATAACCGCTTGCGATTATTTCTTCGAACAAAAAAACAAAAATACATCCGGTCAACGCAACGCAGAAACAGAAAATCTCCTTAAGAAAAAAGAACTCATTGCCAAAATAGCTGCATTCGAGAAAACAGATAATCCGGGTGAATCAATTACAGCTTTGCGTGCCATAATGGCCGAATGGAATGCCATTGGGCATGTGCCATTCAAAGATAAAGATAAAATCTATAAAGAATACCGCGACGCCGTAGACAAGCAGTTTGAGGCTCTTAATGTTGATTCGTCAAACCGCCGCATGGATTCATTTCGCAGCAATTTAAAAGACATGACTAGCAAAGGGGAAAATAAACTTTTCCGCGAGCGTGAAAAACTTATGCGAGCCTACGAACACTTAAAATCAGAAATTGCTACTTACGAAAACAATATCGGATTCTTTTCTTCCTCTTCTAAAAAAGGAGGTGGACTTATTAAAGAAATGGAACGTAAAATTGAAACTTTGAAAGAAGAAAGCAAATTGATTGAACAAAAAATCAATCTGATTGATGAAAATCTATAAAAAACAGATAATCTAATAAAAATAGCCCGAATGAAACTTATTTCATTCGGGCTATTTTTATTAGATGTGCCTTTTTATTCAAACATGTTTCTAAAATGAGCAAAGAAATTGCGAGAGGCAGCGGCATTAGGTTTTACATTATCAGACTTACCAAGTTTTTCCATAACTGCTTTCTCTTCCTTATTCAGGTTTTCAGGAATATAAACCCCTATATTTACCAATAAATCACCAGTTCCGTAACGATTCACATTAGGCAGACCCTTGCCACGAAGGCGAAGCACCTTACCCGGTTGCGTTCCCGGGGCAATAGTCACTTTTACTTTTCCTTCTACCGTAGGTACTTCCACCGAACCACCCAAAGTAGCAACAGGAACTGTAAGTAGTAAGTTGTATATCAAATCATTTTCATCACGAATCAATTCCGGGTGCGGTTCTTCTTCCACCAAAACGAGTAAATCTCCATTCACTCCTCCCCTGCGCGCAGCATTCCCTTTTCCACTCATCGACAATTGCATTCCCTCCATAACTCCGGCAGGTATATTAATTGTGATTACTTCATCTTCGCGCACAATGCCTTCGCCACTACAATGGGTACATTTATCTTTGATTATTTTGCCATCACCACCACAAGTCGGACATTCGGCAGCTGTCTGCATCTGACCCAGAATTGTGTTTTGAACACGCATTACACGCCCCTGACCGTTACACGTAGTACAAGTTGTCGTTGAAGAACCATGTGCTCCACCAGTGCCATTACAATGCGAACAGGAGACATATTTCTTTACCTTAATTTTCTTTTCAACCCCTGCAGCCACTTCGGCTAACGTAAGTTTTACTTTAACCCGTAAGTCAGAACCTTTGCGTACACGCTGTCCGCCGCCACCACGCTGACTGCCACCAAATCCACCAAATCCACCAAAATGACCGCCAAAAATATCGCCGAAATGGGAGAAGATATCTTCCATATTCATGCCACCGCCGCCAAATCCACCACCGGCAGCACCACCAACTCCAGCATGCCCATATTGATCATAGCGTTGGCGCTTTTGGTCATCACTCAGCACTTCATAAGCTTCGGCTGCTTCTTTGAAGTTTTCTTCCGATTGCTTATCGCCTGGATTCTTATCGGGATGATATTGAATTGCCTTCTTGCGATAAGCTTTTTTAATTTCGTCGGCTGAAGCTGTCTTCGACACTCCAAGTATTTCGTAATAATCTCTTTTGGACATAATTCTAAATTTTCTAAGGCGGTAAATATCAATTCACCAATAATTTAATTTCTAACTTTGGGGATCACTGTAACTGTCATGTGTAATTATTCTCCAACAACTACTTTAGAGAAACGAATCACTTTTTCGTTCAGCGTATATCCTTTCGAAACACAGTCAACAATCTTGCCTTTCATATCCTCGGTTGGGGCCGGGAATGTAGTTATTGCCTCGTGAAATTCTGTATCAAACGTTTCATTCTCGGTCGGAATAGCTTTCACACCATTTTGAAGCAAAAAGCCAATAAATTTCGAATAAATCAGATCTACACCGTCTTTCACAGCTTGTACATCTTCCGATGTCTCCATCGCCTTAAGTCCACGTTCAAAGTCATCAACCAACGGCAACATATCCACCAAAACTTTTTCACTGGCAGTTTTCAATAAATCCATACGTTCTTTCATTGTCCGTTTGCGATAGTTATCGAATTCGGCCATCAAGCGTAGATTTTTGTCATTCAATTCAGCACACTTTTGAGACATTAATTCCATTTCGTCCACAATTTGCTCTGCTGCTTCTTCCGTAGTCTCGGGAGTTTGAGTTGTTTCTGCAGTTTGTGACGTCTCAGTAGTTTCGCAGCCGTTTTTTACTTCCGGATTTTCCTCAGTATGTTTCTTATTCTTCATATTTATAATTCATTTTTACCACCCCAAAATTATCAATAAAAGCAGGGATCAGTACACTTGCTAGTTTATTTTTTATTTTCTTAGGTATTTTAATTCTCTATGCCCAAACTATCCTCGTGCAAAATAAGCAAATTACCGAGCACCCTCTCTCAATAATTTTGCCAAAACACCCGACTTCCGTTTTTGGCAGAAATCGGGTGGCATAATGTCAGAAATACTTGCATTTCGTAAAATATCAGGACAAAATGAACAGATTCAGTTATCCATTAACGCGTCAGCATAAACTTAAAACTCACCCCAAAATTCGTTGATGAAACCGGATAAGAAGACGAAATAAGCGGTGTACTTGACTGGCGGTCGTAAAACAACTGGATATTCAGCTTAGAACTAAACACATAGTCGGCCATAACCTTAAGTGTAAAAAGTTTATTCCCATTCGAAGCCTGTGTTATATTTTCTTCCACTTTACGCAACAAAGTCTTAATATCTTTATACGACACGTCGGCACTGATTTTCAAATCATTTTTTACCTTGGTTTGTTTATCTGATTTTAGCCTTAATATTACGTCAAAATCTTTCAGTATATAACCAAGTCCAACCACATACTCACTGGTTCCCGATTCTATCAACTGTGTACTCGAAAGGTTCAATACCATATTCCGTTGCTTCCGGTATTCCACTTTACCGGTCACACTGTTTTTCATAGCCACATTCACTCCAATCAACGGACTGAACTGTTCGGTAAGCGATACGTCAGAGATATTGTAAGGCGACGAGGGAATAGCGTAATTATCGTTTTGTACATCGCGAATGTAACCCAAAGCCGAATTATCTCCATCTAATCCAACCCATGTTGAATAAGACGTATAAGAACCAATACTGTATTTACAGGTATACGCATGAGTCAGGCTGACCGATTTGAAATGATCTTTTATCCACGGAATATTGGACAAACCATCATAACTAACTCGCCAGTTTGGCAATACGCTTAGTAACGAAAGAAATGGATCAGTATTGACCGTATTTACATTCCGCCCTGTATATGCTGCCAAAAATGCAGGGATCAACACATCCGTAGAATTTAAGCCATAAGCTCCCATACTTGAATTATAGTTGGAGTCACCCAACCCGTTTGTCTTCAAAAATCCAGAATTAGGATAACGGGTTCCAGCCAACTTTCCATTCAATCTATCGGCTATTATTTGACGATTGGCCAGGAAATTATCGAACAGAACCGAACTATAGTTATTCTTAGCTGTGCCCATTGGTTTAAATGCAGTTGACAAAGCTATGACCGTAATATTGTAACTTCCTGTATAAGTTTGTGGCATATCCGGAAACATATATTGTGTGGAAGTGTTCTTGGCCTGGTAACGCTTTGCATTCAGATCGATTTTGAAACCCGGAATAGGTTCAACGCTGGCCTTAATATCCAAATCAGATGTGAAAGCATTGGTGGCAGGCGTTACAACCGAATCATTCTTTACCAGCCAGTCTTTGTTTATATTCTTAATCGTGTTGGCATCAACAAAACCAAAAACAAAACCATATCCCGGAGCTAAAACCCCGTCGACGCTTTGCTGTCCTAGGAAATTTGGTTGGTACTTGAATCCGGGCAACACCATACTATTCGAGGTGCGATATGTAAACGAAACCCGGCGTACCATCATCAAAGTGCGGGCAACAAAATCTACCGTTGATTTGGCATCCGATTGTATATTAGGGTCCAGGCTCACCAACGTGAGAAGTATACTATCCTTTTTTATTGTCGGGGTTATCTCAATAGTTGTTGCATTTTTAATCTTATAATTCAATGTTACCGGCTTCCCTGTTTTGTCTACTGCTGTAAATTTAAATTTCTCACTTCCAAGCCGGTGATTGACTGTAATTAATTTATTTTTTTCCAAATTTACTTCTTGCGTATAAGTCCGTGATTGGAACTTGGGCCTGCCCAACGAGGATTGTGATCCAAAACGACGGTTTACATCTTTCAGATACTTGGATTTATTATACAGGGTTTCGAGATTAAACTGCCCGTCCAATTGCCATGCTCCCATGCTCGTAGCAATATTTCCCAACTGTGTCTCACCCTCAATCTTAGCCGTGCGATTCCAGCTATAATTTGAGTTATAAGATGCATTTCCATTCACCCAATCCAACAACGGCAGTTTATCTATTGGCAGTCTCCACGACGCATTAAAAACCTGTTGGTAACTGTATGGCACTCCCAATTTTTTAATATTCGACCACACACTGTCGCGCCACGACTCATAATACTGTTTTCCTATTTCCGGAGTATAATAGGGTTCAATAATGCTGGCATTCATTGCTGTCTGAAGTCCTAACTTGATCGATTTTGTCAAGTCCCATTTCAAATCAAACTGACGGTTCCACATAAAATCCCGGCTGGAACTCAAATCCAGGTTACTGCCTGAGGTCCCGGTGGAAGTAGCACTCAAGTCGCGCAATTTAATCTGTGAATATTGACGATCCATATTGGAGCTCATGCTCAATGAAGTTGGTAAATAATTAAAGTTGAAGTCTTTAATTATTTTCAATATCGGACTGTTTAATATTTTCACGTTTTTGAATGGTTCAACAGGATGCGGATTGAACGAGAAGCTATAATCAACCGACCCTTTTTGGTCTTTCACCAGATTCTGCTCAACTTCCGAACTGTGTTGATTCGATTCGGTATAGGCGTACGAGAACGTTACATTGGCCGGATCATAGAACTTAGGAGTTTTACTCTTAATATTGACTTTAGCTCCGGTAATATTAAAGCTCTTGGATGTATTCACCGTTTGCGACATTTGTTTCAATGAATCTTTAGCACTTTTGGTATCCAGGTTATTCAGCGCATCCGACAGCAAAACATCCTGATCAAGCGGATTGTATTTGGGTGAAACGGTTTCATTTGAATACGAAAAATAGGCCGGTATCTTCAATCGTGCCTTTTCCGGCAAAAAGCGACCTAACTCCAGCGAGGTAGAAAAGTTTAGTTGATGCAGGTCATCCAGCCGTCTGTTTGTCACATTACTTTCAATGCCTCCATAACCCGCAGTTTCAATGCGCCCGGATACATTCATCGTTCCCACATCCGACAAGCCAACCGCCAGGTTAGCCATGCCGGCCCAACCTCCTGATTCATCGAATTCGGACATACGCATCTCGTTCACCCAGATTTCCCCGGATTTTGTAGAGTTACTTCCATTCCGGACTCCAATCATAATATTTTCAACGTCAGAAATTGAAGGGTTACCTACCACTGTGACTTTATTCAACGGTTTATTCGGGTCATAAATAACGTAAGGTATCAGGTTTGACACATTGGCCGTGCCGCTTTGTTTTGCTTTATTCCGTTTCAACTTTGTATTAGTGAATACATCAAACGAAAAATCAAACATATTTTCGGGATACCAAACCGTTTGCTGGTCGGAAAGTTTGTTCCCGGAATAATGATCATTAAACGGCGTAAGACGCAAAGGTATTTCGTATTCATAATAGTTGTTCACCATATCAGAACCGATACGAACAAAGCAAGTCAATTCATTGTCTTTCAGGTTATAGCTGTCATCCGTCAGCTTTTCAGCATGCACAAACATTTGCAAACGCTTGTATTGGCGCATATCGTAAGACGTATTTTTATACACACCACGTGCATCACCGGGTGCCAGGTTATTCACCCGTAAAACCATTGACTGTTCATTCTGTTGCAACAACTGGGGTTGTCCCGGATCGGTTTCGCGCGTTACTCCCGGAGGCAGAACATAATTTATTGGCGACCGGTTGCCATTTTCTTCAATATTGACAGCCTGCACATCCAAAGTACCTGTGGAAGTAGTAGCTGAAATACTATTATATAACGGGTTTGTATAAGTTCGCCATTCACCACGAACCAAATCCAGCGTGCCTAACCTCAGGTGTGCTTCACTATCGAAATTCGTCATGAACATACGAATGAACCGGATAGATTTAAAGTTACGGATACTCCCTATTTTTTCATCATATTGGCGTACCGGAATTTTAAACTGATACCAGGTCACTTGCTGCTTGCCATTTTTAAGATCCACATCGGCAGTAATTTTATCTGTGATATAATTCTTACCAATTTCCATTTGATCCTTATTAATACGAACATGATATTGATAGTACTTTTCATATTCGTTCATGGTGTTATCGTTATTTATATCCTCACCATCGGGTATGGAAGTAGCAGAAGTGGCATATGATTCCGTTACATTAGTGGCATCGGGCGAATTACCTTCGGGACCATTAAAGTGTTTGTAACGGGTCATAATATCCAGTTGCTGTTTGTCATAATCAGAACCCCGGTAGAAGTGATAGTTGTCGCCGGCCGGGTCATTCAACGGGGAGAACGGATCTGCTTCCATTTTTGCACGTTCATCCGGAGTTACTTTTGCTTTTACAGCATCTACATAATCTTTGTACGTCGGGAAAATAAACTCATCGGTAGTGGACAATCCATCTAACCCGATATCCTGGTTTTTGCGGGCACCCGGAGTATTATCAAAAGCATTTACGGTCGATTGGGTCTTGGGAACACGTCCCCAGGTTGTTGTTTCGGTTTTAGTTGGATCGCCATCCGCAGGCATACCGTTTTCAAAAAATTTCTTTCCATCCTTCAAAATATCTTCACTTACATCACCCAGGTTAAAATACAAATCTCCTTTTTTAGTAGCATCCAACCCATCTTTCACGTATGGATCCATCATCCAAAATTCGATGTATTCAATGTTCGAAGTTTCAAAATCGGTAGCATCCAATTTCCGCATAATACCACCCCAACGTTTAGTTGGATTAGCCAATGTTCCGTCCGTATTCATTCCAGCAACATCCAAATTGTACGGTCCGCGTTCTGTTGGATAGAATGACAGGTTTAAAACAGTCATTCTTGAAGATTGCGTAGCCAGTGTTTGTTTGTATGGAAAAATTTCCTGCTCCAGCACATCACGGGTCAGGTTATTCGACTGCATGGCATCATTATTCCGAATATAATCCGGATTTAAACTGGTGCTACTGTTATTGAAAATAGGATCAACATAAAACCAGGAAAACAAAGCCCTATTTTTACCATAATTAATATTATTACTTAATGCAGCTTCAGGAAAAAGAGCTGATTTTGGATCCGGGTTATAGGGCGTACTGGCCAGATACCATCCGGTTGGGTAATGGATATCAATGGAAGTCTTGGTAGACTCGAAGTCATCAATATACGCCAAACCAGCCGAACTGATAACACCTGAGTGTCCCGGAATTAATTGGGCAAATTCAGCATTCAAAGCGATAGTTGATGGTTTCGTGGCATTCACAAAAGGCAAAACGTTCAGCATGTTTGTCAGCAATTGCGATTCTTTGCGCCACGAGGTGTTAGCCCCCCAAATGGTATTGGAAATAGGTTCATTCCCGGTATTGACTTTGGTAGTCAGCGGTGTTTCGGAAAGGTGCATAATCGTTCCACCCACGCTGAAATCTTTATTAAACTGATACTCCATGTGCGTACCCAGCAAAGTCTTCCGTTGCATGCTGAATGTGGACTGGTTTTCCAGTTTCACATCCACATTGGTGCCCGACGCTATCAGGGATTTATTGAGAATTGTCACGGTTCCCATGGTATAATCGACCGTATAGTCGGTATTTTCAACCAACAGGGTTCCACCTGCTGTTACCGTAACCGAACCCCGGGGAATGTTCATGGCATTGAGTTTAATTTCCGATCCCGACGATCCTTTATAAGCTCCTACCAGCCGGAATTTATTCCGCTCGCTGAATTGCTGTGCAACCACCAGCGTTGAATCGTACAGTTCCGGATAAATGTATTTCTGGGCAATGGCATCGTTCCCTATTGCCTTTTTCAAATGCGAACCGAAGGGCTCCAGCACGGGGAAAATAATGCGCCCCGTTGCCGATTGAACCGTGAACCCTTCCACATAGTCGAATTTTCCATCCGGGTTGGGGGCATTCTTTGTATCCAGCCGGTCGAGATTCATGACCCGGAGTAATATCTTATTCTTAATATTCCCTTCGCTTAAATACTGTAATTCAGTTCCAACCGAATCATTCCGGTACACAATATTCAGTTTAAAATTATCCGGTTGAAGTTGCAATGCACCCAAATCGTACACGTTTTTCATCATCAATTTCCACGATTTCAATTGGGGAGACTGTGTGGTTGACTTCAGCAACTTTATAACCAACGCCTGAGGGGCAGTAACAGCATCGGTAGAAAATTCCCCCACCTGGTAAACATTTCCGCCAAAGGTATATTCGTAAGCCACCCCCAACACTTCATCGGGGTTCAACGCTGTCTTTAGCGAAATAAATCCGAGCGAAGGGCTGAAAGTATATTCCGACGCATCGAGCTTTCGGGCGCTTTCAATTTTTTCATAATCTTCGCCACCAGTAAAACCGGATATGCCTTGTGCGCCAAGCAACGAATTGGTTTGCTGAATATCGCGGATACCGGGAATGCCTGTAATGCCTTCATAAAGCGTATTTGCCTTATTTTGTGGCAATTTGTCGGCCGAAAGAGCCGTCCAATGATGATTATCGATACTATCAGTTTCAGCCAAATCCATAAAAGCGACAATATTGCGCGCCTGGTCGTAGTTTCCACGCTTATTGGTTACCCAGACTTCCATCCGGTTGATCGTTATTCCCGAGGAAACGTACGGAAGCTTGCTCATATTTTTTTCGAAATTACTCCGGAAATAATGAGCCAGAAAGAAGTGCCGGTTATCATCATAATTATCAATCGGAATATCGAATTTGGTGGTCTGAAGCCCCCCTTTGGAGCTTACGGTTTGCGTTTGCGATTCCTGCTGCGAGGCTATGGCTGTAACGTTCAAGCGTCCAAACTGCAATTGTGTCTTAATACCAAACAAAGCCGTGCTTCCGGTTATCAGCGAACTGTTGAGCGGCATGCTTACATTACCGGCTTCGATGCTTTTTATAATATCATCATCTTTTCCTTTGTAACCCAGTTTCACCATCTTCTGGTCGAAGTCAAAGCTTGATTCGGTATTATAGTTCAGTCCGAAATTTACTTTATCGCCCACACTTCCGGCCACATTCATCTGAATCTTTTCCTGAAAGTCAAAGATATTTGAAGTACGCATCTGCTGGGTTAATGCCGGGTTATCAACTTTATTTTTTTTAAACCCGAAAATCAACTCGGCCGAACCCTGTGTTTTAATCTGCACGCCACCCGGCCCGAAAACCTTGTCGGCAGCCCCGATATTGAATTTCATATCGGATTTTGCATATTTATCTTCGTTGTTTACAGCAGCCTTACTGTTTTTTTCTTTCCAATAATTTTGCATTTCCCGCAGTGCCGAATACTTCTGGTACTCCTGCCCGGTCATCAGAAACGGAGTGGCAATCTCGGTATTCCCTACACTGGTTTTAAACACATAATTTCCCGATTGAGCATCGTACTCTATGGTCGATTTTACATTATCGGGTTTTGGGGCATCCATCGGATACTTTGTGTTCAGCTCTTCGTAGTTGTTTTGAGTGAATTTTTTTACCTGGAAGTGAGGCTTTGTTTCCTGGTTGGTATCAACCGGAGCAGCAACTACCGTGGCCGGTTGTGCTTCTGAGCCTATATGTTGGGAGGCAGCCACCAATGCGTAGGCCGAACTGAGTGCAATACTACAGAAAACAAATAGGAAGATTGTTTTATTTGAAAAAATCATAAATATCTAAAGTAATGCATTAGGCAATTTATAGTTGAAAGTCTTAGGTTGAAAGTTATAAAGTTGAAACAGCAAACGTATGAGCTGTTTCAACTTTATAACTTTTCACTTCAAATTAATCTTTACATCATTTTCAACGCCAGTTTAATCAGTTGTTCCACTTTCAGGCCCGGCTCTTCTTTCAGGATACGTTCCACTGTTTTTTGCGAGGCAGCTTGTGCAAACCCGAGCATAACCAAAGCCGCAACCGCTTCTTCTTTTTGTTCGCTTTGCGCCGTTGAAACAACATTGGCAAAACCATCTCCCCCCACTCCTTTTACTATTTTGTCTTTCAGGTCCACAATGATGCGCTGTGCCGTTTTGGTCCCGATGCCTTTAATGGCATTCAGTGCCGACACATTGCCGGAGGCTATCATTTCCTGAATTTCCTGAGCCGAATACGACGACATGATCATCCGGGCAGTGTTGGCACCAATACCCGAAACTGAGATAAGCAACAAAAACAACTGGCGTTCTGTTTGCTGGCGGAACCCATAAAGCACATGGGCATCTTCGCGTATCGATTCGTAAACGTAAAGCTTAGCGGAGGCATGTCCGCCCAGAAATGAAAACGTGGGTAACGCGATGTGTATAAAATAACCTATCCCACCTGTTTCGAGTACCACGTAAGCCGGTGTAAGCTCGGTTATTTCACCTTTTATATAATCTATCATTAATCTGAATCTAGAGGAGTTATATTCTTAATTTTAACCTGCAAATATACGGCTTTTTTACGGGGCTCCCAAATGAAATTTTTAAAATATTATACCCAAAGCGTGCAGCAAAATTAATAACGGGATATTTCTAAAAAAAGTACAAAAAGAAAGAAAAAATGTGGGAAGAATTAAAAGAAAAATGGTTTGCCAAAAGGCCGTATTACAAAGAGATTAAAAAAGAAGCCGGCAGGCAACCACCCACCAGCTTCGAACTGACTTAAATGACTAAAGTATGATTCTCTTTACAGAGTCAATGTTAGCTTTAAACCGGTACTTAACCTGGATACATTTTCTGATGCTGAATATTCAGAACTTCCATCTTTTAGCTTCTTGTATTTAGCAGGTAAAACGGTTGTTTCCACACCTATGCTGATTATTTTACTTATGTGATAATCAAATCCGCCGCCAGCTAAAACCGTAAAAACACTTCCCGTAAGTGTTTGATAACTGCTATTCTGGGAGTAAGCATTTGAAAACACGGCAGCTTTATCAATTGTATACGATTGTATTCCCAGAGCCAGTTTCCAAATCACTTCAAGTCGTGGGGTGAGCACCGTTTGTTTGTTTAGCACTTCAAGCCCGGTAAACTTAAGCCTGAGTTTGTCGCTCAGCACGCCATTATCCAAACGCGCATCAAAATTAAAATCATAATTCTCAAAATTGGTTGTTGCATTTGCGACATAGGAATTATGAATAATGCCAAGTCCCCAGGAATTTATAAATCCTCCAAGCTCAAATTGATTCACACTACCATCCCGGAGTTTATTCACTTCGTCGGACATAGGGTAACTTAATGATGAACTTACAGAAGCAATTATATTTCCAAAACTTCTATCATAACTTCCAAAAATATGAATGTTTCTGGATTGAGCTTGTGATGAAGAAATGGTAACGAGCGAAAAAAGGAGAATGAAAAGAACCTTTGGTTTTAATAATGATTTCATTGAATGATAAGCTGTTTTTTTATTATTGTGTATGTTATATATTAATTATTCTACTTGCGTGGATGCGGTTCTATAAACTGTGCCACACAAAGACATTTGTTTTCTATTACTTATTTGCCACAGTTCCGGAAAACTGCGCCTGTGTGGGGAATATGGAAAGCTGCAACGAAGGCTAGAGCAATTCCCCGAACAATCCGCCCGAACCTACGATCTACAGAGTATGGGTTTTCTTATCTATTATAGAAATAATATTTCTGCCCATTTGTACCTAAAACTTGGTCAATTGAGACAGAAACAGTATTGTCTACATTGACATTTCCACGAACATCAACAGTCCCATTAACATCAACTGCCCCCTTGACATCTGCATCAATATAACCACCTTTGACGTAAACATTTTGTTTAGATGGGATTACACCTGCATTTTGAAAAACGATAATCCAAACGCCAACTCCAATAGCGATTAAAATTGCTTTTAGCGAAATGTCTTTTGATTTTACCATTTTATTTTTGTTTTAAAATTGTTTGATTTAGAATCCTACACTGCCACAGTTCCGGAGCACTGGGCCAACGTGAGTCGGTTTAAAATAAAGTAAGGATCAAGCTACTTCCAAGTCGCTTTCATAAAACTACTTTCAAGCGATTTGGAAATCGCTTGTCCCTTATTTTTTTAATTTTAGAGAAAAAGGGAATAATATAAACTAATTTCCGCGACATACTTATTATATCCAACGAAACAAGAAATAGCACACGATCCATTTCCCCCACAACTATACATCCCTTTTCTCCAAAAACAATTCGGAGCCCAACCATTGGTCGTGCTCCGAATCCGGGATTATTTAGTTGTTGCAGGTGCATCGGCATCTTTGGCTCCAAGGCCTTGCCGGATGGCCAGCGTGTTGGAGTGCGAGATGATGCGCCGGTTCAGTTCGTTTACAAAATCGGCATAGGCTGCTTCGCCCTCCACCAACATGTAGGCATTGATCAGGTCTGTCATTTGGTGATAAACCGTATCCACTTTGGCGCGTTCCTGCTTCATGATAAGCTGGGTTCTTTTAGTTTCTTCGGTGTACCGGCTATTTTTCAGGTTGTCGAAAGCCTGGTTGTTGGCATTAAGTTCGGCTACCCAGTCGTTGAGGCCAACCAGCGCCACGTCGGCAGCATAAGTGGTGTTCAGGTCATTTATCAGAGCAATTAAGCTACCTGTTTCGCCATCATCGGGTTTCACAGCCAGGTTACCATAACGATCGAGGAGCACTTGCAGGCGTTCGGCTGCCTGGCGCACATCGGCCCGAAAATGTTTAAGTCCCGATTTCACAGCATCACACAATCCCCGGAAAGTTTCGTCGCGCCGGTTGTCCGCAATTTCCATTTGTTTGGTGAAAGTGCTTTTCAGCACTTTGTCCAACGCTATGCCTTCATTGTCGACCAATTGCTGAAAATTGGTGAACACCATCCCCAGTTTCATGGTCAGCAAGCTGAATGTAAGCAGCAGGTTCTTTAAAGAAGTTTGAAATTGAAAATGTTCGTCGTGATGTAACCGACTCAATGCAAAATTTAAAATTTTCATAAAGAATAAATAATTTAAGGGTTAATAAATCTGATATATTCGAGTTTAGTTCGAATTTCAAGCTAAAAATGGGTTCAAAAAACCGGCGTATTGCTACGCTACTATAGTTATCCGCTAAATTGCCCCGGCGTATTGCTACGCTACCATAATCATCCGCTAAATTACCCCGGCGTAGTGCTACGCTACCATAATCATCCGCTAAATTGCCCCGGCGTAGTGCTACGCTACCATAGTTATCCGCTAAATTGCCCTGGCGTAGCAATACGCTGGAATTTTTTAGCAATTACTGCGTGATCGGGAACAATCCTTTATCGTGAAATAAAGAATTGTTCCTTTTCAACAGAAAACACAAGCGAGTATATAGTGAACGTGAACTTACAAAGGAAGGAAGCATTGAGTGTAAAAATAACCGGAGCGAAAAACCGGAACATGCATGAGCAGCAATTGATAGTACACGGAATAATGCCAAAGTCATATACGTAGGTATTAGGTGATTCAAACAGACAGTTAATTAGATTCGGCAGCAAATGTAAAAAGAATATTTAAGCTAAACAAGAGAAAAGGAAACTATTTTTTAATTTTCTTTTCATAAAATCAGAAAAGCCTTCGTGGGCGTGGTTTCAGGGGGATTGCTGAAGGGTCTGCTGAAAAACCAGGTCTATCTTCATAAGATTAGATTACGGTGCGCTGCACCTTAGATTTATCCGTGAAATAAAATTCCTACAAAGATTTCGCCACCCTGTGGCTTTGCTGCAGGTGCAGCGCACCGATCTATTTGTAGTATTAATACCAACCTACACCCAAAAGGTGCAGCGCACCGGCCTATTCTTTCTATTTCAATAAGGGAAGTCAGTTTATATCGAACTCATGTTAGATTAAAGCTTTTTCAGCAGGCCCTACTTAAAAGAGCAGGCAGAAATTAATTTCAAGAATCTTGTTTTCACACAAACTCACGTTAATTGCTCTAAAACCAATACAAACTAAACAAACCCATTAAAAGCTTGTTATACACCTAAAATCCATTCAGTACTCATCGTTAAAATCTAAAACATGAACCGGTTAAAATCAATTTTGGTATTGCTCATTATGGTATCTACCTGCAGCTTTGCACAATTCAAGCTGGCGCCCCTACCCTTTAAATACAATGCGTTGGAACCCTACATCGACAGTACAACCATGTATATCCATTACAATTTCCACCACATGGCTTACGTCACCAACTTGAATAAGTCGTTGGAAAAACATCCCGAACTCTACAAAAAAGATATCCTGGAATTGATTCAGGGGTTGAATGAATTGCCTGCCGACGTTCAGGTTTCGGTGCGCAACAACGGCGGCGGGTTTTACAACCACACCTTGTTCTGGAGCATGCTGGCTCCGGCAGGCACCGCCCCCATGTCGCCCAAACTGGAAAAAATTCTGGTAGACAATTTTGGAAGCGTGGCTACCTTTAAAGATGATTTCGAAAGATCGGCATTGAGCCGCTTTGGCTCCGGCTGGGTATGGCTTATCCGGGAAAGCACCGGCAAGTTGCGCATTATCTCCACCCCCAACCAGGACAGTCCACTTATGCCCAATGCCCCGGTAAAAGGAAAACCGCTATTGATCCTGGACGTATGGGAACATGCTTATTACCTGAAGTATCAATACAAACGGGCAGCCTATGCCAAAGCTTTCTGGAACGTAGTTAACTGGACAGAAGTGGAGAGATTAGCTGGAAATTGAAACCACTTTCGTTTTAGATGTGAATTTTATAAGGCTTTCGGCATTCCGGAAGCCTTTTTTATGATCGGAAAGCCTGCAAACAGGCAACCGGACTTACAATTGCAAACGCAGAACAAGTCCTTATACAAAGCCATTCTTGCATTATTTTGTCACGCATTTCTTGTTTACAGTTGCAAAATAATACACAAAACAGCAAGAATAGTCCAAAATGACGATTTCTACATTTCTATTCTAAATTTATTCGGCAAGTTGCTTCTTTAAATGAAAATAAATCGCTTATTTTGTTGAATAATTTTTAATTACTCACAGCATTTATGGAAAAAATAAACACTTCAGAAGTCCTTGAATGGGCAAAAGATTTCCTGGCAAAATCGGAGAATGAAATTACAACCGATGAGCTGAAAGAGCAGAAAAAATACGCCATTTTAATTCAGAATCCGGGCGACAAGACATTACTTTCGAAAATGTTAGACGAGTCGTCGCAGATTCACAACAAGAAAAAACTGGCTCTCCGGATCAAGATATTGATTAAACAATATGGCATCCCCAAGTTCCTGAGTCCCATAGATGCTTTCCTGTTCAAAGTATTCACCAGCTTTGGGTACCGGTTTTACTATATCGCGGTGCCAATCATCAAATACCGCCTCCGGCTGGATACTTCGAAAGTGATTATCAACGAAAAAGCGTCGTTCTTGAACCATCATTTAAGCGAACGCCGCGAACAGAAGATCGGACAGAATGTCAACCTGCTGGGCGAAGTAGTACTGGGCGATGGCGAGGCCGATCACCGTTACCACCACTACCTCGACGCCTTAAAGGATCCGCAGATAAACTATATCTCCATCAAAATATCGGGCATCTACGCCCAGATCAATCCATTCAACTACGCTCAAAACAAAGTTGAACTCTGCGAACGCTTAACCCGCATTTACCAACAGTCAATCGATTTCCCGTTTGTAGACGAACAGGGCGTGGCCAGTTCGAAGTTTGTGAACCTGGACATGGAAGAATATAAGGATACCGAATTGACTCTCGACATTTTCAAAACAGTGTTGAGCCTGCCTCAATTCAAGAATTACTCAGCCGGTATCGTTGTTCAGGCCTACTTGCCCGACGCGTGGAATTTCCAGAGCGAACTGCTCGAATTTGCCAAAAAGCGTGTGGCCGATGGAGGCGCTCCGCTTAAGATGCGTCTTGTAAAAGGCGCCAACCTGCAAATGGAATCTATCATTTCGTCGCTGAAAGGCTGGGAAAATCCGGTTCTCCACAGCAAAGTAGACGTCGATGCCAACTACCTGCATATCCTGGACCGCGCGCTGGAGCCCGAAAACACCCAAGCACTGCACATTGGTGTGGCTTCACACAATTTCTTCAGTATCGGTTACGCCTACCTGCTGAGCAAAAAGAACAAGGTGGAAGAAGAAGTTACTTTCGAAATGCTGGAAGGCATGGCCAACCACCTGCCGCGTGTCATGCGCAGCCTGGGCAAACAAATTATCCTGTACACCCCGGTGGTAAAAAACGAACATTTCCTGAATGCCGTTTCGTACCTGGTACGCCGCCTGGACGAAAACACCGGAAAAGACAATTTCCTGAGCTACTCGTTCGGACTTAAATACGACAGCAAGCAATGGAATTTCCTGAAAGCACAATTTATCGAAGCTTTTGCGCAAAAGGATGGCATGGAAGCAAAACCATTCCGCATCCAGGATAGAAATAAGCCGCAAGCGGCGAGCCACAAAGACCTGGCAACTTTCGAAAATGAGGCCGACACCAACTTTGATTTAAAACCAAACCGCTTATGGGCCGATACTATCCGTGAGCAATGGAAAAAATCAGCAAAAGACAAACCCCTTCACATTCCAGTTCAGGTTGGCGATACCGAACTTGAGTCAACCAAGAAGTTAGCTTACATCGACCGCAGCCAACCCGGCGAAATCTGTGTGTGCGAAGCCAGTTTATCCAACCTGGATCAGGTAAAACAAATATTGGACATTGCCGGAAGCGATGCATCAAACTGGAGAAAAACCACACTCGACCAACGGAATGTAATATTGCACGAGGTAGCCGATAACCTGGCTAAAAACCGTGGAAACCTGATTGGCTGCATGTCGGCCATTACCGGGAAAACGTTTGGCGAGGGCGATGTAGAAGTGTCGGAAGCTATTGATTTTTGCCGCTTCTACCCCACTTCCATGAAGAATTTCACGGAACTGAAATCCGTTACCATCACTCCCAAAGGTATTGTGTTGGTTATTCCTCCGTGGAATTTCCCGCTGGCTATCCCTGTGGGTGGCGTAGCAGCAGCATTGGCCGGTGGAAACAGTGTCATTCTCAAACCGGCCTCAGTGGCTTTACCCGTTGCGTGGGAATTTGCCCAGTGTTTCTGGGATGCCGGCGTGCCCAAAGATGCTCTTCAAGTGGTTTGCACCGATGGCCGCGAACCGTTGAATTACCTGACATCACACCCAAGCATTAAACATATCATCCTTACCGGCGGAACCGATACCGCATTCCGGTTGTTGGAAAATAACCCTACTTGCCCGCTCTCAGCCGAAACAGGTGGAAAAAATGCCATCATTCTTACTGCCAGCGGCGACCGCGACCATGCTATTCAGAACGTAGTAACTTCGGCCTTCAGCAATGCTGGTCAGAAGTGTTCGGCTTGTTCGCTGTTATTGCTGGAAAAAGACGTGTATGAAGATCCTGATTTTAAAACCAAACTGATTGATGCAGTTACCAGCATGAAAACCGGTGGCGTGTGGGACGGTGGCAACATCGTGGGCCCAATGATCACCAATGACAATGACAAACTGCTCCACGCCATTGATCATTTGGAAGAAGGGGAATGGTGGCTGGTGAAACCGGAATTTGTAGATGAAAAACGCTATATTCTGAAACCTACCGTAAAATGGGGTGTGAAACCAGGAAGCTTTACTTTCAAAAATGAATTGTTTGCCCCTTTACTGGCCGTGGTTTGCATCGATGACTTGCTGCATGGAATTGAATTAGTGAATTCATCCGAATATGGCTTAACTTCCGGCTTGCAAAGTCTGGACGAAGAAGAACAATTATGTTGGAAGAACAGCATCGAGGCCGGCAACCTGTATATCAACCGTGGTATTACCGGTGCAATTGTGAACCGCCAGCCTTTCGGTGGCATGAAACGATCGGCATTCGGCGGTGGCATTAAAGCAGGTGGACGCAATTATGTTTCTTGTTTTGTAGACATTGTTGAGAATGAAAAAACCGCAACCTCTTCCAACCAAAAGACTGAATACAAAGCGCTGTCATCGCAACTGAATGCACATGAAAATGCCCGTTTCCAGGCAGCGGCGGAAAGCTATCAGGAAAACTGGCAAAATGAGTTCTCTGTAGAGAAAGATATTCATCATTTGCTGGGCGAGAAAAACACCTTCCGCTACCTGCCTCTAAAAAGCATGGCTTTACGGGTGTTGCCTACCGATAATCTCTGCGATATCTTCATGGTATTGGCAGCTGCCAAAACAGCTAAAACACCTATTGTGGTTAGTATTAGTGAAGAAGATTACAAGCTGGAACTGCTGAAAAGCATTGGAAACACAGAATTCACGCTTATAGTACAGCCGGAAGCCGAATTCTTGAGTCAGATGAATAACTACGAACGAATTCGTACCTGCAGCAACCAACTTTCAGCCGAATTCTATAAAAAGGCTGCCGAACTGGGCAAATATGTTGCCACAGCCAAACCGCTTACAGAAGGACGGTTGGAATTGCTCCACTACCTGAAAGAACAAAGCATTGCTTTCGAATACCATCGTTACGGAAGCATTACAGATTATGTGGAATAAGTAAGATCGGGGAATCTAGAAGAAAGATCAGAAAACAAGAACGGCTCAATAAATTATTGAGCCGTTCTTGTTTTTGCACCGTAAATCAATAAAATATCAAACAAACCGGTGCTCCCAATTCCAACTGTTTTCCGGTATTGGTTAACGTCCCACTCATCGCATTGCGTTTAAACACGGTGATATTATTCGTGAACTGATGAGCTACAAAAACATAACGTCCATCTGGTGTAATAGCAAAATTGCGCGGTCCATCTCCACCGGTTGGAACTTGTTGTTTAAAAGTGAGCTTACCATCTGCACCCACTGCAAAGCAAGTAATATTATTTGCAGTTCCACGGTTTGTCACGTAGACAAACCGGCCATCAGCCGATAAATGAATATCTGCCGTACGATTTACAGTTCCGGGTTTATGGTCCACAGTTGTTTCCTGCAACAAGCTCAACTTACCTGACTTCATTTTCAATACCGAAACCGTACCATCAATCTCCTGGGCAAGGTAAAGCTTTGATCCATCTTTGCTAAAAGCAGCATGACGCGGACCGCTACCCAGTTTTGCAGTCAAAGTATCAAAAGGGACCAGAATATTAGTTGCCGCAGTTGGGTTATATTGGTAAACAGTTACCTTGTCCGTTCCTAGATCATTAGCCACCACATATTTTTTATCGGGCGAAACAATTACCTGATGCACATGCGGCTCACCTTGGCGTTCGGCATCTATACTTTTTCCGGTATGCTGAATCACCTGCAAGGCATCCGTGAGAGAACCATCAGCTTTCCGTGCAAAAACCGAAAGGCTTCCGCCACCGTAATTAGCCGTAAAAACGTGTTTATCTGTAACAGAAATAAAACACGGACCATCACTGTTGGTCAACGAGGCATTTAGCAAGGATAGTTTAGCTGATTTTTCATCAAAACGGAATGCATTGGCAGCACTTCCATTGGAACTCTCGCTCACCGAATAGACAAATCGTTTGTCTGGCGTAATGGCCAAAAAACTGGGATTGGAAATTCCTTTAGTAACCGATTTGCGTGTAAAAACGCCGTTGTTAAGATTAATATCGTACGAATAAATTCCCTGGCTTTTACCTTCTTCAGTGTAAGTTCCTATCAATAAGCGATAGCTATTATTTTGAGCCAGGATGGGGAATGCAAGTATAAATGCAAGAATAAAAAGTATTGTTTTTTTCATTTTGTCGAATAATTATGTTGCTGAATTTTATTTTCAATAAGTTCCAAAAGTACATATTTTTCAGGAATTATTTAAATCAAAAACAAAGTCTGAAGAAATAACGTTATTTTCGTAGTCAAATAACAATTAAACAACACGGAAATGTCAGACAAACACATAATCAACACAGAATGGAAAGGTGATTTGGCTTTCGAAGCCGACGTGAACGGTCACAAAGTAATGATGGACGCCAATAAAGAAAATGGTGGACATGATTTGGGACCGGGACCAAAAAAACTGCAACTCGTTGCGTTGAGCGGTTGCACCGGAATGGATGTAGTTTCTATTCTAAAGAAAATGCGGGTGGATATTGAAAAATGTTCTATCGAAGTTCAAGGCGATGTAACGGATGAAAATCCAAGGCAATACTTTAAGATGCATGTGATTTACAAGTTTACGGGAAAAAATTTACCCATCGACAAATTGGAGAAAGCCGTTAAAATGTCGGAAGAAACCTATTGTGGAGTTGAAGCATTGTATCGAAAAGCCATTGAAGTAACATCGGAGATTCGTATAATTCAATCTTAGCGAACCGTAATTTCGACAAAGCCCTAATCAGAAAATTAATAAATAATGGAAATCAGACATATTTTTGCAAATAACCAGAAATGGATTAAAGAAAAGCTCAAAACAGACGAAAACTATTTCAAACAATTATCGCTTGGCCAGAAGCCTCATATCCTTTACATAGGCTGTTCGGATAGCCGCGTAAGCACCGAAGAGCTGATGGGCGCCCAACCGGGCGAAGTCTTTGTACATCGTAACCTTGCCAACATGGTACCGAATACCGATTTGAGTTCCATGTCGGTTATCAGCTACGCCGTAAGCACCCTTAAAGTGCAACATGTGGTTATTTGCGGACATTATTATTGCAATGGTGTGAAAGCCGCCATGCAATCAGCCGATTTAGGAATACTGAATCCCTGGCTTCGAAACATTCGTGATGTGTACCGCTTGCACAAGGAAGAACTGGCGCAAATAACTGATGAAGAAGAAAAATACAAACGGCTGATTGAACTTAACGTGCAAGAGCAATGCGTAAATGTGATTAAAACCCCCGACGTACAAAGAGCAATCAAAGAAAGGGGACTCACCGTGCATGGATGGGTTTTTGATGTTCACAGTGGCGAATTGATTGACCTAAAAATTGATTTCGACAAGATTCTGGAGAACATCATGGAAATTTACAAGATAATCTGACAAACTAAAAAGCGTTACAAACCTGAGTGTTTGAAACGCTTTTTTATTCAATCGTGCAAAAGTAGATTACTCCTGTACAATAATTTTTCTGATCAAACTTTCATCCGGCTGCTTAGCTCGGCAAACACTTGCTCATAGGTTGGCGTTGCAATTCCATGTTTTTTACCCAGTTTCACAACACTGCCAGTCAGGCCATGCACTTCGGTATTTTTACCCGCTTTGAAGTCGCTATGCATCGAAGCCGTAGTTTCGAAAGGCAGTTTTTCTAGTTGATGAATCACTTTATCAATCACCGTATGGTCAATCTCAGCTCCTTCGGCATTGGCTACCAGCAACAACTCTTCGAGTACATTCACCAGAGTTGATTTCCGGATTTCATCAGTCAGCAAGGCGCCGAAGCTAACATCGAAATACGAGGTAAGCGATGCTGTAGACGAAATAAAAAAGAATTTAGTCCAAATCACGTGCATGATTTTTTCGTAATAGTGGGCATCAATTCCCGCATCAACCAGTAACTTCTCAAAACCACGCAACCGTGCGTCGGTTTGCTGAAGTTCGTAACCAAACTGAAGCCGGTGTACATTGCCCGAGCTTTCCACCACACCCGGTTCGTTCAGGCGGGCCACAATGTAGCAACAGCCCTGCCAAACCTCAGCTGCAGGCAACAACTCCCGTATCCTGGTTGAATTATCAATACCATTGAGCAATGGAAGGATAACAGTGTTTGATCCGACCATTGGCCTAATTTGTTCCACTGTAGCATCCAAATCATAACTCTTTGGGGTCATTATAATATAATCAGCTATGCCAATTTTCTCCACATTATCGGTAGCAAGCGTTGGATGAACCTGAAAAGTTCCACTTTCAGTGATTAACGTCAAACCGTTTTCCTGCACTTTTTTGAGATGCGCCCCCCGGGCCACGAAATATATTTCCACATTGGGATCAGCAACATGCTTTTTTGCCAACATCCCACCATAATACCCGCCTACTCCACCGAGTCCGACGATGACAATCTTTGTTTTCATAACTTCTTATCCTTAAAAATCACTTGCAAAGTTAACTATTTCCAACGAGAAAGGCAATAAAAAACAGATATAACCCTATTGGTTTATCTGTCTTTTCACTTTAGATAGATTAGTACATTATTCGCAAAAAATATCTGCATTTTTATCCTCCTGCCAGTTATATTCTATTTGAGAGGCTACCGTCCGGGCAAATTCCAATCCATGCCTATCACTCAAAAAACCTAAGGTCATATCCATTCCAGCGCTTACACCGGAAGAAGTATAAATATTACCGTCAACTGTCCAGCGAGCTTTTTTAATCCATGTTACTTTTTCGCCCGTTGTAACCACCCAATCAAAAGCTCGCTTGTTCGATGTAGCCATCCGGTTATCCAACAACCCTGTTTTTGCGAGCAATGCACTTCCGGTGCAAACCGTCAGAATAAACTTACTTGATTCGGACACTTGCCTGACAGTTTCAATTAACTCACGGTTATTTATTTCTTTTCTTGTTCCAAGTCCACCGGGAATAAGAAAAATATCCGTACCACCGATTACATTCTCAAGCATTTCTGTTTCAATTGAAACACCATGCGTGTTGCTTATCACCCCACCCTGTTGAGAGTAAAAACGGACTTGATAATGTTCCTTCAGCCGCCCAAGAATCTCAACCGGGCCAAACACATCCAACGTTTCAAAATTTTCAAAAAGTAATACTCCTACCCGCATACAATCATCTTATTCCGGTTTGCACATTTAGACAACAACCTAAGGTTTATATTTTTCTTTTGTCGATCAACAACAAGCTTCGTTCAATCTCCCTGATTAAATACACATTGTTTTCGGTTGACAATAATTCATGGAGAAATGGCGTACTTTCGGTACAACCGCTAAAGGCTCGGATGATTTTCCACTTTATCAATTCATTATTGATATTACGCTGAAAGCAACTGTACAAGTGCGAATACACTTCCGGTTGCTTATCGTAAAAATGAATGAATCCAATCGTATCAATGGCTTCGCTCAACGTATCAATATCAGCGGTTTCAATTGCACTGAATAACTCTGGTAATGCTTTTGAACCAATCCGTATAATAGTACGGCTTGCAATGTCACGCGGCAAAGGGTAACTCTCTTTTCGGAAGTCCTTTCCGGAAACCATGGTATGCTGGTTCTTCCCAATTTTCCCCAGTAATTCTATCAACGGAACGACAGCAGTTTTTCCGTAAGAAGAAAGGGAATTGCTTATCTCTATTTTGGTGTATAGTTTTTTCTCAGTCTGCAATGCTTGTATCAACCAATCAACTGCAATTACATCCTTACTTAAGCCCAGCAATCTGGCTCCTAAGGTTCTTTCAGCTGGTAATTTACTTTGCAACAGGTTGAATTGTTCCTCTGCCAACAATCCCAGATAATCTGCTTCAAATCCGGCAGGCAAAAATCCGCGAGCAGTCAATTGGGTTTCAGTACTTTTCATATCAGGTGCTTATGCCAGTCGCTTTCTGTACCCATTGACTTTATCATTGCCATATCCTAACGATTCGTATAATTTATGAGCCCCAATCCGGTGTGCACTCGATACCAATAATATCGTTGTACACTTATTACTTAATGCGCATTTCTCCAGGTTCGTCATAAGCTCCCGGGCAATACCCTTTCCTCTGTAAGCTTCCAAAACGGCAACATTTTCGACAACCATAAACGGAAGACACTCGCCAAACAATTCATAACAGACAACACCCATTACCGATCCAACCACTCTGCCATCGGTCAATGCGCACAAAATGATATAATTCGAATTCTCTTTAATCAAATTGTAGGTTTGCTTCATTAAGTTCAAATCAGTCACAGACCCCTCGAAACTCTCTTCGTACAATTCTTTCAATCCAACCAGATATTCAGGTTTTAAAGTATCTATTTTCAACATATTCAAACAATCAATTTGTTTTTCAGTCATTTATTTTCAATTTAGCCTGAAATACCGTAACTGCTTTTCCTTTAATTTCGACCCGGTCGTTCAGCAATTTCACTCTTAACTTTCCTGTTCGTTTTGATAGTTGGAAAGAATTCATCTCCGTTTTTCCAAGTTTTCCAGACCAGTAAGGTGTCAAGGCACAATGGGCAGAACCGGTTACCGGATCTTCATTAATTCCGGCAAGGGGCGCAAAACATCTCAAGACAAAATCAACCTTTTCTGACTGGCCTGGCGCCGTAATCATCAAATGGCCAAATCCTTTTGACATCATGCTCTCAAACTTAGGCTCAGCTTTTAGTATTTCATCTTCTGTCTCCGCAACGGCTATAATCCAATCGTAAATACTCGAGTAGGTTTCGATCGGTTCAAATCCAATTGTGTCTTTAAAATCTTCAGGCGTATCAATTTTTGTTAGCGGATAGGCCGGAAAATTCATGGCTATCCAATCACCTTCCTTGCTTATGGTCAGATGAGCTCCTTTAGCTTTGAAATCAATGGAATCTTGCCGGTCTTTCAATCCAAGTTCATAAATGACATGAGCGCTCGCCAGGGTTGCATGTCCACAAAGCGGAACTTCTTTTACCGGTGTGAAATACCTTATCTGAAAATCATTTTTAGTTGGCAGGATGAAAGCTGTCTCAGACAGATTCATCTCCATGGCCACCTGTTGCATCCATTCAGTCGTGACATTGCCATCAATAATCATTACACCGGCCGGATTACCTTTAAAAGGCTCATCCGTAAATGCATCCACTTGATAAATTGTCCTTTTCATTGTCATAATCAATTGGCTTTAATTCTTTATCAACTCACTTATATCTATCTCAACCATGCTGTTTCCCTGTATTTCATAAAGTACATTCCCCCTGAGCACTACATTTCCCGAGATGTCCAGTTCGGCAACCAGCCTACCATTTTTATCAATAATGATACTGCTGTTTCCATTCTCTAGGAACTTATAACCCTTGGTTTCCAGGTAGCAATAATAAAGGTCTGTTGCCGGAATAACGTTATCCAGTTTTAGCTGATTATTCAAAACCAGCAATTTATTCATCTTCGTAAATACGGATACGTTTACCGAATCATTCGCCTGCAACTTGATAAAGCTCGAATCGGATTTCACATACACATCCTTTCCTGCAAATGAAGTCAATTCGCCCAAACTATCTGTTTTAATTTTCTGTTCCCAAAATTCAGAACCATCTGCCAAAGAGTATTTATAAATCCGGTTCTTCGACGTCAGATACAACGTATCCTGCTGACTGCTAAAAGCATTTATTTGTTCTTTTTTGTAACCAAGCGGACTTAAGAAAACCTTCTGCCCATCAGACAGCTTAAAAGCAGCAAAGAAAGGTTTCCCATAATTTACCAATTGCCCGTTCATAAACGCAAATCCATTATTGACCATATATAGCAAACTATCTTTAATGAAAATGGATGACTTGCTGGCCAAACCCGAAGGCAGATCTTTTCTCCAAATTACATTCCCATCATGACCAATCCTGACAACATACTCTTTGTCGGCCATATAAGCACTTGTACTATCAATCAATACATTTGATACAACATCAGTATATAAATCATGACCGGTAGTAACATCAAAGTCTGCTCCCATTAATGCACTAAAAGCAAAATTGATAATATTGGCCGTTACGGTAGCAGAATGATCTTTCTTTCCGGTGCGGGCACTATAGTCCCAGCCTAACCCAGTTTTCAGATTTACAGCATGCAACCCATTCGCCGCAACTAAAACAACTGAGTCATTTAAAACCGATATTTCATTCAACCCGTAATCGCGTTTAATCTCTCTTTTCCAAATCGACTTGCCGGTATTCAGATCGATACCTTCAAGCATATTGACCGAACTGCCAGAAGCATTATACCTGTAGCCTACTCCTATCTTCAAAACCGGATTTACATGATAAATCGTATTTTTTGACATCCAGAGAATTTCTCCATTTTCATTATTCAAACAACTGCTCTGGTTATCCGTCGTTTTAATCAATACATCTTCATATTGATCTATGTTGGACACGGTATAATTTAGCGGTTTACTCCAACGTATTTGCTTCTGTGGCAAATCAAAAAGGACTAAATTCCCCTGTTCGTTCAAGTCCGTACCGTTTTGGCCTGCCCCACGCAATTGCAGCGTCAACAGTTTTGCTGAATTATCAATATACGAAGAATAAATATTCTCACTAAAAACGTATTCGCGTGTTTTAATATCCCTGCCCGTTCTGAAGTCTTTACCTATAATAATTTCATTCGCTGTTACATTGGATTCTGATTGGGCAAAAACAGAACAGGTGGTGAAACAAAGAAATGCGGCTATGATTGATTTTTTCATATGGCTATCATTTTTATCATTTGCAAATATAACGGAAACTTTCTACAAATTAACGACTTTGAATTGATTAATTCTAGATTTATCTTCAATAAATAAAAACGGACTTACTTGCTGAAAGGTAAGTCCGTTTCTGCGTATAAATTATATCTCAGTTTTCTGGCTATACTCAACTGGTAAAGAATAATTATGGGAGTATACGATATTCTTGAGCCCGTTCAAAACGCAATTTCATCTGCCCGATCAGAACCTTTTCATGTGAGCTTTTTTGTTTATGAAACGACTCAACAACACGGAGGAATATCCGAAGGCTCTTAAAGAAATCGATGTGGAAGATCAGATTATCCAATGAATCTTTATCCGTTTTTATTTTGGCATGGTTGTTGGATTATTCAAAAATGAAATATAAATTTATTATTCACTCTTTTATTTTATAACGCATGAAAACAGCAATTGTAATCGGACTGCTTCTTGCAGGATTAACCACAACTTCTCTATCAGCACAAACTCAATGGCAAAAGAACCACCCACGCCGTGTTGAAGTAAACCAACGATTAAAAAATCAGAATCAACGCATCAACAAGGAAGTGAAAGAAGGTGAAATGAGCAAACAAGAGGCCAAGAAGTTGAAAAAAGAAGACAGACAAATCCGCAAGGAAGAAAAAATTATGGCTTCTCAAAACGGGGGACACATCACCAAACAAGAACAAAAAGTTTTAAACAAACAAGAAAACAAAGTTAGCAAGCAAATCGGCAAGTAGAAATTTGCCCACCGGAAATAAAAGAAACGGACTCACCTCTCATCAGGCAAGTCCGTTTTTTATTAGCATCTCTTGGAGATAGTTTCCATTCTATTTTTGAGCCTGTGCCCTGTCCAGCCAGGCTTTCCCCCAGCTTGGGTTAACGGTTGCCGTGTCTTCGGCACCAAAAAGAGTGGCAGCTTTCTCAATCTGTTTTTCAAAATCAGGGTAAGACTGGTGCATGAATTTAGCCATATCGTTTTTAAACAAAGCCGACAGGATGATTGCCCTCGGATTGTCAGCATTCAACTCCAGCGCCTTATCATAACATGCGGTAAGTTCGCCGTAATAAAGCGGTCCGTTGGTTTGCGGGTCGGAAGCTATCAGCGCATACAGGCGAAATCCTTTCAGCGTATACACTTCCGACTGATTGGCTGCAGACAGATTAGCAAGCTTTGCCAGACAACTTTGTGCATCGGCCAAGTAACGCTTTTTATCGTCTTTCGAAGGCAGCCTGAACGAAAGCTCAATGTCGGCATAGGTCATGTAATAATAAGGTAACCACTCCTGCGGTTGACTCATGGAGAACCGTTCCAATTGATTCCGGGCCTGAATAAATTCAGGTACCTGATTGGCTTTTTTTACAGTTTCCACTACGGAAGCTAACTCTTGTGCCGAAGCAAAAAATGGTAACGCGATGAGTATCGCACATACATAAACTTTAATTGTTTTCATTGTTTAATTGATTATTAGCAGTTGATTATTATTAAAAATTAGAAACATCGTAAGCAGTCTTTCCACTCAGGGTGATAAAGATTCCAAGATAAAAGAAATGATCGCTGGAAGCAGTAACAGGCGTTATGAGATTGCCGCCGGCACTATTTGTATAGTTATAACCATATACATTCTTGCGGCTCAGCAAATTTGTAGCCGACGCATATACAATTACTTTCTTGCTAACCAAATAAGTGAGGCTCATGTCCACACTATTATAAAATGGAGCGGTTGAATTCATAATCCCATCTTTAGCCGGATCGTGGTAAGGACGTCCGCTGGCAAAACGATCGGTGATTCCCCAAATGGTTTTCAATGCCGGAATAGTGTATTTCAGTGCCAACGTGGCATTGTGCACCGTTGCATATTGGGGTGTAGTAAGTTCGGTGTATTGCTGATATTTTCTTTTCGACAAATTAAATGAGTAAGACATCATATATTCCAGGTTTTTAAAGAGCGAACGGTCATTGAAAAACAAATCCACTCCTTTGCTATATCCATATCCTTCAGAATTCAACACTGTCGGTTCCTGAAGAACCAAATCGTTGTATTTTTTATAATAGGTTTCCACCCGGTAAACTTTGTCTCCTTTTTCATAATAAATACCCCCGATAGTATGCATGCAATTCTCTGGAAGCAACTTCTGGTTAAGCAACAAGTATTTATTATCCGGCAGCTGGGTGTACCTGCCCAGTATTCCGGAAAAATGGATTCCATTCAGGTTGTAAGTCAGTGCCACGCGCGGATTATAGTTCCACGAATTATCAATGCTCATGTATTCCACCCGGGAAGATAGTTCGGCACTCAGGTTGGCTGTGAGGTTTAAATTAGCTGTGGCAAACAGGGCACTGATAAAATGATTTATAGAGGCGCGGTGGATAACCGACGAATCGGCATAAGCAGTCTGGTTATGACGGAAGAAGTTTTCAACACCCACATTTAGCCTCAGAAGATTGCTGAAACGTTTAGTTGCTTTGGTTTTCAAATGGACTTCCCATTCTTTGTTGGTATACGTATCGCCGGCAACCGCAGCATCACCTATCTGCTGGTTGAGCACGGAAAATGCCCCGCCGGCAAAAATTTTATACCCCGATTCCGTTTTCCGCTGAAAGGTGGAATTCAGATACAAGTTATCTTCCTTCATATCAAAATCGCGACTGGTCTGATCAGCCGTTGATGTCATTTGCTGCGTAAAAGTGGTCCTGTCGTATCCGATAAAGGTTTTATACACGGTGTTCGGATCGGGATTAAACCGGATCTGGCTGCTGCCGGCAAAAAGCTGGTAAGGATTAATCCAATCCAACCTGTCGGGGAATACGGCACGATACGGCCCCAGGTTTTGATAATCGAGGCTTACCGACATTGACCCGTTGGAAAATGCTTTCGTTCCGCCGCCACCGAGCCCGACCGAAGACGGGTTCACTCCTATCTTGGTAATCGGACTGGTATCTTTTGTTGATAGTGGCAAAACACTGGAAAGCCCCTGACCGTATTCCGAAGAATATCCTCCAGTAGAAAAATTGATTCCTTCAAACATAAACGGTGAATAGCGCCCCCTTACAGGGACATTATCACCGGGATTGGTGTAGGGAGAAAGCACATGCATCTCGTCGATGTAGGTTTGCGATTCGCTGTTGTCGCCTCCCCGCACATAAAGCTTTCCGCTCTCGCCAACAATCTGCGCCCCGGGCAATGTTTGCAACGAACGGTACAAATCGCCTGTCGATCCTGCAGTGGTAACCATATCTACTGCCGACATGCCTCCCCATTGGCTGTTTCCCTTCAATCTGAAATTCCCAGCCGCTACCACCACATTATCCAGTGCAACGTTATCTGGACTCATCTTGACAAGCAACGGAGACGAAGAATTATCAGAAACCGTCCGGCAGTATTCAGCATACCCGAGCATGTGTACGCAAAGGGGAATATCACCTTTTCTGGCGGTAGTAAAACTAAAATAGCCCAACGTATCGGTGGTGGTTCCTTCGGCAGTCCCTTTTATAAAAACATTGGCATAGGCCATAGGCTTTGATTGTTCATCCAAAACCCGTCCGGCAAGGGTACGTTGTTGCGCAAAACTATTCGCCAGCGTTATAAAAAGAGCTATAAACAGTAGTTTCATTTTTTTCATTTGTGTATGCATTAAAATTATCAAGTTATTATTAACTATTTATTTTGATTTCATCGAATTTAGAATGATATTCATCTTTTTTCTATCCTGAACTCACGTTATGTTACAGAAATTTTCTGAAGGATAAACCGACCCGGATTTATGTTAGAGAAATTTTCTGAACCATTTTTCTTCGAAGATTTGCCTTGCAGAAATTTTCTGAACCATTTTTCCCCGAAGATTTGCCTTGCAGAAATTTTCTGAAGCATTTTTCTTCGAAGATTTGCCCTGCAGAAATTTTACTGAGTGATTATCAGCAAGACGTCCTGATAAGTAAAATCAAATTCTCCGGGCTGGGTTTCGCGTTAATCCTTACAGAAAAATAGGACGCTTTGCAAATAATCAAAAATTATTATGCTGCAAACTTAGATGAAAAAAACAGCACCCGGTAAAAGTTGGGACGTATGGCCTATCAATGTGATAACCGGAATATCACTTGGGACGAATGGTAAAAAACAGGGACGAATGGCATGATGTGTACGGTGATTTTTGTTGCGTTTCTCCCGTTAATGAAATGAAGTTTGGGTGAATCGAAAGCATTTCCGCATAAAAAAAACGGACCCACCCGATTAGGGTGAGCCCATTTGCTTTCTTTCAATAAACCTACTCTTATTGATCAGTAAGCAGATTTGAATATATTTTTTACGGTCTTATAAAAATACCAATAATGGCGGAATGCATATCCTTTTACCGGAATCCGAAAAAGTTCAAGGTTATCGGCCGACAAATTATCACCCGGTTTAGTCGTCACGCCATATTGATATCCGGCTTCTGCGGCCATTTTCAATATATCTTCGTTGTAGCTACCAAATGGATAAGCTACCGAATAAATTGGCCGCCCCAACTCAGCTTCCAGCAAACGTTTTGATTCTACAAGTTCATGCCTCCTATCCTCATCAGACAACTGCGGTAAATGGACATGATCGCACAGGTGCGAACCGATCTCAATGCCATAGTTGCCCATCTCCTGCAATTGTTCTTTAGTCAGAATGTTGAGCGGATCTTTATTTTCGTTATCCTTCCACACAATATTCCTTGCCCCTATCGATCCGGCAACCACATAAATTACCGCCTTTATTCCGTATTTTTTCAATACCGGAAAAGCATTAAGATACAATGATTCACAGCCGTCATCAAATGTAAGAATCACATTACGCTTATTGACATCGTACCGTTTATGGGCTACATCCTCAAAAGTTATAAAGCTAAAACCTTTCTTTATCAGTCGTCTCAGTTGCCAATCGAAGTGGCTGGAAGTAGTATAGAGACCTTTTATTCGGGTAGTGGACTCCGGGGATTTTATGAAATGATAGTATAATATAGGAAAGTTCTTCTCCATTTTTACCTTCTTTCAATTATTCTTTCGTACTGGTCAATGCTTTTTTCAATCGTAAACTTATTTTTCAATAAGTCATTCCCTTTTCTACCCATTAGTTGGCTCAGCTCTTGGTTTTCCAACAAATAGATAATTTTTTCGGCCATTAGATCCACGCTCATATCAGGAATCAGATATCCTGTTTCATTGTTTATTATGATTTCATTGGCAGCCAAATGGTCAAAAGCAAGACAAGGCATTCTGAGCTTCATAGCCTCTAACAGCACCAACCCAAAGCCTTCCCAGCGCGATGTCATAATCAACATGGAACACTTGGATAAGAGATTCTCAACTCCATCTACAAAACCAAAAAACTCAATTGAATTTTGCACACCAAGTTCTGCTGCCAGGCGCATCAGATTTTCCTTCTCTTTTCCATCTCCCAATACCCAGAGCTTAGCGTCAGGCTGCGATATAAGAACCTTTTGTATAACCTGTATAGCAATATCAACCCCTTTCTCATGCGACAATCTACCTACAATAGCTATGTTCTTTGTCGTACTCTCCGAAAACACCAAAGAATCCGGATGAATGCCATGATATATAATCTCCGGCTCATTTTTCAGGTATTTCAAAATATTCGAAATGCTTGCTTTTACATGATTCGAATTCACAACAACATCCGACACCACTGTTGAAAGCAAATAGCGTTTGGAAGGCTTCATTTTCATCGGGTAAGGAATCCCCCGGGTAAAAATCACCTTCGAACAACCAAAAGCCTTTATAGCAAATCCCACTGTTTTAAGTTCTAAATAGCTATTAAGAACAATTGCATCGGGCTTAACCTCTCTAATTGCTCGCTTTAATTTGAAATATAAGTTTAAATCAAGGAACGAAAGCTTCTTTACTGAGTAAGTTTGAGTTTCTATGCCGTTCTGTTGTGCTTTCAGATACAACTGGCTTTGAGTATTTGAGAATAGCAAAACCGAATGATTCCTTTTTCGAAGCTCATCCATAACCAGATAAGTCCAACATTCACCACCTCCCCAAGACTTCGCAAAGTTTACAAACAATATTTTCATACCAATTTTGTATTCTGTTTTTGTGTTTTTCTCACTTATCATCTTATTTTGTTTTTATTCCACAATGTAGGATCGTATTTACACCCTTGTATCAACAATTCAAGTCATAGATGCATATCAGCTTCCTGTTGTTGCACCCGCTTCGCATAAATAATCAACAATTATAAGATTTCATTACTCTGATAGCCGACAAGCAAAACGTTATCCTCTAAACAAATATTTAGGGCTATTAAACAACCTGATCAGGAATACACGTATGGCGAGATACCTGGCCGCTTTTTTAGAGCCAATAATGTTGGCATAATAAGTGATTTCTGATTTAATTTCTTTTATTTCAAAGCCTTTTCGAGCCATTTTCTTCGTCAGTTGATAAAGTTTCTTTTCTTCCAACCGGGGAATATCCAGCCGTTCTTCATTCGTTATATTATTGCCTATTAATGGTAAGTGTTTCTCCCATTTTTTGAAAATCAAGATCAAATTTCTAAAATAAACCAAGTCAGTCTTTCCTTTAGAGAAATGCTCTATTGTAACATCATACACAACATAGTTAACCCATCCTGCCAGAATCGATTGAAGAGAGATATCATAGTCGTAGCCATGAAAACCTCTAAAATTCTCATCAAATCGAATCTCTTTCATTAACTCTCGTTTCATGCACATAAAAACACCGTCAATAGTGATTGAAGATCTTTTAGGATGTTTATAATTCACTGGTTCCAATAGTAATTTTGAAGCGTCTCTACCACTCAAGTCTGTTTGAATCATATTTTGACCTGGCGAAATCAATGTTCCCCAAGAAGCAGGCACACGTAAAACTAAATCACCACCACCAGCACCTATAATTCCAGTTTTCAAATCCTGAAGGTGGGCAATTATATTAAGCCCCCAATTAGCCGTGTGAAAACGAACATCTTCATGTACAAAGCAAAGATATGGATAGTTACTTTTATCGATCCCAGCATTATAAGCTGAAAAAATGGAGTATTTATTCTCTGAATTATCTATAGCGATTAATTCGTAATCAACCCCAATTGTATTATTTAGATTCTCTGTAAATTCAGTTGATAATATTCGATTTCTCGAGCAAACAATTATTGAAAGCATAGGTTGTATC
>Ga0318568_10000040_pt1 | contig 44117 bp, 42 predicted proteins | sample GRESIP088b5f21_FD_203690 | JGI IMG/M metagenome (GOLD analysis project Ga0318568, IMG submission 203690) | Tropical soil microbial communities from Luquillo Experimental Forest, Puerto Rico - GRE.SIPMG.088b5f21 | ecosystem: Environmental > Terrestrial > Soil > Tropical forest > Bulk soil...
AACTTTTTACTACTTTCATCCACCTATTTTTGTTTGCACTAAATTAAGTGTATTCTAGCAAATGACAATATCTTTATTTACAAAGTTCTACAAGTCTTTTGTACCAATACTTGCGGATTTTAGGTTGATACGGGTGGAGCGATAGCTGAAATTTTTTTTGGGCTCGTCGCTCGGAGCGAAAGGTCCCTTTTTTTACATTCGGGCTGTCGCTCGGAGCGAAAGCTCAAAATGAAATCAATTCACGGTTTCGCTCCGAGCGAAACCGCCCTTTAAAATGATTTGGACCTTTCGCGCGGAGCGAAACCTTGCGCGGAAATCGATTTGCCCTTTCGCTCCGAGCGATGGGTCGCCCGGAAAAATTTCGAGCTTTCGCCCGGAGCGGAAAGCCGCTGCTGATCGGGGTTGTTGTAGCGCGAATGTTTATTTACGAAACAAAAATGATTATTGATTAAATAAAAGATCGTAGTTTACATTGCTAATCCAATTATTAGTTCTATTTTTGCGTTAAACATTTACTAATACAAACAATTATTACTTTAATTATTATGAAAGTCACCATTATTCGTTTGCACCTAAATCATCTGTGGAACAATGAGTATTGTATGTTCGTGAGTCAGATTGTAGCTATTTTTCTTCAATTCAACCCGGAAATGTTACGTTTACAAAAATCATTTGGCCGGTTGAATGCTATGATGCCCGAAATTGCCAAAATCAAGGCACAGGAGCAGGGCAATGCTATCAGCCACCAGTTGTCGGATCTGAACGCCGAACGCCGGACAGTTATCAGGACCATGTGGGACCTGGTGAAAAATTTTGGGAAGCTGAACATGCCTATGCTGGCGCAGCAAGTGGTGCTGATGAGCCGTTTTCTGGAAAAACATGGCAGCGACTTGAGCGAAACCAATTACAACGATGGCACCAAACGGTTCAACGACCTGCTGGATGAATATTCGGCCAGCCCCGAGCTTCAATCGGCTGCCGCTGCATTGCAATTGGGCATTTTCTTTGACCACTTGCGGGAAATAAACAGGCAGTTTGCCGGGTTGTACCTGCAACGGAACGATGAAAATACGTCGGTAGAAACAGTAGATACCCACGCTATCCGTACCGAAACCGATAAGGCGTTGATTGCCTTTTTCGATGCTTTTGAATTTTGCAGCACCGAGTACGAAGAACTGGACTACAAGACTCCGGCTGATAAAATGAACGGATTGATATCAAGTTATAAAAGCCAACTTAAAGCCCGCACGACGCGACGCAATTCCGGCAAGGATGTTCACACCGAAGATCCAATAAAAGCTGACTAAGCCGGAAAAACGATATAGGCACACCTAAACAAAGCGGCCGGAACCAACAGGTTCCGGCCGCTTTCTTGTGGCTATGGAGGATAGCATGAAAAATCTCTGTCGCTGCGCGTTACAGCATTTGCTTGGCTTTATCCACTGTCACTTCCAACACGCGGGTGAGGAACGAGAATTTTTCTTTCATCATGTCGTATTCAGCTCCCGATTCGATATAGGCGGCTGTGCCTTTCACGATAAAACCGGTTCCCGGGTAATCTTTGAATCCCGACACATTTTTGCTGCCCAGTGAAATAACCACCTGGTTGTTGACGTTGATGTTTTTCTCTGTTTTACGAAAACCATAAGCCGGTATTAAGATCCGTTCATCTTCGGTAATAACCAGATACGAATTCCAGGTATTCACCATGTGCGGTTCAACACCCCACGACATAATTGCAACTACTCCTTCGTGGTTTAATACTTCGTAAAATTTGTCACTTAATTTCTTGTCCATAATTATTTTTATTTATTTGTGCGTTTGCTTGTTTATGTGTTTGTTATTTGGCTTGCCAGTAGCATCTGATGGGCGAAACGATGGCTTCTTCTTTCTTTAATTCAGCCATGGCTTTGTCTACCACCTTGCGGTCGAGCCCCGTTAGTTCCACAATTTTTCCGGCGTTTAAAGGTGTTCCTTCCTTTTTCATTGCTTCTAATACCTGTTCTTTTGCTTCCATAATTTATTAAATATTATTGTTAGATTTACTTGATACAAAGATAGTGTGTGATACGATTCCAAAAAATTAAGCTGGTTTAAGAAACGCTTCCGGCCAGGATTATTGGCAGGATAGATGAAATACGAACGGCTTCGCCCGTCAGGGTGAAGCCGTTCGTATGATAGGGTGGCAAGAGTAAGTTTTATTCTTTTTCCTCTTTAGGGGCTAGAGGTATCTTATTATAAACCAATCTCAGCAGCGTGGGGTACACAATGAGCAGCAACGGCAATGCCACCACAAAACCTCCGATAACGGCAATGGCCAGCGGTTGGTGCAGTTGTGCTCCAGTGCCGATGCCCAGGGCAATAGGCAACAGGGCGATAATGGCTCCGAGTGCGGTCATCAATTTGGGCCGCAAGCGGGTGGAAATGGCGTACACAATGGCGTGATGCGTCAGGTTGGTTTGCTGGTTCTCGTGAAATTGCAGGAAGGTAAAGATCGCGTTTTCGGCAATAATCCCGATAATCATGATAATGCCGGTGTAGCTGCCCACATTGAGCGGTGTGCCTGTGGCAAAGAGCGCTATCATGCTGCCGGTAATACCCAGTACCGAAATGAAGATAATCAGAAAGGCAATCTTGATATCTTTAAATAAGAACAAGTTTACGGCAAAGACAAGCAGTACGGCAGTGAGCAGGATCAGCAGCAGTTCGTCAAACGAGCGGGTCTGTTCCTCGAAAGCGCCTCCGTAACTCACATGGTATCCTTGCGGGAAATCTACCTGCGTATTGATTTCACGTTGAATGTCCTTCATCACACTTCCCAGGTCGCGGTTGTTCAGCCGGGCAGTGACGGCAATCATGCTTTGAAGGTTCTCCCGTTCTATCTCGGCGGTTCCGGCATCCAATGAGATGTCGGCCAGTTGCGAAATAGGTTGCAGCTTACCGTTGGGCAAAAAGACCGTGGCTTGCTTCATTTTCTCCAACGACGTATTGGCCGCGTTGGGATACAGCATCCGGATGTTTGTCAACTGTTCTTTTTCATAAATGCTGCCAATAACATTGCCTTCCAACTGCGTTTGCATCTGGCTTTGAAAGTCGGTGGTGGTAATGTTGAACTGCGCCAGTTTTTCGTAGTCCGGCTCCACATTCACCGACGGCCCGGCAATGGTAATGCCGTTGAACACGTCGGCGGTTCCTTTTACGCCTTCCGTGATTTTGCCAATCTGTGTGGCCAGGTCTTGCAGCTTTTTCTGGTTGTCGCCATAAATTTTAATTTCTATCGGTTGCGACGAACTCATCAAGTCGCCCAGCATGTCGCCAATCACCTGCCCAAAGTCCACTTTCAATGCGGGCTGCGACGATTCTATCTTTTTACGCAGTTCATCAATCACGTCGTTCGTGGTGCGCTTGCGGTTCTTCTTTAACTGGATGAGGTAATCGCCGCGGTTGGGCTCGGTAATAAAGAATCCCATCTGTGTACCGGTGCGGCGCGAGTAGCTTTCAATTTCGGGAACCGACGGAAAGGTTTTTTCCACTTCGCGCAAGATCCGGTCGGTTTCCTGCAACGAAGTTCCGGGAGGCGAATTATAGTCGAGCACAATGCTGCCTTCGTCCATTTCGGGCAAGAACCCGGTTTCCAACCGTTGCGAGATAAATATGGCTGATACAATGAGCACGGCGATAAACACCAGGCTCAGCACCGGACGCTCTATGAAATACGTGATCCACTTTCCGCTTTTGCCCGGTTCGTGCGGGGCAGCGGCTTTTACCGTGTTTTTGCCTTTCGATAGCAATAAATAGATAACTGGCAGGCCGATCCACGTTACCAGGAACGAACAAATAAGTGTGACGATCATTGTGTTGGTGAGAATTTTGAAATACGCACCGGCTACTCCGCTTAGCAAAATGAATGGGAAAAATATCACAATGGTACTGGCCGAAGAACCCACCATGGCCGGAAACAGGAACCGGATGGACTTGGATAAAAGTTCTTTGGTGGGTGTTTCGGGATGTTCCTCGTGCGTGCGGTGAATTTGCTCCACCACCACGATGGCATCGTCGATAATCAGCCCGATGGAAGCCGCTATAGCTCCCAGTGTCATAATATTGAATGTGTAGCCGAAGAAATACAACACGATAAACGTGAATCCCAACGTAATGGGAATGGTGATCAGAATCACCGCACTTGACTTGTACGACCGCAGGAAAATCATGGCCACCACCATAGCGAGCAGCAGTCCAATAAGCAAACTATCCAGTACGCTACGGATGGAGTCATGCACAAAATCGGCCTGGACATAATAAGGCGTAAGCTTCACTCCTTTGGGCAGGATTTTGCTGTTCAGTTCCTTGATTTTTTGCTCAACGCCGTCGGTAATATCAATCAGGTTGGCATTCGGTTGTTTCACTACGGCTACCAGCACGGCACTTTTCCCGTTGGCGTTTACGCGGATGTATTCGGTTTGTTCGGCAATCTTTATGTTGGCAATGTCTTTTAATCGCAAAATTCGTTTGCCATCGTTGCTGATAATCAGGTTTTGCAATTGCTCCAGGTTAGCCACATTAGCATCGGTAATGGTCAGGTACAGGCGTTTATAGTCGGTCAGGTACCCGTTGCTGTTGATAAAGTTGGTCTGGCTGAGTGCCTGCGTAATAATGGCGGGTGTAATTTTCAGCGCGTTCATCTTCTGGGGTTGTAGTTCCACCCGGTATTCTTTTGTTTTCCCCCCGATAACACGCACTTCGGCGACGCCTTTTACTTGCGAAAGGAATGGCTTTACAGTGTAATTGGCCAGCAGGTTCAGTTCGATGTTGTTCAGGTTATGTCCTTCGATGACGTAGCCCATCACCGGAAGAATAGAGGGATTCATTTTCTCCACCGAGATGTCTGTTCCGGCGGGCAATTGGTTTTTTATTTCATTGATGGCCGATTCGATTTGCTGTTTGCCCAAATCAATATCGCCTTTCCAATCCATGAAAGCGGAGATTTCGCAACTCCCGCGACTGGTGGTGCTGCGCACGGTAATTAATCCGGGGACGCGCTTGATCGTATTTTCCAACGGCTTGGTCACGGTAATCATCATCTTGTTGACCGGTTGCAAGCCATTGTCGGCAATAATCTTTATCTTGGGGAAAGTCAACTCGGGAAACAGGGACGATTCCATTTTCTGATAGCTGAACGCACCGGCGCCCAGAATAATCAGCAAAACGAATGCTATTGGATTTTTAAAATTTACAAAGAAGTTTTTCATTGGAAAAATATTTTTACTGCTAAAGCAGCATACAGTAATTGTTTAAAATCATTAGTCAACAACTAATTTCCTAAATATGGGAAGATTGTCAATCGATTGCGCTACTACTAAGGGTTTCGAAAGGGATGGGTGAATTCCAATTCGCCCAATTTTAATGTATTCAGGCGAATCGGAATTCACCTATCCTGCCTTTCAAAAATAGCGTCCGAAGGTTCGGAATCTACTTCTTTGCCCTCGGCGATACATTCCGAAGCTTCGGAATGTAGTTTTTTGCCCTCGGCGAAGCTTTCCGAACCTTCGGAAAGTACTTTTTACCCCTCAGCCAAGCTTTCCGAAGGTTCGGAAAGTACTTTTTTACCCTCGGAACCAGATTCCGAAGCTTCGGACGACAAAAACAGAACTATTTTCCAATCTTCACATACGCCGTATCGGGCAACCCATAATTTCCGGCATTTACCAGCCTGTCGTCTTTACCGAACTTAGGTGAAAGAATTTCCACACGGGTATCGGTGCTGATTCCTTTTATTACCGGGACTTTCACCGCTGTGCTGTCGTTGATCAGTTTCATTACCCAGAACTTTTCTACTGTCTCGTCGGTCAGCACACAGTTTTTGTCCACCACCTGGGCGTGTTGTTTTCCGTTGATGGTGATTTGAACGGTTGCCACCAGGTTTTCCGGCAGGTAACGCTTAGAGGCGGGCTTGATGATATAATTTTGCGTTTGCGACACGGCGTCGACTGTGGCCAGTTTCGAGATAATAGTTCCGGGAACAAGGGTAGAGTCGGGCAGAAGCAGGTTGCAACTTCCGCCTACATGCACATATTTATTTTGTTCAAAAGGCACGCTAAGCTGAAATGCAAAACTGTTTTGCTGGGAGATAATGCAAAGCTCGTCGCCATCTGCCACATAATCGTTCATCGATTTAGCCAATTCGGTAATCACTCCTGCTGCCGGCGCCCTGACTATCATTTCGCCTTTTATATGGAACGTAGAATCTTTTTGAGCCAGGTTTCTCAATGCTTCGGCTTCTTTGGTTTTCAGGATATAGAGTACTTTCCCTGCCTGGACAACATCGCCTATCTTGACAAATACTTTCTCCACGTATCCGCCGCTGGTGGCTTTCACGATATTCTTTTGTTGAAAAACAGATACGGCATTCAGCGTTATTTCTTCGCCAATGGCTGTATTCTGAACCGTGGTAACCGTCACCGGAGTTGTGGCTTTCGAAGCGGCTTCCTCGGTTGTTTCTTTGCTTTTACAGTTGCAGAGAAGAGCGGTAATGAGCAGTAATGGCAGGTATTTAGTATGTTTCATATATCGGTTATTTCAAATAATTGATTTGATTCAGAATTTGCAGGCGATTCATTTCGGCTACCGTAAGATTATTTTTGGTAGCCACGTAATTATTGACAACAGTCAGAAAGTCCAGGAAGCGAACCAATCCTTTCTCTATTTCCGTTTTGTAAAGGGCAACAAGTTGCTCCTGGCTGGCCAACTGGCTTTTGATTCCGGCAATCAGTTCATCATCCAGTTTCAGTTGCTCTTTGAGCTGGATATATTGTTGGCCAAATTGTTTCTTATAGAAATCCTTGTAATACTGACGGGTCTCTTCAGCAATCGAAAGTTTGGTATGCTGCTGTTTCCGTTGTTTGCCATCGTAGAGCGGCATGGTGAAATTCAATCCGATGCTTGTCCCGAAATTGCTTGGGATATTAACCGCCGATACGGCATTGAAACCTGCATCGGCAAAAGCACTCAGTTGCGGGCGGTAATTCAGGTCGACCAACGCTTTTTGGTTGTTGTTTTTCAAACTGTCAATGCGAAACTGTGCCATTTGAAGTGAATTATTCAGGTCGAAGATATTTTCCAACCGGATATCAGGTTGTTGTAAACTTACGGTTGTGGTATCAGTTATCCCGCAAATATAGTTTAGCGTTGCCAGTTCATTTTTGAATTGGATAAAGTTCTGCTTGATGCTGATTTTCTGATTCTGGATAGAAGCGGCCAAAGTCAGGTAATCGGTTTGCAGGTAAATTCCTTTCTGGACCAATATTCTCAGGGTGGAGGATTCATCTTCCAGTAATTTCAATACAGACTGATTGAAATGAATCTGGTTGTACTGCGAATAAGCCGTGAGATATTGATTGGTAATGGCTTTTTTCAATTCGGTTTCACTTAGCTTCTTCGTTACCTGCAAACTTTGATTGGCCAGCTGAATGGTTTTGAATTGTTCTGATTTGATTTTTTTATTAAACAAAGATTGATTGGCCGAAACCATGCCCGAGAAATTTCCGCCATTGGTAATGGCTGCATCATAGCCGAAATTGTTTGCTGTGGGTGCAACCATCGCTTGCGACGTGAGATTCACTTGCGTCTTGTAGGTCGATGCCACCAACCCGCTGTCAACCACCCCAGACCGAATTTGATTGTTATAATCCTTCAGCAGCGGACTGTTTTTTAGCCCGGTGTCTAAGTAGCTGCCTAATGTTTGGGCATCAGACAGGCTGGCTAGCAAAACAAAAAGTATAAAAATGTATGTGTGCTTGAACATTAGAAAAGTGTCTTTTTTTATTCTAAATGGCAAATTTATGAATTTCTTTGTACCAGAGGCCGTAAGAGTTGTAATTATTTTACTGCCACGTCTAAAATTACAAAACTTCCTGATTTCATGGCAGGTCGTTGTTTTGAGTTTCCTGTCTGGGCATTGAATTCGGCTGCCGGTAAATATAAATGATGTGTTTTTGTGTTTACTGCAATGGTGCGGGCACTTTTTTGCGTGGCAACATTTCCTAATACTACAAATTTATCCTTATTTACTTCCTGTACGATCGTTATATTCCCTTCACCGTTGGAACTGTAGGCACGTTTCAAAACCGGATCAAAAGCTACTCCGTCGCAACCATCTCCAATAGGTAGGGTTGTGATTACTTTTCCGGTTTGCGCATCGCTTACCACCATCATTTTATTACCACAAACTGAAAAAAGACGATGGGTTTCATTGTCTAGTGCCAGTCCGCTGGGTTCTTCACCCGGGGCAATCGACCAATGTTTTGTCATTTTCAGCATTTTGGTGTCAATCACGTCAATCATGCTTTTATCTTCAATATTCACATAAATATTTCCTTTCAAATCGGTTTGAACAAATTCAGGTTTCCCATCCACTTTTATCGTAGCTTTCACCTGATTGGTTTTGGCATCAATCACTGTCGAATTAGCTGTGCGGCCATTGAAAGTGAAAACTAGTTGGGAATACGGGTCGTATATAATTGCATCCGGATTTTTACCGGTTACCTGAATTTTAGCCAGTGTTTTGTAAGTTTTCAGGTCAATTACAGTCACCGATGAATCGCGGCCGTTGCTGATAAAACCTTTATTCAGGTCTTTTGCCAGAGCAATTCCATGAACACCATTCAGGTTTTCGATAGTGGCAATTAGCTTGCCATCAGCTGCATTCATAACTTGAACGATATTACCGTGCGAAGTATAAACGGTGTTGGTGGCTTCGTCCACAGTAATGTAATCCCAACCGCCGTCGCCGGGCAGTGAGAAACGGTTTACCACTTTTGCATGTTGGGCCTGCAATGTGAAACAAGAAATTAAAATTGCTGCAAAAAATAATACTTTTTTCATGATAGTCTGATTTTAATTATTTTGAACTTACTGAACTTATGACTAACAATGTTGCTATTTAGTTTAATAGTAACAAATTGTTTTTTTTAAAGTTGATTGTCGTATTTAATCACGTTCTCTTTTTTCTTTTGATTTCCAAAATTATAGCTGAACCCGATATAAATCATTCGGGCACTTCGTTTTTTGATTATTTTATCATACAAACCTGGAGTATCAATAATGTAACTGTTTCGCAAGGTATTAAACAAATCTGAGACTGTGAGGAATGCTGATGCTTTTTTCAGAAACAAATCTTGCTTCAACCCCATGTTGAAAGCAAACGAAGGCAATCGCGTACCCTGGGGCGTGAGGCTTTTGGCCATGTAATTGGAGGTAACTTGCAGCATGGTTGTTTTGGTCAGATTGGCCGAAGCGTTGAAATTTGCACTCCACGAAACGGTCGATTTGTTGGCACTGTAACCGAGATTTGAGGCATCAATGGTATTGTAAAAGGTGTTGGTGCTCAGATTAAAGTTCATAATATTGGCAAGGCTCGACGAGAAAATCAATTCCAGTCCCAGTGAATTATTTTTGGACAAATTTTCATTCCGGGTTACCATTACCGAGTCGTTGGTATATTTTGTAACGCTTGTCACCGAGTTGTATTTGTAACGATAATATAGCGTTGAAATAAAGGTGCTGACATCTTTTTTATATTGGTAGCCCATTTCAATGGAATGAATGTCCTCGGGTTTCAAACGGGGATTTCCGACACGCAAACTGTAGGGATTCTGATACTCGGGAAACGGATTCATCTCGTCGCCTTCGGGGCGGCGGATACGGTGGCTGTAATTCAACTGGAGTTCGCTTGGTTCGGAAAGTTTATAAGATAAATGCAATGAGGGATAGATCCTGAAATAGTTGTTGGTGGTTATCGAATCGATAGTAACCTGATTGCCTTTCAGGTTGGCAACCTCTGCGCGCAAACCGGCCATTAAAGTCAATTTTCCGAATTCCCGCTCGTAGGTTCCGTAGAGCACATTTATATGTTCAGTGTAGATAAAATGGTTAGACACCTGCGTATCTTTTTCCCATAAATTCGTGGTCAGGTTTTTCGATTCGCCATAAAAATCCATATCATTATTGAGCGTTTCCAGCACATAACCTGTTTCCAACTTGCTTTTTTCGGTGAGCGGATTGCTGTATTGAACCGAAAGTTGCGATTCATGATCGCCCTGTTTGATCCGTGTATTGTCAAATGTATTGGGCATTTGCGGAAAATAAACGATATTGGTATAGTGATTGTCTTCCAGTTCGTCCGAAATGGAAGCGGTATAATCAATATTCAGTTCATGGCCGTCTTTGTTGAATGAATGTTTGTAGTTGGCAGCCAATTCCAGGCTTTTTTGCGTCTCGTAGTCAATACGGTCACGATCAAAATTCTTAGTTACTGATTGATTGGCATCTTTAAAAAGCGTATTCAACACCTCTGTTCGTGTGAAAGTCCGGTAATTGTAGTTCCCCGAAACGCCAAACTGATTTTTGTCATTTAGCTTGTAATCAACCCCGACATTGAAAATGTGGGAAACAGGACGTGATTTATCGTTGGAATGAATGTCGGTATAACTCACCACATTGAGCGAATCCGTTTTACGGCGCCACTCAGTGTTGAAACGGTTCCGGTCGTCCTGACGAAAACCATAACCACCATAAAAATTAAATTTTCCGGTATTGAGATTGGCTGACACATTCCCGTTGTAGCGGTTGTTGGTTCCGTAATTGGCAATGACCGATCCATTGAAACCCAGTGTTTTGGTCTTTTTTAGCACGATATTAATGATCCCGGCTGTTCCGTCCGGTTTATATTTAGCCGACGGATTGGTGATTACTTCAATTTTTTCAATCGAATTGGCCGGTATTTGCTGCAACGCATCCGCCTGGTTCAATTTCAGCATGGCCGACGGTTTTCCGTTGATCAGCACCATCGCGTCGGCTCCCCGAAGATTAATATCTCCTTCAACATCAACTGTTACTGACGGAATATTCTTCAATAAATCCGTTACTGAACCTGATTTTCCAATCAGATCATCGTTAGTGTAAAACACTTTTTTATCGATGGCATTGACATACGTGGCACGCTTGGCAACAACTGCCACTTCGGCCAGCTCTTTGTCCTGCGGCTCCAAATCTTTTATCCCAATATTCTTCTCGGCATGTTGTGCGTCAATCGTAAAAACGGCAGTCTGTTTGCTATTAAAACCTATAGCTGAATAAGCGACGTAATAGCTACCCGGTGCAAGGTTTCCAACCCTGAATTTACCATCGGCACTGGTCATTGTCCGAATATTTTTTGAGGTATCAGTTTTCGAATAAACAATTATGTTAGCCAATTCAATTGGTTTTTTTGTGGCATCGTTAATAATCAAACCGCTGATAACGCCGGCAAGCGAATTTTCGGCAAAAGCACCTGAGAATGTCAGGCAAATGAACGCAAGCAAGGCGAGAATTTTTTTCTCCATTATTTCTGTATTATTTAATTCTGAGCACAAAGGTACGTGCCCAAATTTGGAGAAACTTTGGAATTAAAAGCCTAATTTGATCGAATGTTGCCCATCGGCATAAAAATATTGAAGCGATATTGCATATAGATGACAAATTTCGCTCACAATGGCCAGACCAAGGCCGGTGGATTCGTTGGAAGCACTATTTTTTGAGAAGCGTTGGAACAGCTTTTCGGGTTCTACGGTGAGCGGAAGGCCAGAATTACTAAAAATCAATTCTCCATGAGAGGAAACAATGCTGAGTGTACCGTTTTGTAGATTGTGTTTCAGGGCATTGTTCAGCAGATTACTAATCAGCACATCGGCCAGCACTGGGTTCATATTGAAAATGACCGGTTCAGCTAGTTGTACTTTCAGATTGATGGATTTCAACGAAAAAAGATCCTCGATAAATTCCAACCGCGTTCGAATCAATTGGCACAGGTCAACGTCCGTTTGCTCCACGAACTGCCGGTTCTCAATTTTTGAAAGCAACAACAATCCTTCGTTCAGCTTGGAAAGGCGCGCTACCGTTTTGTAGGCAATCTGAACCTGTTGCTGCACATCGGGCGAAATGTTCTCTTCTTGCAAAATGGTTTCGAGCTTTGATTTTATAATGGCCAGCGGAGTTTGGATTTCGTGAGCCGCGTTTTCGGTAAATTCTTTCAGGTTGTTGAAATCGCTTTGTATTTTATCCATCATTTCAGTCAGCACACTGTTCAGTTGGTTGAACTCCTGTATATTTCCATTGTTTAAAACAACTTTTTCGCGTTGACCTATTTTGAAGCTTCGGAGTGTATTGATGGTTTTAAAAAACGGCTGCCACACTGATTTCGATAACCGATAATTCAGGTAGTAAAGCAAAGCCACAATCATCACAAAAAGCCCGATCATAAAAGTAAAGAGAATCTCTACCATATCTTCGGTTTCAAAACGCGAATAGGTGATTTGTATTTTATAAAAATGTCCGTTGAGTGGCTTCAAGGCGGTGATTTTGCGGCATTGGTCATACCTTTTGTCGTGCAGATTGAGCACCACGGTATCGGAAAAAATTCTACTGGATTCACAAGGTTTTACTTCAGAAATTTGAATGGACTGGTCGGCCGAAAATCCAACGAACGAAGTCTGTGGATGGCGCGCTAGATTGTCGATAATCTTATCCATGCGGGCTGTCAGAATTTCGTCGATGTTTTCGTCCACGTCGAAGCCCAGTTTGATGTACATGCCAATGCCGGCCAGAGTAAAAATAACCAACAACAGTAGCATAAAACGAATATTGATATAATTGATCAGCTTCATGGTTCGTTGGCAACAAAGGTATAGCCGGAGCCATACACATTTTTAAAATAATCGGTTCCCGTTTTTTCAAGCAGTTTTTTCCGGAGGTTCTTCAGCTGCGAATACACGAAATCGAACGAATCGGCCGAGTCGGCAAAATCGCCCCACAAATGCTCCGCAATGGCTTCTTTGGTAAGCACCCGCTGCGGATTAGACACAAAAAACAGCAACAGGTCAAATTCTTTTTTGGTAAGCACAATGGGCTGCCCTGCTCCAAAGGCCTGACGGGCATCGGGTTGAATGCATAGTTTACCGATAACAATTTCTTTCTTTCCGGAGAATTTTACGCGGCGCAATACTGATTTGATCCGTGAGTTTAACTCGGTGAGATGAAAGGGTTTGGCCAGATAATCGTCGGCACCTAGATCCAATCCTTCAATTTTATCGTCGAGCGAGTTGCGGGCCGAAATGATGATGATTCCGGTTTCGGGATGCAACTTTTTCAATTCGCGAATCAGCTCAAAACCTGTCCCATCGGGTAGCCCGATATCCACCAACATGCAGTCATAATCGTACAAAGCCAGTTTTTCGGAACCGTCGGCAACGGTTTCGGCAAACTCACATAGGTAACCTTCCAGTTTCAGAAAATCGGTGATGGTTTCTCGTAAATTCTTTTCGTCCTCTACAATCAGAATCTTCATGGCTCTTATTTTGGCTCAAAGATAACAGGAAAGTTTGTAGAAAATTGGGAATTAATCCGAAATAGCAGGATTAAGGCTTGCTTATCTTTGTTAGAAGCAAAAAATTAGAGGCTGCCATAAGTAAAATGACAGCCCCTCTTAAAATTAAAACTTAACTCATCAATTTATCAGTTGTGATGGTGGTGATAATTTGTTTTCTGAGTTTGCATTGGTATCTGCATTGCTGATTGTGATTGGCGGATATGTGCACAAGCATGATCAATCTCAGATTTGAACTTCTTGTAATCTACTTGTAATCCATTAATATAAGTGCTAAATCCAACACTAGACTTAGCATAATGTACAGCATCTTCAATTTCGGCATCGGTGGCGCCATTTAGTCTTGCCATTTCAGTATGGAAATAAGAACAATACGGACACCTTAACGTGGCAGCAACGGCTGCACCAATCAATTCTTTGTATTTTGGAGGAATAGCTGTTTCCTCAACCTGTAGTTTTTTGAAAAGTTGCCACTCCGATTCAAGAGAAGAATCGGACATAATTTTGAACATCGTTGGAACCAACCCCATCATTTGTTCAATTTCTCTGTAAGTTTCCTGACGTTTCATAATCTGATTTTTTTAGTAATTAAAGTGTAACTAAGTAATTCAATTAGCTTTATAAAAACAATGTTTTGCTTCGAAAGATTCTATTTAACGGCTTATTTGACATTATTTAATCTCAATGATTAATAAGTACACATTCGTTTGATAATTTAAATGTGCAGAACTTCTTATTTTGTTTTGAATTGTGAATAGCAATAAAAAATGTATTTTTGCAACTAAATCAACCCATGCATCCAATTTATGATAGGAACCCTTGTTAATGCCGGAGCTGTTGTAGCAGGCGGCACAGTTGGACTGCTGCTGAATAAAAGTTTGCACGATCGTTTCAAGACTATTTATTTTCAGGCAGTCGGTTTATTTACCATAGCTATCGGCATTAGTATGGTGTACAATATGCAACATATTTTGATTGTGGTAGGTAGTCTGGCTATTGGTTCCTTATTTGGCGAATGGATGAATCTGGAAAAAGGGGCTGAACGCATGAGCAATTACCTGAAAAAGAAATTCCGGATTGGCAGCGACCGGTTCTCGGAAGGTTTAATCACAGCCTTTTTACTTTATTGCATTGGTTCTATGACTATTCTTGGAGCTATTCAGGAAGGTACGGGCGGGTCGTCCGATTTATTGCTCACTAAATCGCTTATGGATGGATTCTCGTCAATACTGCTTGCATCGGCATTTGGCATGGGCGTCATTGTCTCGGCTATTCCGTTGTTGGTTTTTCAGGGTGGGATTACTTTGCTGGCCATGTATGCAGGTTCGTTTTTTACGCCTGTTATTATTCAGGGTCTGACCAGTGTCGGAGGTATTCTTCTCATAGGTTTGGGCATTAATATCCTCGAAATAAAAAAACTTCGTATTATGAACATGCTGCCAGCACTTTTAGTGGTTGTGTTTTTACTTTGTATATTTGCCTGATAACAGCATGCTTGAGTAATTAGTTGACCTACTCGTTATATCGAGATAGATAGGTAGCCATTTAAAACTTAAAGGAGCTCAATTTACTCAAAAACAAACCCATCAAACTTCCCCGATTTGCTGCACGTCAGCATTTATTATTTGATAGAAATAATTCCTGTAGCGTTTTTTACCATGGTTTTTCTGTGATTTTTAGTGCTTAAAATCAGTTGTTTTTGATTTTTTGTTTTTGATTGATCAATGCTAAATTTCAATAAATTTTGGGGTGTGCATTTTTAACCATGCACAATTATATTACTTTTGTGAGCTATTTTATGGTGTTTGATAAAAATTTGAACGAAATTTTAATAAATTTGTTAGAACCATTGTGTACTAAAATAGCACTAAGAAATTTGAAATAATTCCAGTTAAAGTAATGAATAAAAATGAAGTATTTGAGCAGCGTCTTAAGGCGTTGCAAGAGATGGAAGATAACGCTGCCACCAGACAGCATTTGAAAGGTAAACTTACTGCACGTGAGCGTATTAATATCCTTTTTGATGAAGGGACTTTTTTTGAATTCGACGCTTTTGTATCCCCTTCACAAACTCCAATGAGCAGTAAGCAATCTAATTTTGGCGATGGTGTAGTTGTTGGGCGTGGAAAAGTCCAGGGACGAAGCGTTTTTGCTTATGCGCAGGATTTTACCGTATTGGGTGGCTCGTTAGGCTATGCACACGGCATGAAAATAGCCAAAGTGCAGGAAATGGCATTGAAACTTGGTGCTCCTATCGTTGGGTTGATGGACTCGGGTGGAGCCCGTATTCAGGAAGGTGTAAAAAGTTTATCGGCTTACGCTTCAATTTTCCGGAATAATGTAAACTCTTCGGGTGTCATTCCGCAAATATCGGCTATTTTGGGGCCGGCAGCTGGCGGAGCAGTTTATTCTCCTGCGCTTACTGACTTTATTTTTATGACCAACCAAACTTCTTATATGTTTGTTACTGGTCCGAACGTGGTGAAGGAAGTGCTGAATGAAGATATTGATATGGAAAGCCTGGGAGGCGGACAGGTTCATGCCAGCAAAAGTGGCGTGTCTCACTTTATCTCGGACGACGAAGAGCATACTATCATGCTTGTCCGTAAATTGTTATCGTACATTCCGTCCAATAATTATGAACCGCTGCCGGTTTCTAATCTGGTTAGCTCGTATCAGTCCCGTCAGGAGTATCTGAATAAGATTGTACCTGATGATCCAAATCGTCCGTATGATGTAAAAGAAATTATCAATATTATAGTAGATAAGGATACTTTCTTTGAAGTTCACGAAAAATTTGCTCAAAACATTGTTGTTGGTTTTGCCCGTTTGGATGGAAAAACCATTGGGATTGTGGCTAATCAACCTAAGGTAATGGCAGGAACACTTGATATAAATGCCAGTGTAAAAGGTGCCCGCTTCGTGCGCTTTTGCGACGCGTTCAATATCCCGTTGCTTATTTTGGAAGATGTTCCGGGATTTTTGCCGGGCATCGAACAGGAACATAACGCAATTATCCGCAATGGAGCAAAACTATTGTATGCTTTCTGCGAGGCCACTGTTCCCAAAATTACCGTAATTACCCGTAAGGCTTATGGTGGTGCTTACATTGTGATGAGCAGTAAAAATACCGGAGGCGATTTTAATTTTGCCTGGCCTACGGCCGAAATTGCGGTGATGGGGCCTGCCGGGGCAATTAAAATAGTGAATAAACACGAATTGAAAAATGCGGAGAATATTGCTGAACTGGAAAAAAGATTGATCGAGAAATACAAAAACGAAATAGCCAATCCGTATAAAGCCGAAGAGCTGGGACTGATTGACGAAGTAATTACCCCTTCGGATACCCGTCAGATTCTCATCACCTCATTCGAGATTTTGTCGAATAAGCAATATGCCAAGCCGGCTAGAAAACACGGAAGCATACCGTTATAACCCCCGGCCCTTAAAGGGGAGCTTTTGATTACTATTGTCTAAGTAAATTCTTACTATCACTTCTTTAAGTCCCCTTTAGGGGATTTAGGGGTGATTGAATATCTAAAATATAAAAAATGAAGAAAAGACTCTTAATTGCCAATCGAAGCGAAATTGCGATACGCATTATTCGTTCGGCTCATAAACTGGGCATGCTGGCTGTAGTTTTTCAAAGTGATAGAGAGCCTGATGCCCTTTATCTGAATTATGCCGACGAAATAATTCCGGCTCGCGATGCCGCAAACGAAAAAGCCATATTCTTGGATGGAGAACGCATTGTAGAACTTGCGTTGGAACATAACATTGATTTAATTCATCCCGGTTACGGTTTCTTGTCCGAAAATCCTGACTTTGCACAGCTTTGTGTGTCGAACGGGATTAATTTTATCGGTCCGTCGCCTGAGCTAATTCGTGATATGGGCCTGAAAACGGTGGCTAAAAGCATGGCTATAAAAGCAGGTTTGCCACTTGTTCCCGGAAGCGATGGGGCGATAAACGATGCAGAAGCAGCTAAAGCCTATGCTGATAAAATAGGTTACCCGGTTATCCTCAAAGCTTCGGCCGGAGGTGGCGGGCGTGGTATGCGCATTGTTGAAAAACCGGAGACCATGGAACGCCACTTCAAATCTGCTTCCGAAGAAGCTTTGGCAGCTTTTGATAATGGCGATATGTTTATTGAAAAATACCTTCAAAACCCCAAGCACCTTGAATTCCAGATAATCGGGGATAAGCATGGAAATGTAGTCCACCTGGGCGAACGTGAGTGTTCGTTGCAGCGCAAGCACCAGAAAATAATGGAAGAGGCCCCATCGGCCAGCGTGACGCCCGAAATGCGTAAGGAAATGGGTGATCTGGCTGTGCGTTTTGCCAAATCAATCGGTTATTATTCGGCGGGAACCATCGAGTTTATCATGGATGAAGACCGTTCCTACTACTTTATGGAAATGAATACGCGTATTCAGGTGGAGCATCCGGTGACGGAAATGGTTACCGGCGTGGATTTGGTGGATTGGCAAATTCGTGTGGCGCTGGGTGAGGAACTGACGCTGAAACAGGAAGAGATCGAGATTAAAGGCTGGGCGATAGAATGCCGGGTGAATACCGAAGATCCGCAAAACCGTTTCAGTCCGCAAACCGGATTTATTGATAAAATATATTTTCCAAAAGATAAGGATATTCGCATTGAAACCGGTGTGCAGACAGGCTCGGTGGTTACGCCTTATTTCGACTCGATGATTGCTAAAATCATTGTGCATGGGAAAGATCGTCCGGATGTGATTCAGAGAACATTGTCGGCTTTATATGAATTTAATCTGATGGGACTTAAAACCACCGTTCCGTTTTGCCGAACGGTTTTGCAGCATCCTGAATTTATTGATGCAACGTATACCACCCGTTGGGTTGATTCGGTTTATACCCCCGAAATGTTGGAAAACGATGAAGATGAAATGATAGGGGCCCTGGCGGCAACCATTATGTATGCGTCGGAATATCTGCAACTTTCGTCGGATTTGCCAACGTATAAAAATGATTCGCTGAATGTCTGGGTGTTGAACAAACGATTAAATTACTAAAACATGGGAACTACATATATTTATAAACGTGATGCTTCGCGCTTGTTTATCGCCCTACGTGAGAATGGCAAACGATTCAAAATCTACATTCCGAAGGAGTCTCAACCGGTTATTAATGGAGAAGAGAAAGATATAGACTTTGTAGAGCAGGAAGATCTGCATTATGCATTCGATTGGAATGGGAAACGTTATCACTGCGAATTGGTTTCGCGCGATCAGAACAAAGCAGTTGTCAAAGTGAATGGTGTTGAATATAAGTTTAGCCTGGAGTCACTTTTCTCATACATTCGTCATGGAATGATAGACAAAGATGGCAAACAGATAGATGAACACAATATTGTTTCGCCCATGCCCGGAAAAATTGTGGATATATTCCTTTCCGAAGGCGATTTGGTAAACGAAGGAGAGCCTATTTTAAGCTTGGAAGCCATGAAGATGCAGAATGAAATTTCGGCAAATTGCAATGGGGTCATCCGCAAAATACGGGTTCAGCAAGGGCAGACGGTAATGAAAGATGAATTGCTGGTCGAAATAAATTCAATTGACGAATAGCCGTTTTTGACGTGTCAGGTAGTATTTTTTGGATGCTGATCAGTTCATCCACTTGTTCAGGCCAGCATCCTTGGATGCTGGTCTGTTCATCTGCCTGTTCTGGTCGTCATCCTTGGATGCTGGTCAGCCCATCCATCTGTTCCGATCGTCATCCTTGGATGCTGGCCTGTCCATCCTCCAGTTCTGATCGTCATCCAAGGATGCTGACCTGTTCATCCTCCAGTTCCCATCAGCATCCAAGGATGCTGGTAGTTGGTTCTTAAATTCGGAAAAATTTTGTTGTTATTGGGCAAAAAATTGTTTAAGCTTTAGTATCTTTGTTCCCCGGAATTAAAACCTGCAGTTTAGCTCTAAACTGCTTCATTTCAAGTTTTTTCGCATGAAAAAATATCTATTTGTCTTTTTTCTGCTTCTTCTAGGGTTCTCATTCGTTGCTTTTGCCGCCGAACCTTTCCGGTTTGCCCTTTTTTCCGATTTGCATATTTCCCACACCAATCCGCAACCGGCCGAAGATCTTCAACGCGCCGTAGATGATGCCAATGCACAGAAAGATATTGATTTTGTACTTGTCTCGGGCGATGTGTCCAATCTGGGCGATACGGTTTCGCTTAAAGAAGCCCGTCAAATACTCGGAACTCTCCACATGCCGTATTACATTGTCCCGGGCAATCATGATATCCGTTGGCTCGATCCGGCTGCAACAAATTTTGCAAAAGTTTTTCGCGATGATAAATTTAGCTTTACGCATAAAGGTTATCAGTTTATTGGTTTTGCCACGGCACCCTTGGCTAAGCCGGGCAATGGCGTTATTCAGCGTAAGGATATTGACTGGGTGAAGACTGTGTTGGATAAAACAGGAAAAGTAACGCCGGTTTTTGCGATTACGCATTATCCGCTTCAGACGGGTGATGTGGACAATTGGAAAGATATGACTGATGTGTTGAAACAATACAACGTGATTGCTGTTCTGGGTGGCCATTATCATCGCAATGTATTCTTTAATTACGATGGCATCCCGGGAATTATCTGTCGCTCAACATTGCGGTCAAAAGATCCTGTGGGTGGCTACTCTATCTTTTCGGTATCGGATACGATCAAGGTTTCGGAAAAAAGAATTGGGCAGCAAGAGAACCTCTGGCTGGCATTGCCACAGGAATTAAAACAATAATATATTTATATTTAACACTAAGATTATGGATAACTTTTATGAGATTTCAAAAGAACAGGAAATAGCAGAAACCAAGCGTTTTTTTGTAAGGGTTTATAGTTGGATGTCAATGGCATTAATCATTACCGGGTTGGTGGCCTACCGAACCGCAAATTCGCCCGAAATTATTAATTTCATTTTCGGTGAAAGATTTGTATTTTATGGGTTGATGATTCTGGAATTAGTGCTTGTAGGCGTATTGGTTGGAGCCATTCAAAAAATGTCGGCTATTACAGCAACCCTTGTGTTCATATTCTATTCAATACTCAACGGGGTTACCTTATCGTCTATCTTTTTTGTTTTTACTGCCGATTCCATTTCGAATGTGTTTTTTATAGCAGCCGGTACGTTTGCCGTGATGAGTGCTTATGGGTATTTCACAAAATCGGATCTGACAAAACTGGGAAATATCTTGGTTATGGCACTGATTGGACTGGTTATAGCTTCGTTGGTGAATATGTTCCTGAAAAATGAAATGCTTTATTGGATAAGTTCGTATGCAGGCGTTTTGATATTTGTAGGTTTAATAGCTTACGACACCCAAAAGCTGAAAAAGCTCAACGTGATAGGGAATGAAGATACGGATGAAGGTAAAAAAGAAGCCATTATTGGTGCGCTGATTTTATATCTCGACTTTATCAACCTGTTCTTGTATCTGTTGCGTATTTTTGGAAAAAGAAGATAATAATTCAATGAATAGTTACCAGTAATCAGATAGTTCACTGTTTATTGTCTATTGTTCATTGTCAACTGAAAGATATGAAACTAAATAAAATAGCCCAACTAATTGGAGCGAATGGCAAAAGCGTTCCAGATGTGGAAATAAATTGGCTGCTAACCGATAGCCGTTCGTTGTCTTTTCCTGCCGAGAGTTTGTTTTTTGCCATTCATACATCCCGAAATAACGGTCATAACTACGTTGCGGAACTTTACCAGCAAAATCTTCGCTATTTCGTGGTGAGTGAAATGCAACCGGAATTTAAAAAAATGACCGATGCTGTTTTTCTGCAAGTCAATGATACGTTGAAAGCTTTGCAAACATTGGCCGCGGCTCACCGCGCTTCGTTTCAAGTTCCGGTGATTGGCATCACGGGCAGTAACGGGAAAACTGTGGTGAAGGAATGGCTGTATCAGCTCTTGCACAGCGATTATGTTGTCACTCGTTCGCCGCGTAGTTACAATTCGCAAATCGGCGTACCGCTTTCGGTGTGGGCAATGAATGAAAATACCCAATTGGGAATTTTCGAAGCAGGTATTTCAGAACCACACGAAATGGAACACCTCGAACCGATTATTCGGCCTACTATTGGCATTTTTACCAATTTGGGCGATGCACACCAGGAGAACTTTATTGGTTTGAAACAAAAATGCGAGGAAAAACTTCAACTTTTCACGCAATCGGACGTACTGATTCATTGTTCCGATAATAAACTTGTCGAAATCTCAATCGCCCAATCCGGTTTTAAAGGCAAGCTGTTCTCGTGGGGAAAATCGGAAAAGGATGCAGTGAAGATTCTGCGGGTGGAAAAGACTTCATTGAATACGAAAGTGCAATTGAAATATGCCGGCGCTGAATCTTCGGTAATTATTCCATTTACCGATGATGCTTCGATAGAAAACGCCCTGCAGTGCGTGACGGTGATGTTATACCTGGGAGTAAAACCGGTTGAAATAGCCAAGCGGATTTTACTTCTCGAAGCAGTGGCCATGCGGCTGGAAGTAAAAGAAGGCGTGCGCGATTGCTTGGTTATCAACGATAGTTATAATTCCGATTTGAATTCGTTAGGCATTGCACTCGATTTTTTAAATCAGCAAGCTACCGCTAAAAACCTGTCAAAGACATTGATTCTTTCGGATATACTGCAAAGTGGCCAAACTTCGGACGAACTGTATAAAACGGTTGCCGGGCTGGTAAGGAACAAAAATGTTCATCACATTGTAGGCATTGGAACTGAAATTTCGAAATATACAGACGAATTTCAATCTGTTGAAAAACATTTTTTTGCAACGACTGAAGATTTTCTTAAATCTGCCTTGATCCGCGAATTCCAGCATGAGATTATTTTGTTGAAGGGTTCCCGAAAATATCATTTCGAAGATATTTCGGAAAAACTGGAGTTGATAACACACGAAACGACCCTGGAAGTAAACCTGAACGCGCTTGTTGATAATTTGAACTACTTCCGCTCCAAACTCCGCCCGGAAACGAAGATGATGTGTATGGTCAAGGCTTTTGCTTATGGAAGTGGTGCGGTAGAAGTGGCTCGCACCTTGCAGCACCATCGGTGCGATTATCTGGCGGTGGCGGTAGCCGACGAAGGGGCTGAGTTACGCCGTGAAGGTATCCGTATTCCGATTGTGGTGATGAACCCGGAGAAAGGCAGCTTCGGGATGATCTTCGATAACAAGCTGGAACCTGAAATTTATAGTTTCCGTCTGCTGGATGCCTTTATTGCTTCGGCCGAAAAGCTGGGTCTGACTGATTATCCCATTCACGTAAAAATAGACAGCGGCATGCACCGGTTAGGTTTCGAACCGCAGGATATGGAGCAGTTGCTTGCCCGGCTGAAAGGGCAGAACCAAGTGAAAGTACGCTCTGTATTTTCGCATTTGTCCGGCTCCGATGAAGCTAAGTTCGACACATTTACCCAGCAACAAATAGCTGTTTTTACGGCTTGTGCCGACCAGCTTTCCTCCATTTTCTCACATCATATCCTGCGTCATATTTTGAATTCAGCGGGCATCGAACGTTTCTCCGAATCTCAGTTCGATATGGTGCGGTTGGGAATTGGCCATTACGGCATTAGCTCATTGCCGGATGCAAACCTGAAACAGGTATGTGCGTTGAAAACCGTTATCCTGCAGATCAAAACAGTAAAAGCTGGAGAAACAGTTGGTTACAGCCGTAAAGGAATTGTGGCCACCGATAAACGCATAGCCGTTATTCCCATTGGTTACGCTGACGGTTTTGACCGCAAGCTTGGTAATGGAGTAGGAGAGGTGCTTGTCAACGGGCAACGTGCCAAGGTGATTGGTAATGTGTGCATGGACTTGGTTATGATTGATGTGACTGGTATTGACGCCAAAGAAGGCGATCAGGTAGAGATATTCGGCGATCATCTTACTATTTCTGAAGTGGCCGATTGGTTGAAAACAATTCCTTATGAGGTGCTTACCAGCGTTTCCCGAAGAGTGAAGAGAATATATTTCCAAGAGTAAATTTAATATGATGCGATGATTATTGATGTGATGATTTGATAATGTGATGATGAAAGAATGAAGAAAACTAATTATCGTATCATCACATCAATAATTATCACATCACCGCATCAATATATTAATCAATGGTTCTAGTTTACATTCAGCAATTAAATACGGCAAAGGTTCTGCTTCAAAGTGCTTCGACGTTGGCTCTGCAACTTCTGAAAACTTTTGGAGTGTTGAGTTTTGTCGATTCCGATGATCTTGTTCCGGAACGTGAAGCTGAACTCAAAGCAGTATTGAATAACCTGAATCTGGCTGAAACTCCACTTTTTGTACGAAATTCCAAACCCCACGTTTTATCTGAAGTTTGTGAAGAAGTGGAAGCTTCGTTTTTGTTTGTTCAGGTAGCTGATGCCGAAACCAAATCGATTCGTAACTTGCTGAATGGTTGTCGCGATTTACGGATTCCGTATTTGTTCCACAAGGATTCTTTTTCCGCGCTTGATTTGCGGAAGGTCATTTTACCAATTGGTTTTTTGGAAGAAGAGTTGGAAAAAGCCCAGTTTGCTGCAGCTTTCGGACGCTTTTGCCATTCGGAGATCAAGATGTTGCTGGCTAACGATTATGGATCTAAAGCGGCTGTCAACGCGGATAAGATGAAACAACTTTTTGATAAGTTTGACTTTGAATACAGCCTGGAGAAAGCAACAAAAGATAGTTTTAAAGTGGATGCAGAATCAATACAGGTGGCCGGGAGAGAACAGGCTGGGATGACTATCGTTTCTGCTTCGCGCGACTATGGCCTGGACGACATACTTTTCGGACCAAAGGAATATCATATAGTGAAGAAATCAACCATCCCGGTATTGTTGGTAAATCCGCGGGGCGATTTATATGCTCTTTGCGATTAAGGGTACCATACTCTCTGCAAACGTTGGGTTCCGGAAATTTTAGATTTAATTTATCTATATTTGTAATTAAAACTGTATTTCAGGGAATCCTTTTTGCTCTAATGACAAATTAAATTCAACATGAGGCTGAGAACAAAATTACGATCACTGGTATTGCGTGAATTGCTGGTGCCTTTGCTGGCTATTTTCGCTATTTTAATCATAGGTTTTTTTGGATACATTTTTATTGAAGGTTTGAGTCCGCTGAAATCGCTTTACATGCTGGTGATTACCTTCGCTACCATTGGTTATGGCGATGTGGTGCCGGTGACAGATGCCGGACGGATATTCACAATTTGCATTGTAATCTCCGGGCTTACAGTAGGAGTTTATGCGGTTGGTAAAATCTCCGCTTTTTTTGTCGAAGGCGAATTGTCTAAAATATTAAAACAACGAAAAATGAACAAAGTATTAAGCTCAATGAACGACCACTATATTGTTTGTGGTTATGGAAAAACCGGCAAAAGTGTTTTGGAAGACTTATTGAATAGAGGTTTGGAAGTAGTTATTATTGAAAATAATACAGAAAGAAGCGAAAAGCTCAAAGAAATATATGGCAAGAAATTCATCCACTTGGATGCGGATGCCACTACCGATGAGGCTTTGCAACAGGCAGGGATAGAGCGTGCAAAGATCCTGATATCGGTGTTGTCCTCGGATGCCGAAAATCTTTTTGTAACGCTGAGTGCAAAAGATTTGAATAAGAATATCAAGGTGATTACCCGTGTGGCGGAAACAAACTCTGCCGAAAAATTCAGAAAAGCCGGAGCCGATTTTATTGTTTCGCCTATCGAAATTGCCACCGATAGAATTATTTCCATTGCCACTTCAAGCACCGATTTTTTTAGCTTCGTAGAGTTCGCCGGAGCCAAAGAGGAGCTGAAAGATTATAAATTCGGATTGGTGCAAATTGGTGAAGGAAGCGATTTGATAAATAAAACTTATCGCGAAGCAAACATTCCCCAGCGAACCAACTTGGTGGTAATCGGGTGTTACAGCTCGTCGAGCGAATTGCAGGTGAATCCAAAAGCAGATGACCTGATTCAGTTGGGCGATAAACTGTTGGTTTTTGGAAATGAACCGCAGATTCAGAACCTGAAAAGGATAGCGAAACACGCCTGAACCTGAACTAAAACGAATAATAAGAAAACTACATAGAATTAAATTAATGACAAAAATTGGAACAACACTCTCGCAGGTGGGCAAGAAAGCTATCCTGTGCGGATCGGGAGAATTAGGGAAAGAAGTTGCTATTGAATTACAACGTTATGGCGTTGAAGTGGTAGCACTTGATAAGTATGCCAACGCGCCTGCCATGCAGGTGGCACATCGCTCGCATGTGTTTTCAATGCTCGACGGGCAGAAGTTGCGTGAAGTGATAGAGGCAGAAAAACCGGATTATATTATTCCCGAAATAGAAGCAATTGCCACCAGCACATTGGTGGAACTGGAAAACGAAGGTTTTAATGTGATCCCAACAGCGAAAGCGGCTTTCCTAACGATGAATCGCGAAGGAATACGCCGGTTAGCGGCAGAGGAATTGGGACTTGCTACCTCGCCCTATCGTTTTGCGTCCAGCAAGGAGGAATTTGAACAAGCAGTGGCTGCCATCGGCATTCCTTGCGTTGTGAAACCTATTATGAGCTCGTCGGGCCATGGACAGAGTGTGATTAAAACAGCTGCCGACATTGAAAAATCATGGAAAATAGCCCAGGAGGGTGGAAGGGCAGGAGCCGGACGCGTAATTGTTGAGGCTTTTGTAAAGTTCGATTATGAAATCACCTTGCTTACTGTCCGCCATTCGGGTGGAACCACTTTTTTGAATCCGATTGGCCATTATCAGGAAGACGGCGATTACCGCGAATCATGGCAACCGCAACCTATGGCAGAACTGGCGTTGGAAAAAGCGCAACATATTGCCAAACTGGTTACCGGTGCACTGGGCGGTTATGGTATTTTTGGTGTGGAACTTTTTGTTTGTGGCAACGAGGTTTTGTTTAGCGAAGTGTCGCCCCGTCCGCACGATACCGGTATGGTGACCATGATTTCGCAGGATTTGTCTCAGTTTGCCCTGCATGCGCGCGCCATACTTGGCTTGCCTGTCCCTTCGGTTCGTTTTTACCGTCCTTCGGCTTCCAAAGCCGTGGTGGTGGAAGGCGACAGCGATAAAGTGGTATTCGACAAACTGGAAGAAGTGCTGGCTGAGCCGGATGTGCAAATTCGTATTTTTGGAAAGCCTGAAGTAGTAGGGCATCGCCGCCTGGCTGTGATACTTGCTAGTGCCGATAGCATTGAAGAAGCCCGTGCGAAAGCCAACAGGGCTTATGATAAGTTGAAGATTGACGTTTTGCCGCGTTGATATTCTTGACGGAATTGAAGAGGAAGAATCGAAGGGTTCTTCCTCTTTTTATTTTTTTGAGAACTATAAACAGGGCAGTTTGTTTGTATACACGGAAGAGTCTGTAGGTATTCTCTGATCTGTTGAAATTGACGGCTGTTTGATCTCAAACTCCAATTTGACAACGAATAGTGTGAAGTGTTTTTTATTATCTATGAACGAAATAGAAATGAATCTCGATTTTTTTATGCATCTTTGCATAACGAATAACCGAACAGACATCCTTCTCGCTTGAAAACGTTTATTCTATCGGCCGCAAACATATTTTACCAACAGCTTTACCGAAAGGTTATTCTTCTTTGCGTGCAGAATCTGTTTCGAACATCATTTTAAAAACCAAATATTTGAATGGCAAAATCCCAGAACGAATTTAATAAGCAAGAGAACGAGAAAAAACGTTTGAAAAAAAGAAAAGAAAAGCAGGAACGTAAGGAAGAGCAACGCTTAAACTCTTCGGGAGGCGGACTTGATAACATGATGGCATATGTTGACGAGTTCGGAAGAATTACCGACACTCCGCCGGATCCAACAAAGAAGAAAGAGGAAATTGATGCGTCGACCATCGAAATTGGTGTGCCGAGGCGTGCCGAAGAAGTTGTTTCGCCGTTCAAAAATGGACGTGTGGATTTCTTTGATGATTCGAAAGGATTTGGTTTTATTAAAGAGAATGGAAAGCAAGAAAAATATTTTGTCCACATCAATGAATGCCTGGATAAAATTAAAGAGGGCGACGCGGTGGCTTTTGAACTGGAACAAGGCAAGAAAGGTATTAACGCGGTGCGCGTAAAAAAAGCATAGTTATCGAGAACCTGTAGTTGAAACAGGTGTAGGGTAAACAAAAAAAGGAAGAACCGGGTGGTTTTTCCTTTTTTGTTTTGTCAGCGTTCTGGTTTCTGCTCATAATTGATATTTCAATTCAATTCGCAAGTCGGGAAGGATGGCATTATTGAAATCGTAGTTTTCACCTGCGCCTACCAGGTAGTTGTTACCTGAGTTCGAAAGCTGAATGTTTAATCCCAAATCGATGTTAATAGCCCAATGCCGGTCGAGGTTAAAACTTTTTCCGATGGCAGGAGTCATAGAAAATCGTTTAGGCTTATTCGTGAGTTCTTTGTATATTGTTTCGTAGGTCAATCGGGCATTTATATGCCAGGTTTTTAAATCAAACTTGTTTTTTGATCCGAAATAATAATTATTATCGAGGGTGAATGATAAGTATTCCGCTGGATGAATTGCCCCCAAAGAGGTTCCCAAGTCGAAACCAATAGAATAATCATGGATTTGATGATCAATGCCTGCATAAAACCCTTGGCTAAAGGGATCGAAGCCTGCATTCAGACTTGTGTAACACTGTGCCTGGGCAACTTTTGAGAAACAAGCAAAAACAAGTGCGAGTACAATTGCTTTGATTTTCATAATTCAGCGAGTTTTTTTATTTGTTGGATGACGATTGGGATATTGTTTCAGTCTGCAAGATTATAGTTTTGACTTAGTATTTTTACCTTGAGCTTGTCGGCTGTAACGGATATGATTTTCCATTTATAGACGGCTTCACCACCCCAATAGGCCACTTTTATACTGATTACTGAATCGCGCATGCTCCACGTTCCGTTGTTATCCGTAAGGGTTACAGGAGGAGTGCCGCACCAGCCGGAATTTGTCCGTTCCACAAATTTTCCGGCAGCCAGGAAGGTGATACCGTATTGATTGTCCACGAGTTTTGATCCTTTGCTATAGTTTACGGTCGAATCGGTATAGGACGGACTGACCCACGAACCGATTAATTCTGGTTTCCCAGTGAGGCTTGGATCATTCTTGTTTTCGCACGACACGAATGCAAGAATCAACACTCCGATGAGTAAAAATCTTGTTTTCATCTTGTTTTTTTTTATAAGATGAAAAGCTAAGGGAAAATGTTGCATCTGTTCTTGATATCTAAGAATAAAAGCACTGATTCTTATCTAAACTTCTTTATTCAATAAATCCTCAAATTCCGATGATCTTCCCTTTTTAAGGGAAGTACCGCCGGAGGCGGGGAAGGGTTGAATATCCAAATCATTTTAAATACTTTCTTATCTCCTCCAATGTCCGCCCGGGATACTGAACAACATCAAAGTTCTCAAATCTCAACACCCGTACACCCACAGCATTCAAGTATTCAGTTCGCCTTGCATCATAAGTCTCATATTTTTCAAGAAACCCCTCCGCTACGCTCGTCCCCTTGAAAAGGGGACATCTGAGCAGTGCGAGATTATTTACAGTTATTTAATTTCTGCTCCAAAGATAAATACTTTGTTTTGGTTGACTTAATAATTGCATGGATTATTTAATTCAGATAATGATAATTGAAAAAAACTCTTTATATATTAATAGCCGTGGGGAGATGGATTTACCATTTCGCTTATTCGTTTTTGAACTTTACTTGCTTGCTCAGCTATTTATCGTGCTTAATTTTGTGTTTTGCTCGTTTTATTTTCTATTTATCTTCTTTTATTTTTGACTTTTCTTGCTTTGTTTTCTATTTTACCCACATATTTCTGCATTTAGCTTGTTTGATTCTGCGCTTCGCCTGTTTAATTCTGTGTTTCGCTTGTATCATTTCGCATCTCGCTTATTTCATTTTACATCTCGCTTGTTTCCTCAGCTACTTCGCTCACTTATTTTTGTATCTCGCTTAGTTTGTTTTGTATCTCGCTTATTTAATTCTGCGTTTCGCTTGTTTTATTCTGCATCTCGCTTGTTTCCTCAGCTACTTCGCTCGCTTATTTTTGGATCTCGCTTAGTTTGTTTTGTATTTCGCTCATTTATTTCTGTGTTTCTCTTGCTTGTTATCAGAGTTCTCTTGTTCGTCATCGCTATTTTCTTATCCATCATCGTCATTTTTTATAAAAGAAACCGGCTGGGCTTCAAAAAAGTCCAGCCGGTTTCGGTTTTCTTCCCGACTGACTGTATCAGTCTGGAAATTATCAACAGCGTATCACATTAAAATTCAAATTTCAGCGTGGCTCCCAGTTGCAGAGGCTTTCCTTGTTGGAAAAACTGACTGCCCGATGCGTTGAAATAAAAGGCATTGTATCGGGTGTCGAGCAGGTTTTTGGCCCACAGTTCCAGTTCCAGCCCGCTTTTGCTTACAGCCACTTTGGCATTTACCTGCGAGTAGAAGTTTTGCGCTATGTCGTTGGCTTCCGTCCAGTAAATTTTGCCCACGCCGGTATATTGCACCGTAGCCATCACGTGGTCGATCAGTGCATTTTTAAATGTATGCTCGTAGCTTGCACTTCCACTCAGGGTGTTTTGCGGAGCATACGGAATGTATTTCCCCTTGTAGTCGGCCCGTGTATAAGTGGTTTTGTGGGTTACGGGATCGGTTGTTTGCAGCGTGTCCGAGTAGTTGGAAAAAGTTGCATGGGCATATCCGTAGTTGGCAGCCACACTGAATCCGCAGCCTAAGTTTGCGTCGGCCGATACCTCGAATCCTTTGCTTACAGCTGCTCCGGCATTCGATATTTTACGCCCCATCCCGTTTGGAACAAATTGGGTAATCTGTATATTGCTCAAATCGATGTAGAATAAAGAAACGGCTGTTTTCAACCGGTTGTTCATCGTCAGGCATTGGCCGCCCAGTTCGTAGTTCCAGCTGTATTCGGGCTTGTACGAAATAGAGTTCATAACAGCATCCCGGGTCGTTGCAGCAGGGTTTTGTGTGCCTTTATCCACCAGGTCGGCAAACATTTGCACGTTGTAGCCCCCGGCTTTGAATCCGCGCGAAATATTGCCGTAAACAAACTGGCGACTGGTCCATTCGTATTTCAACGCCACCTTAGGCAATAGCTGCGAAAAATTTACAGACAAATTATTCTTCAACGTATCGGCAAACAAGTAGGTGGTCGGTCCCATTTTGACATGCATGGCACTGCCCGTGTTGTAGTCGAGATCGATTTTTTCATAATCCAACCGCAGGCCGGCTGTCAACGAAAGTCCGTTCACAAACAGGTTATTGTACGTAGACTGATGAAAAATGGCGCCGCCCGTGGTTTTCGTGTTGTAAAGTCCGGGAGTGGCCAATACAGCATCGGTAATAGTCATGCCCATAGGGGTAAACGATGGTTGAAGCATATATTTAATCGCGTCGCTTTCCAGATAAAAGGGGGCGTTGTTATCCAGCTTTTGGATAAATCCGGTGGCACCAAAACTCCATTGATAGTTGGCTTTCAAATTTGATTTCAGGATTAATTCTTCGTTGAATGCATGCTGTTTCTGGGTTTGTTCCAACGCAAAAAATGAAAATGTAGTGAAATCATTATCCATTTTCATGTCGTCCTTGAAATATTGGTGCGAAGTGATGGAGCTCAATATCCAGTTCGTTGTCTTGTATTGCAAAAATAAACTGTTGGTAAGCATGTTACGATTGTAGGAGCTTGGGTCGTTGAATTCCGGTTGCGCTGTTTTCCCTGTCGCCGGGTCATACGCTCCGTACGGAAACGCCGTTTGGTCGATATGATCGAAATTTACCGAATATTGTGCTTTAAAATCAGGACTAATGCTCCAGTCGAGTTTAATGCGCCCGCCAGCCGAAGTTTGTTTGTCGGCCGATTTTCCGGTGAATTTGTTGGTAAAGAAGCCGTCATCGTGGTGGTAATAACCGCTTACCGCGTATCCGAAGTTGTCGGTTATCTTGCCATAATGAGCCAGTTTTTCATTTATATACCCGTAGTTCCCAATGCTGAGCGCCAGTTTGGTTCCCTGGTAGCTCAACGGCGAAAGGGTGTAGATGTTGATAATCCCGCCTTCGGCATTTCGTCCGTACAGGGTTCCCTGTGCACCGCGCAATACTTCAATCTGCTTGATGTCGTAAAAATCGAAATCAAAAGTGGATTTATCAAAATAGGGCGCATTGTCCACGTACAATGCCATGGACTGTCCGCTGTTACGCGATCCAATGCCTCGGATATACGACGTGGTCGACATGGCCGAACCGTAATCGGGAATAAAAAAGTTGGGTACTTGCACACTCAGGTCACGCACGTTGCTGATTTGGGCGGCATTAATTTGTTTTGTTGTAAGTATGGTCGACGAAAGCGGAGTTTGCTGTGGCGCAGTTTCTTTCAATGAGTTAACTACGACCTCATTCAACCTGACTACGTGAGCAGAATCCGCTTGGTTTTGGGCTGCTGTTATAAGCGAAACAGATGTAAAAACAGTCAGAATAAGTTGTTTTTTCATTTTTTCTTTCATTTAGTAAATAATTTGTACATGTAAACCTGCGTACTATAACCAGACGCAACTGATTTCAAACACACGAAATGTATTTGAAAAGCAGGAATGTAATTCGATAGAATTATTTATGAACGAAAGGGTGGGGGAGGCCGGGAAAAATCGGTGAAGCTAAGGCCATCCGAGGTGGATACAGGAGATTCAAACCGGGCTTCACTTGATTTTTTAATAATGCGTGGAATTGAATATCTTATTTCGGAAGCAACTTCGGTAGCATGTTGAAAGTCGTAGGCGGAAAGGTGGTAAACAGTTGCCTGGCGATGCTCAACGGTGGATAAATGAGCTACCACCGGAGCCAGTTCGGGTGTGGCATTATGCTCTTTGAACCCCGGGGTCAATAGGCATAGAACGAAGCCAATCACCATGATAATCTCAGGGATGAAAGTAGCCATCAAACCGTTCTGAAACATGAACATAAAAAACAATTATTAATCGAGAATTATTAATTGTGAATTATTGGAGCCTCTCATGGGACTCGAACCCACGACCTATTCATTACGAATGAATTGCTCTACCAACTGAGCTAAAGAGGCTTGTTTAAATACCTGTTATTTGACTGCAAATATACGCTATTTTTATTTTATGAAAAGAATTTTCCTGAATTTATTGGCTTTTAATTCATCAATAAAACTGTACTTTTGCACCAACTGTCAGACAAACAGTCCTACAATTCTATTATTTTTACACCAGTATGTCCGATACTTACAAGACCATAACAACTTCCACCGAAGGTATCTACAAGGAAAAAGGCAGCAAGTTCTTGTCGTTTGCCATTCCCGTAACTACGGCCGATGAAGTAAAAGAGATTGTAAAAAACTACAGGAAAGAATATTACGATGCCCGCCACGTGTGTTATGCCTATATGCTCGGGGCAGAGCGCAAAGACTTTCGTGCCAACGACGATGGCGAACCTTCGGGCACGGCCGGCCGACCTATTTTAGGGCAAATTAATTCCCGCGAACTGACGAATGTGTTGATCATTGTGGTTCGGTATTTTGGCGGCATACTTCTCGGAACCGGAGGATTGGTTGTTGCTTACAAAGAAGCCACTGTCGATGCCCTCAATCAGGCCGAAATAATTGAAAAAACAGTCGACGAGACTATTACGATCCATTTTGATTATGTGCTAATGAATGATGTGATGCGTATTGTCAAAGATACTAATGCTCAGATTCTCCATCAGGAGTACGACAACCAATGTTCTATGCAACTCTCCATTCGTAAACAAGATGCCTATTTATTAACAGCTAAACTGCAGAAAATACATGAGTTGACGATAAAAGGTTAATTATCTGCCATTCTGTTGTAAAATAGATGTAATTCAATAAAGTTTTAATACATTTGCTTTTATTGAAATAATTTACATCTGTGATTTTCATTCATTGCAATCATTTTTTATAACAATTTGGATATGGACATGAACGCTGGAATAATCAAGAAGATCTTTGTCTCATTTGCAATACTGGTAATTGTTATGGTTGGCTGTTCGCTGGCTTGGAATATACACCGGGAAAAAAAAATGATTTATGAGTTTGCGAGTACGGAAGCCAAAGCAAGTCATAGCAGGGACGTACTGTATCGTCGTTGGGCTTCAATGCATGGCGGAGTTTATGTTCCAATGACAGAACAAACCCCGGCAAACCCACTTCTGAGTGATATTCCCGAAAGGGATATTGTGACTCCGAGTGGCAAAAAGCTTACTTTGATGAATCCGGCGTATATGACCAGGCAGATATGTGAGTTGGGAGGAGAATACGGATTGTTTGGTCATTTAACCAGTTTGAATCCGCTTCGTAAGGAAAATAAAGCGGATGCATGGGAAGCTAATGCTTTGCAACAAGCTGAAAGGGGACTGTATGAGATTAGAGGGATTAGTCAGATAGGTGGTCAGGAATACTTGCGGATAATGTATGTGTTAAGAACAGAGAAAAGCTGTTTGAAGTGCCATTCAAAACAAGGTTACAAGCTGGGCGATGTTCGTGGTGGGGTATGTATCTCCGTTGCGTTGGACGAATATCATTCTTTGGCTCAGTCTAATATTGCCGGGTTAATTGAGGTTCACTTGATTCTGTGTCTCTTGCTTTTGGCGATACTTTTTGTGGGATATAAAATTACTCTGAATAAAATGGAACAGCAGAATTCATTCGAACCAACCCCAGACAATTGAACCATTAAAGGTTGAACTAATTTAATATAGACTCAATTCGGGATGAATTTCTCTTTTATTTCTCCAAAATTTCCACTATCTTTGCAACCAGAAATGGAAACGAGAAACTTTAAATATTTTTTCGAACAAAGCAATTCACAGCGAAATAGTTGTGTGGAAAAGTTGCCCCCTAAGAAATTCAAAAAACCAATATAAATCTGTGCAGATTTGTGTTGGTTTTTTTCTTTAGTAACCAAAGTAAATGAGCCCAGTAACAGTTGACCTGTAACTGAAGACACAATAAAGAAACCATGAGAAACAACAGTTTAGTATCAATTGCTGATTATAGTAAAGAAGAAATTCTGGCTATTCTCAATTCGGCTGCCGATTTTGAGGCCAATCCGAATCGGAAAACATTAGATGGCAAAGTGATTGCCACCTTGTTTTTTGAACCATCAACCCGCACAAGGTTAAGTTTCGAAACAGCCGTTATTCGTCTTGGTGGATCCATAATCGGCTTCTCGGATGCTTCCACGAGTAGTTCATCCAAAGGTGAAACGTTGAACGATACCATTCACATGGTGAGTTGTTACGCCGATGCCATTGTAATGAGACACCCGCTTGAAGGTGCTGCCCGGTATGCTGCCGAAGTTTCACCCGTGCCGATTGTCAATGCCGGAGATGGAGCCAATCAGCATCCTTCACAAACTTTATTAGATCTCTATTCTATTCTTAAAACTCAAGGGACGCTTGAGAACCAAACCATTTGTTTGGTTGGCGATTTGAAATACGGACGCACAGTGCATTCGCTCATTATGGCTATGTCGCACTTTCACCCAACTTTCAAATTTATTGCGCCGGATGAATTGAGAATGCCTGATGAATACAAAGTGTTTTGCCATAAAAATAATATTCCTTTTACTGAAGCCACGGAACTGACCGATAATTTCAACGATGCAGATATTTTGTATATGACTCGTGTTCAGAAAGAACGCTTTCAGGATCTGATGGAATACGAACGGGTGAAAAATGTGTATACGCTTAAGAATGCCATGCTCGAAAACACGAAACCTAATCTGCGCATACTTCATCCACTGCCACGTGTCACCGAAATAGATCCGGACGTAGATAGCAATGAAAAAGCTTATTATTTCCGTCAAGCTCAAAATGGATTGTATGTGAGACAGGCAATTGTAAGCAAAGTGCTTAATCAAAAGTGAATAGAAAAATATTAAATGGTTAGTAATTCGTTTTAAATAAGCATATTCATTATGTCGACAGAAAAGAAATTAAAAGTAGCCGCGCTTTGCAATGGTACAGTTATCGATCATATTCCTTCGGACAAACTATTCAAGGTGGTTTCAATTTTGCATTTGGATACTTGCCTGAATCAAATAACCTTGGCTAATAACCTGGAGAGTGCTAAAATTGAATCCAAAGGTCTTGTAAAGATTTCCGACAGGGCATTTGCTGAAGATGAGACAAATAAAATTGCATTGATTGCTCCTAATGCCAAAATTAATATTATCAGGGATTATCTGGTTGTAGAAAAGCGTCCATTGAGCTTGCCGGAGGAGATACGGGAAATTGTGCAGTGTGCCAATCCTAATTGCATTACAAATCATCAACCGGTAACCACTCGTTTTCATGTATTGAACAATGATGGCGATATTATGTTGAAATGTCATTATTGCGAACGGGAAGTAAGTAGGGATGAAGCGAGGATCAGATAATGTTTAAAGAAAGAATTTGAAATAATGAAAGATAATATAAAATCAGATAACCCGAATGTTGAAATAGAAAGTGATGCGGGAAAAGGACATGTTTCATGGAAACCCGGAACGCTAATCTACCCGCTTCCGGCAGTTTTGATTTCATGTGGAAGTAGTCCCGAAGAACACAATTTGCTTACAATTAGTTGGGTTGGGACAATTTGCACCAATCCGCCAATGTGTTATATTTCAGTTCGGCCAGAGCGGCATTCATACGAAATAATTAAACGTACTGGTGAGTTTGTCATTAATCTGACCAATGAAGATATGGCCTATGCTACCGATTGGTGTGGGGTGAAAAGCGGCAAGGATTTCAATAAATTTGCCGAAATGAAACTTACACCAGCAAAGTCAGAGCTTGTTTCTGCTCCAATAGTGAAGGAATCGCCGTTAAGCATTGAATGCAAAGTAAAAGAAATTGTAAAACTCGGATCGCATGATATGTTTATAGCCAATGTGGTTAATGTTCAGGCTGACAGTCGTTATATAAATCCGGAAACAGGTGAATTTAAACTTTCAGAAGCAAAATTAATCGCCTATTCACACGGGCACTATTATAAGCTGGGCGAAGAAATTGGCAAGTTTGGTTGGACTGTGAAAAAGAAAAAATGAAGCACGAAATAAACCTTTCAACCTGGAAACGTCGTGAACATTTCGAAGTGTTTAAAGACTTTGACGAACCTTTGTTTGGCATCACTGTCAGGGTTGAATGTTCGCAGGCTTATAAAAGAGCAAAAAAGTCAGGTTTTTCGTTTTCAAACTATTACTTATATTTGTCATTGAAAGCTGCGAATGAAATTGAAGAATTCCGGTACCGGATTGAGGACAATAAAGTGTATTGTTACGATAGTGTTGGTGCTGGGCCGACCATTTTTCGTGAAGACGAAACCTATGGCTGTGGTTACATGCCATACATCAAAAATATAGATGAATTTATGAAGTTGGCAGCTTCTGAAGTAGAACGGGTTAAAGCTGAACGTGGTTTGAAATTCTCATACGATGGTGAAGATCTGATTCATTACTCAACACTTCCATGGGCCGATTTTACTTCGGTAAATCATGCACGCAGGTTGGATATTGCCCGTAGTATTCCGAAAATCACTTTTGGGAAACTAACCCGTGATAATGATAAAATGTGGCTTCCCGTTGATATTCATGTTAATCACGCATTGATGGACGGTTTTCATGTAGGAAAATTTATTGCCCATTTTCAAGAATTATTAAATGATTAGGGACCAGTTACGACATGTCCGTTTAAATAAAGAATTAATTAGTAATATTAGATATAGAAAAAATGAAAAGAGACCAGGTTATTTTTGACATCATTGCACGCGAAAAGCAGCGTCAGTTAAAAGGAATTGAATTGATTGCTTCAGAGAACTTTGTAAGCGAACAAGTTATGGAAGCTATGGGTTCCGTGTTGACAAACAAATATGCTGAAGGCTATCCAGGTAAACGTTATTATGGTGGTTGCGAAGTAGTTGACGAAAGTGAGCAAATAGCTATTGATCGCTTGAAAGAAATTTTTGGTGCCGAATGGGCGAATGTGCAGCCACACTCGGGTGCGCAAGCCAATGCAGCTGTATTTTTAGCTTGTTTGAATCCGGGTGATAAGTTCTTAGGATTAAATTTAGCTCACGGTGGACACTTGTCTCATGGTTCGTTGGTAAACAGTTCAGGAATTCTTTATAAACCTTGTGAATATAACGTTAAAGAAGATACCGGTCGTGTTGATTATGATCAAATGGAAGAAGTTGCGGTACGTGAACAGCCTAAATTAATTGTAGGTGGCGGTTCAGCTTACTCACGTGAATGGGATTACAAGCGCATGCGCGAAATTGCAGATAAAGTTGGTGCTTTGTTGATGATTGACATGGCTCACCCAGCCGGGCTTATTGCTGCCGGGTTATTGGAAAATCCTTTGAAATGGGCACATATTGTAACTTCAACTACTCATAAAACATTGCGTGGACCACGCGGTGGTATTATTCTTCTTGGAAAAGATTTTCCAAATCCCTGGGGTAAAACAACTCCAAAGGGCGAAATTAAAATGATGTCGGCGTTGCTCGATTCGGCTGTTTTCCCAGGAATTCAGGGCGGTCCGCTGGAACATGTGATTGCTGCAAAAGCTGTTTCGTTTGGAGAATGTCTGCAACCAGAATATAAAGTTTATCAGGTTCAGGTGCAGAAAAATGCAGCTACGTTAGCAAATGCTTTGATAGCTCGTGGATTTACAATTATTTCAGGAGGAACAGATAATCACTCGATGTTGGTTGATTTGCGCTCAAAATTTCCTGAATTGACAGGTAAAGTAGCCGAAAAAGCTTTGGTTGAAGCCGACATTACTGTAAACAAAAATATGGTTCCATTTGATAGTCGTTCGGCTTTCCAAACTTCAGGTATTCGCCTTGGTACTCCTGCCATTACTACCCGTGGAGCGAAGGAAGATTTGATGGTTGAAATTGCCGAAATGATTGAAATAGTTCTTTCGAATGTTGAAAATGAGGATGTTCTCACATCGATTCGTGAACGAGTAAATAAAACAATGGAAAAGTATCCACTTTTTGCAGACTAATGACAATAGCGTAAGAAAGTAAACGGTAAGCGAAAAAGGAGTTTACCGTTTACTACTATTGCTAAAAATATAATCTATGACAGAGCACATCTTTAATCTTTCCGAGCATGCCGATACTACGGTCTTTTACGGTATAAATAATGCCAATATTCATTTGTTGAAAAATCTACACCCAAACTTACGTTTGATGGCTCGTGGACACGTTATGAAAATTTCTGGAAACGATGAAGATGTTGAACGCTTGATAGATAATTTGAAAAAATTAGAAAGATTTTGTTTAGACAATAATTCACTCACTGACGAAAATATTATTGAAATCGTCAAAGGGAATGTCCCTGACGAAATAAAATTTGAAAATCTCATTTTGCACGGCGTAAATGGTAAATCTATTATGGCACGTACGGCAAACCAACAAAAGTTAGTCAAAGATTTCGAAACAAATGATTTGTTATTTGCCATTGGACCAGCTGGCTCAGGTAAAACTTATACGGCCATAGCATTGGCTGTTCGTTCTTTGAAAAACCGTGAAATAAAAAAGATTATCCTCAGCCGTCCGGCTGTGGAAGCGGGCGAGAAGCTCGGTTTTCTTCCCGGTGATATGAAAGAGAAAATTGATCCATACCTGCAACCGCTTTATGATGCTTTACAAGACATGATTACTCCGCTCAAACTGAAAGAATACATGGAAAACGGCACTATACAAATTGCTCCACTAGCTTTTATGCGCGGACGAACCTTGAGTGATGCTGTGGTTATTCTGGACGAAGCACAGAATACCACCACCATGCAAATTAAGATGTTTCTTACCCGTATGGGCTTGAACACTAAGATGATTGTGACGGGTGATATGACTCAAATAGACTTGCCATACCAACAAAAATCGGGTTTGATAGATGCGTTGGAAGTCTTGAAGAACGTTAAAGGTATTGCGCGGGTAGAATTTGATGTAAAAGACATTGTGCGCCACAAACTGGTGCAACGGATTGTGGAGGCGTATGAGAAAAGGCAAGAAAAGCAATCTTTAATCCCCAAAGAGAAACAAGAAAAAGAAATATTGACACTAAAAAAATAATCGATAGAGAATTATAAATAAAAACAATAAACTCCAAAATATGAATGCTCTAACTAACACAGATTTCCATTTTGATGGACAAAAAAATGTGTATCACGGCAAAGTTCGTGATGTGTATACCGTAAAAAACGATCTATTGGTGATGATTGCCACCGACCGTATCTCGGCATTCGACGTGGTTTTGCCGAAAGGAATTCCTTACAAGGGACAGATGCTGAATCAGATTGCTGCCAAGTTTTTGGATGCAACTGCTGATATTGTTCCTAACTGGAAGTTGGCTACACCAGATCCAATGGTTACTGTAGGCCTTCGTTGCGAAGGATATCCTGTGGAAATGATTGTACGTGGCTATCTTTGCGGAAGTGCCTGGAGGACTTATAAAAGCGGTGTACGCGAAATTTGCGGTGTGAAAATTCCTGATGGCATGCAAGAAAATCAACGGTTTCCAACTCCGATTATAACTCCTACTACTAAAGCAGAATTGGGACGCCACGATGAGGATATTACTCGTGAAGAAATCTTGAGCCAGAACTTAGTATCTGTTCAAGAATATGAGATGTTGGAGAAATATACGATGGAGCTTTTCCTTCGTGGGACCGAGATCGCAGCAGAACGTGGATTAATTTTGGTAGATACTAAATATGAGTTTGGGCGTCGCGATGGTAAAATTTATTTGATTGATGAAATTCATACACCGGATTCTTCACGTTACTTCTATGCTGAAGGCTATCAGGAACGTTTTGAAAAGGGCGAAGCACAAAAGCAACTTTCTAAAGAATTTGTGCGTGAATGGTTAATGGAAAACGGTTTTCAGGGCAAAGATGGACAGCAGGTTCCAGAAATGACTCCTGAGATAGTGGGTGGAATTAGCGAACGCTATATTGAATTATTCGAAAATATCACAGGAGAAACCTTTGATAAGGCCGATATAGCTAACATTACAGCACGTATTGAAAAAAATGTAGTAGAATATCTCAAAACAGTTTGATTTGTATTCTACCTACAATTTGTTGATTTGCAATTGCAAAAGTATAGTGTTAATGCGATTGAAAATAACAAATAATAAAATAGTAATCTAAAACTGGTTTTACTATTTGGTAATTTCGGAAAAAGCAGTATCTTTGCAGCGCCTTTGAAGAAAAGACGATCCCTGGAGAGATGGCAGAGTGATCGATTGCAGCGGTCTTGAAAACCGCCGTACTGCAAGGTACCGGGGGTTTGAATCCCTCTCTCTCCGCCAAGAAGCTACGACAGTTAGCGACAAAAAAGCGTAAAACCCTACAAATCCAGTGATTTGTAGGGTTTTTTCTTTGTTTTATCCTTTCCCGAAAAGGACAGAAAAAGGACAAAAATCGCCCTACTTGATTTCCTAATTCATACCCCTTTCCTATTTTCCCCGTTTGGGGTACGATTTGTCCGAAATAGGCACTTCCCTGTCTGACATTGGCAGTCTGCATAACTCTCATAAACAATTTATTAAGTCTAACTTTGTAATTCAATTTTGAGATTATGAAAACAACATTTAGCGTACTTTTCTTCCTGAAAAGAGACAAGCAAAAGAAAAATGGGAACGTACCCCTTATGTGCCGTATCACCGTTGATGGGAACGAAACCCGCTTCAGTATGAAAACTGAAATTGATCCAAATCTATGGGATGTCAAATCAGGAAAAATGACTGGTAGAAGTACAAATGCATCAGAAATTAATGCTCTTATCTTCAACACAAAATCGGTTTTAAACAGAATCTATCACCAGGAACTGGAAAGAATGCAATCAGTGACCGCTGAAAAAGTCAAGAATATTTTTCTGGGCATCAATACAAAAGACCACACCTTGCTTGAATTATTCAAGAAACATAATGCAGATGTAAAAAGCCTTATCGGAATAAGTAAATCCAAAGCTACTTATCAAAAATATGAGGTAACGCTGAAACACACTACCAGTTTCCTGCGGAAAAAATACAATTTATCCGACATTTCTTTTGCTGAAATAAACCACATGTTTATCTCTGATTTTGAAACCTTTTTACTGGTAGACTGTCATTGTCAGGCTAATACTACTGCCAAGTTTATGCAGTTCTTCAAACGAATTATCCTGATTGCCCGTAACAATGGTTGGCTCCTTCACGATCCTTTTTCCAATTATAAAATACGATTGAGTAAAGTTGACCGGGGATACCTGACTAAGGAAGAGCTGGAGTGTATAGTGAAGAAGAAGATTGATATTCCAAGGCTTGAACATGTGCGTGATATTTTTATCTTTTCCTGCTTTACCGGATTGGCGTATATTGATGTGTATAACCTGAAAGAAAGTAATATCCGTACTTCTTTTGATGGAAACCTCTGGATTATGACCAAACGTCAGAAGACAGATGTAAACTCAAACATTCCCCTACTTGAAGTGCCTAAAATGATATTAGCGAAATACAAAGGAAAACTTCCTGAAGGAAAGATTCTGCCAATTACAAGTAATCAAAAGATGAATGCTTACCTGAAAGAAATCGGTGACTTATGCGATATCAAAAAGAATCTGACTTTCCATTTGGCTAGACATACTTTTGCCACCACAATAACATTGTCGCAAGGCGTACCCATTGAGACAGTATCGAAGATGCTGGGACATACGAATATTAAAACAACTCAGATCTATGCCCGGATAACCGATAATAAAATAGGTCATGATATGGATATTCTTTCAGGGAAACTCAAAGAAATGGAAAACTCCTTTCAATTGTAAATCAATCAATAAGCAACAATATGGAATTACAACTAATTCAAAACAAAATTTTTGAGGTCAGAGGACTTCGTGTTATGCTGGACTTTGACCTGGCGGAAATGTATGAGGTAAAAACTAAAGTCCTGAAGCAAGCTGTAAAGCGAAATATCAATCGCTTCCCTCCCGACTTTATGTTTGAGCTGACAAAACAAGAATGGAATGAACTGGTCACAAATTGTGACCAGTTTCCCGAGAGCCTTAAACACAGCTATATTAATCCGACCGTATTCACTGAACAAGGGGTAGCCATGCTTTCGAGCGTGTTACGAAGCGAAAAAGCGATAGAGGTGAATGTGCAAATTATCCGGGCATTTGTTATACTTCGCCAATACGCTTTAGGTTACGTGGAACTAAACCGCAAGCTAGACGAATTTATGGTTGAAACTAATATGCAGTTCAATGATATTTATCAGGCATTGACGGAACTGGCGAGCCAAAAGGAATTGGAAAATAAACCGAGGAATCCGATCGGATATATTCTGAAAGAGTAATAGAGAGCATTTCGAGGGGTTTTGAATGAAAGCTGTATTGTTGCATCAATACGGCTTTTTTCATACACTATGTAGGGAGTTGATATGGCTTTGCTATACTTCTTCCATACATGAGGAACTAACCCGCAATAAACGGGGCAACCTGATCGATTTTCAATCCTGTGTACCGGCAGAATTCGTCTACTGTTACGAACTGGTGTTCTTCCTTTTCGTTGCGTTCTTTTATCTTAGCAAGCAACAACCTTCCGTAACGTTCACTCTTTCCGGTAATACGCTGGATATCTTTCGGGTAGATACAAATACGTTTTACTTCCATTTCTCTTCATGTTTGATGCAAAATTACAAATTTAATGCATATCTAAATAAGTCTGTTTAGGAAAAAACGGTAAGGATAGACAAAGGCGGAAGTACCTGTGCTATAAATTAGAACTTACAACTATACTTTTGTTCCGATATTTTAAAAACATAATATTATGGCACAACAAAAAAGTATTCTAAAATTACAAGGAACCATCGGTGGAATTACGTTCTACAAATCACAAGATGGTTATCTGGCCCGGGAAAAGGGTGGCGTTGATGCTTCGCGAATTGCGAATGATCCGGGATTTGCCCGAACCCGTGAAAATGGCGCTGAGTTTGGTAATGCAGCTTCAGCAGGAAAATTATTGCGTGATGCCGTTCGGGTATTAGGCAAAGATGCATCGGATGGACGTGTAACAGCCAGGCTTACTCAGGTTATGGCGCAAATTAAAAACATGGACGAAGCCAATGCCAGAGGTGAACGAAGCGCAGCTGAAGGCATGGCAAAAGCCGAAGCCAAGTTATTATTGAAAGGGTTTAACTTCAACATCAATTCCGTCTTAGGAGGTGTTTTGTACAGTCCTTATCAAGTGAATATCGCTACCGGCGAAATCAGTATTGCTTCAATCAATCCACAAAATGATATCAGCATTCCTTCCGGAGCTACCCATATCATTTTCAAAGGTGGTTATGCAAGCGTGGATTTCTTAACCGGAGATTCCGAGATTGCGGTTTCTGACCCTATTCGTGTGGCAATAAATGCTGCGGCTCAACCTCTTTCTATTAAACCTGCAGCTGTACCTGTTCTTGCCGGAACAACATTTATTTTATTGTCGATTGATTTTGTTCAATCAGTAAATAACGTAGATTATTCGTTGAATAACAATGCTTACAACGTGTTGGCTATTGTTGAAGTTGTTTAATTCTAATCAAGAT
>Ga0318568_10000043_pt1 | contig 42908 bp, 24 predicted proteins | sample GRESIP088b5f21_FD_203690 | JGI IMG/M metagenome (GOLD analysis project Ga0318568, IMG submission 203690) | Tropical soil microbial communities from Luquillo Experimental Forest, Puerto Rico - GRE.SIPMG.088b5f21 | ecosystem: Environmental > Terrestrial > Soil > Tropical forest > Bulk soil...
TTGTCTAGTGGAGTAGTTAGTTGATCAAACCCAAGTGAAATGATTTCAGGTTGATTCAACGATTTGAAGTTCATAACTTTTTTGTCATTCTTTGCCAACAACAAATAAGTTCCAAAGCTTAACGCACATGGAAAAACTGAACCACCGTTGTAATCGGTGTGCTCGCCAATAAGATTTACGCGCCCCGGTGAAAAGTAAACGGCCTCAGCGGTTTTACCGTAAGCCAATTCGAAAGCTGATTTTAATTCTTGAACTGTCATTATCGATTTATTTTTAATTGTATTTTGTACATTTATTATTCAGAACACAAAAATAACGAAAAAAGGCACTAATAATTTGGTTCAAAATCATGTTGTAGAACATGATTCTTGAAAAATAACATGCATTAAGTTTTTGTTAAACATCCTAAAACAAGATCACGTATGCAGGCAAAGATAGAGTGCAATTGTATAGCAATACGAATCATTACGTGTGCAAAAAAAAGAAGATGACTCAACTTCTTTGTTGAATCATCTTCCTGTAAAACGAATAGTATCCGGGATAATTCTTTAAATCAGATTAAACGGTAATGCTTATTCTGAGTAAAATAAAATCCGATGGTTCCCACCAACGGGAAGCAGAAAACACCCGCTAATATGTAATAGACAGGGATTCGCGGAAGCACAAACTGCGCGTTTTGAAACAGCCCGGTATAGAATCCCAAAAACAGGGTGGTGAGCATCCCTATAATTGCAAAAACCCACACAATCCAACTGCGGTCGGCTTGTTCGGGAAGTTTCCGCATGACACGTTTGGAAAAACCGTTATCGGCAATTTCTTGCTTTTGTTCGCCGAAGAATCCTTTCAGCATGTTGTCAGTTTCGTTAGTTTCCATATCCTGCTTGCGTTAGATAAACACTTAATTTTTCTTTGCCCTTCAGAATGTAGGTTTTCGCCGTTCCGAGCGGGCAGTTCATTATTTTGGCAATCTCTTTGTGCGTTTTATCTTCCATATAAAACAACAAAACAGCTGTTTGTTCTTCTTTGCGTAAGATCTTTAACGCTTTGTAAATATCCATTTTCTCGGCCGAGAATTCATTGAGCGTATGGTGTTGGTTATCGATCACCTGTTCATCAATATCATCATAGTGCTTTTGAGCCCGCGCCGAATCGTAAAAAACATTGTAAGCTATGCGGTAGAGCCAGGTTGAAAATCCCGATATTCCTTTGAATGTAGAGATATTCAGGTAGGCTTTGATAAAGGTTTCCTGCGCCAGATCGTCGCTCAACGGAGCATCGCCCACAGTCAGGTTCAGGAAGAACCGACGTATGGACGACTGATATTTACAGGTTAGTTTATCAAATGCGGTTTTGTCGCCAAGCAAAGCAACCTGCGCTACCCAACGGATATCATCCGTGTTGCTCATTGTCGTTTACGGTTGAATCAGTCTTTGGCTTTTCAAGAAAATGAACCAGCAGATAGCCTAACCCCACAAAGGTAGGAACTATTCCAACAATTAGCGAACTCTTGTTGTGTCCCATTACAATGAATGAAATCAGCAAGGCCAACCCAATCATGAACCACAAAATACCTTTTTTCAGGTTTGAGGCTGTGCTTATTTTTTTGGGTTCATCAAAGAAATGTTCGGGAACAGTCTGACCCATTTCCAACGATTTGGTGTACAAATCGTACCGGCGCTTAGACTCTTCTTTTTGAGAGCCCACTCTTACAACGATAATGCCACCGACAAAAAGGAAAGGCAACAAACAAATCATAAAGATTTGAAAACCATTCAACGGCATTTCGAGGCGTGATTCCTTCTCAATTTCTTGTTTTCGAACCTCCAGTTCCTGCTTTTTAAGTTCTGCAATTTGATTTGGCGACAACTTCGAATACATGATCGAATCTTTTTTGATGTCGTTAATCTCTTTGCTGTTAGCCACAACCTCACGTTTCAGGCTGTCCATATTAACGCCCTTTTGTGCTGCACCAGTCCCAACAAGCAGTGTCAGAACCAATAGAAATAATCCAAGTCGTTTCATATTCGTAATTTTTTAGGGAGTAAAAATAATGTTTGTTTTTCAATTAGACGAAACGAACCATCATTTTGGATTTAAATTGAATAAAAAAAGTTGATGTTTAACAACACAGGCAGGTAAAAACCGGATTCTCAACTAATTTTTTATCTCAACTCTTACTATTCGACGCTTTTAAGGACATGCCTCCTCCACCCCATTTGCACTTTCACAACAATTCAATGTTTCACACTTTTAGTATTGAAGAGTCATTGGCTAATAATGCTGCAACTCCTCGAAATTATTCCCCTGTTGCCAAAGCCAAAAGAAAACTAAAAGTTTGTATCCTTTCTATGAAAATCCTATAACAAAGCCGGCTCCGGCTGAACCAAATTGTATTTGAGATGTTTTTTGAGCTAAATGCATGAACAAAAAATGATTCTGAAACTAACAAAATATCGAAACAACTAAAACAAATAATATTATGTCAGAAAGAACATTGCAAATTAAAGGAATGAGTTGCGGGCATTGTTCGGCCCGGGTGGAAAAAGTGCTGAATGCCATTGATGGTGTGGAAGCAAAGGTCGATTTGGAAACCAACTCGGCCCGAGTAATCCTCAATAAGGAAGTCAGCGATGAGATGCTCAAGAACGCTGTTGATGGCATCGGGTACGAAGTCATCAGTTTCAACTAACCGGACATACCCAATCTAACACAAGCAGGGCTGCCAGATGGCGGTCCTGTTTGTGTTATTAAGTAGTCCTTAATCCTGCGAAGCAACTATTCACTCAATTTCTTTGCACAAGATATTCTGGTGCGCTGCACCTTTGATTACTTTTCGTCATAAATAACTACAAATATAACGGTGCGTTGCACCTGTAGCAAAGCCACAGAGTGGCTAAATCTTTGTAGAAATTTTATTTTACAATAAGTTTAGGTGCAGCGCACCGTTATCTAATCTTGTGAAAACAAATTTAGTTTTTCAGCAAACCCTAAGTAACCGCCCTGCTTCCTGTATTTGGGCGAATTGGAATTACTTCCTCCGGTCGTGACTCTTAGTTCACCCATCCCAGCTTTCCCTCGTTTAGTAATTATTACACACATTCCGCTCCCCGTTCCCTCCGTCGTTGCATGTTTCTTTCCTATTTCAATGCCACACCAGCCCACTGTTTCAGGATGCAAGGATGTTTCAGGGTACGTTTGTCCCGTTGTCAATTGCTGCAAGGATATTTCAGGTCAAAAGCCACACATAGTACCTGTGTTTTCATATCGCCATAATATGATACTATAAATATATATTTATATTTTTGATACCTATAAATTATACTATAAATATAATATATTATTTATAGCAAAACAATTATACAAAATAAATAATTATATATATTTGCAACACCAATACAGGATACGATAAATAAACTGCAACGCGGATACAACTATGGATAAAATTGTGGCGATAACGCTCCCCAAAATGCATAACAGCGCTCATATTGCCTTTATGAGCCACGTAAAAAACTTGCTTACGACCGAAAATATGCCGATAGAGGCCTTCGAAAAGCAAATTGAGACGTTCAATATGGCGTTGTTGGCCGAGGAAACCACCGCACGGGTGAGACGCAAGAGTTTTTTGACCGACGAGATGGTCAACCTGAACGCACAACGTGAAGAATTGTACGCCGGACTGGTGCATCATTACGAAAGCTGCCTGCGGCACTACGATGCCTCCGTCCGCCAGGCCACACATGATATTTCGCACATTATGAAAAGCATCGCCTTTATGCACAACCAGTCAAATATCGACCGCAACTTGAGCATCCGGAAAATTACGTCCAAAATCCGCCGGACGCAATATGCGCCGCAGGTAGAAACAATGCAATTATCCGGCTGGCTGGATGCGTTGGACAGGCTCAACGAAACGTACCAGCAAACTTCGGACAAACGAATCAGTGAAAAGGCACAAGCCGGAAATGGCAATGTGCGTAAAAGCCGCGAGGTGACCGACAAAGCCTATCAGGATATCATCAGGCTGGTGAATGCCCTCATCGTTGTGAACGGACCGGAGAACTACAGCCTGTTTGTGGGGAGGATGAACCTGCACATTGCCGAAGTAAAAAAGAGCATGGCCATCAGCGAAGGCTGGAGAAAGCACATGAAGGAAAAAAAGAAAAAAGACGCAGAGTAAACATTTTTCGAGGTGGTGTTGTTATAGTTCACAGAAAACAACTTAATATGCCATAGAGTTTTTTTTGAAATTTATAGATTTAAGAGAAAAGTAAATAAATAGGTAGGCAGGCTGGTTCGCGAGAATCGGCCTGTTTAGTTTTAAATCATCCTCCATTAACACAAAACTAACTAATACTTCTTTACAAAACCCCCATAAGTAGGTATTGTGCTCCCCCACGGGCAGCTATACTTTTGCAACCGATTATTCATTCAAAAATATAGGTATGCAAAAATTATTACTTCTCTTATTGTTGTTTATATCAACGCAAATTATCGCTCAAACAGGAAATATTGAAGGATCGGTACTAACCAAAGATGGTAAACCGGCCGAATTTGTGAACCTGATTCTGGCCGGTACCCAAAAAACCGCCATCGTCAACCAGCAGGGAACTTTCATTATCGAAGGCGTTAAACCCGGAACCCACAGCTTGGTTGCTTCATTCGTGGGACTCAACACCCAAAGCAAAAGCGTGGTGGTGGAAGCCGGAAAGACCGTGAAAGCCGACTTCGTACTGACCGAAAACAGTAAAGAACTCACCGAAGTGGTGGTTACCGCCAACCCCAGCAAGTATGTGGCCGATTATCCATCGGTATCGCTCCGGCTGAAAACTCCGCTGCTCGAAGTGCCGCAGAACATTCAGATCGTCACCAAGCAGATTATCCAGGACCAGCAGCTCTTCGACATGCTCGAAGGCATTACCCGCAACGTGAGCGGCGCCCGCCGCATGGAACATTGGGATAATTATGCCCTCATCTACATGCGTGGCTCGCAAATAGCCGCTTTCCGCAACGGCATGAACGTAACCATGCTCTGGAGCCCGCAACCCGAAGACATGAGCATGGTGGAACGGATCGAATTTGTGAAAGGCCCTGCCGGCTTTATGCTTTCCAACGGCGAGCCAAGTGGTTTTTACAACGTGGTGACTAAAAAACCGACCGGAATAACCAAAGGCGAAGTGGGCATGACCGTGGGTAGCTTTAATACCTACCGCGCCACACTGGACCTGGATGGAAAACTGGATAAAACCGGGAAACTATTGTACCGCCTGAATGTGCTTGGGCAGTCGAAAGGCTCGCAGCGCGAAAATGAATTCAACAACCGGATCTCCGTTGCACCGGTCATCAAGTATCAGCTGAACGACCGCACCTCCCTGACTGCCGAATATACCTATCAGAAAAACACCATGTCCATGATCGGGTCCAACTATTCTTTCTCGGCCAAGGGTTACGGCGATCTTCCCGTCACCTTTACCAGCGCAGAGGCCAACATGCCTCCTACCACACTGACCGAGAATTCGGCATTCCTCACCATGGTTCACCACCTGGATGACAACTGGAAATTCACCGGGCAACTTGCTTATATCAATTCCAAACAAATAGGCCAAAGCATGTGGCCCACCGGTTTCTCGGCAAATAAAGACACCTTAAAACGTGCCATGTCAATCTGGGATTACCAGGGCGAAAGCAAAGTAGGGCAATTCTTCGTCAACGGTGACATTCAAACCGGATTCGCAAAACACCGCATCCTGGCCGGGCTGGATATGGGCGATAAATCATTCTTCCACGATTGGGCTCAGTCAGCGGCACTGAAAGGACTGGATATCTATAACCCGGTTTACGGGCAAATCAGCGCTTCGGAATATCCGGTCTTCGACCGCTCGCTCAGCCTGCAACAACGCGGGGTACACTACCGCCAATCCTACGTGGGGTATTATGCGCAGGATGAAATCGGCATGTTCAACGACAAACTGCGGCTGACATTGGCCGGACGTTACACCACCGCCACCGACCTCGACCCCTATTCGGGAAGTATCGACGCATCTAAATTCACGCCCCGCTTCGGGTTGAGTTATTCTATCGATAAAAACACATCGGCCTACGGGGTATTCGACGAAGCCTTTGTGCCGCAAGCCGGCTCCGAGTTCAACGGCAAATCATTCAAGCCCATTACCGGAAACAACATTGAGTTTGGCCTCAAACGCGAATGGTTTGGCGGAAACTGGGTAACTTCTTTGTCGCTGTATCAAATCACCAAAAACAACGTGCTCACCTCCGACCCCAACCACATGAATTTCTCCATACAATTGGGACAAACCCAAACCAAAGGAGTAGAATTCGATGTACGCGGACAAATTACCGACAACCTGAACCTGACAGCGAATTACGCCTATACCGATGGTGTGGTAACCAAGGATACCGATCCGGCAAAGGTAAATATTGCCATTCCGGGCGTGAGTTCGCACATTGCTAATGCGTGGTTGAACTATCGCTTTTCAGATAAAACATTGAAAGGGCTTGGACTGTCGCTGGGCGCACAATATCAGGGCGGACGCACTTCGTGGTACGTGTTCGACGGTACACAACAAAATTTGCCCGACTATTTCCGGTTGGATGGAGCCATATCCTACCAGTTGAATAAATTCAGCATCGCGTTGAATGTAAACAATATTACCAGCAAGTATTTGTACTCCGGAGCTTATTACAACTGGGGCGGATTTTACTACTGGCAATCGGAACCATTAATCAATACCCGGTTGAATATTACATATAAATTCTAAAAAATCACCCCAGCCCCTAAAGAGGAACATGGATAATCATCTCTGTCTTGTTCCCCTTTAGGGGCTGGGGGTTCTTAATAAATGATGAAAAAAATATTCCATAAACTTCACCTTTGGCTCGGGCTTGCGTCCGGGCTTTTGGTCTTTATAATAGCCGTCACTGGCGCGCTCTATGCTTTTAAAGACGAGATACAAAATTCAGGCAGCTACCACGATGTGCAGAAACAAGAGAAGGCCTTCCTGCTCCCCTCGCAATTGCAAAGCATTGCCGAAGAAACCTTACCCGGCAAAACACTGCACTCCATAAAATATAACGGGAACAAGCACGCAGCCGAAGCTTCTTTCTATGGTTACAATCCCACGTATTATTACATCGTTTACCTGGATCCGTATACCGGCCAAGTGCAGAAAGTGAAAGACATGGACAAAGACTTCTTTCGCTTCATCATGCAGGGGCACTACTACCTGTGGCTTCCGCCGCAAGTGGGTCATCCGCTCGTAGCCTGTGCAACCTTGGTGTTCTTTCTGGTATTGCTCTCGGGCTTAATAATCTGGATACCCAAGAATCGCAATGCGTTGAAAAACCGTGTGTGGTTCAGATGGAAAAAAGGAACCAAATGGCCGCGCATCAACCTCGACCTGCACGTGGTGGGCGGATTGTACGTCAGCATCTTCGCGTTGATATTTTCTATCACCGGTTTGGTGTGGGGATTCCAATGGTTTGCACAGTCATATTACAAGCTGGCCGGAGGCAAGAAATCGTTGGTTTACTCGGATGTGAGTCCGTATAAACACAGTACCGACTCAATCCGAAACACCGGGAATGCTGTTGATCGCGTTTGGCTGCTTATGCTGCATGAATATCCCCAGGCAGCCTCTATCGAGGTGCATCCGCCGCATACCGATAGCACCACCATTGCCGCCAATGCCAATCAGCGCGATGGCAAGTACTGGAAAACCGACTATCGCTATTTCGATCAGCACAGTTTAAAGGAAGTGCCGGTAAGCCATATCTACGGACGGTACGCGGATGCGCACGTTGCCGATAAACTTTTCCGCATGAATTACGAAATCCATACAGGAGCTATCCTGGGTTTGCCCGGAAAGATATTCGCCTGCCTGATGAGCTTATGCATAGCCAGCTTTCCCATCACCGGTTTTATTCTGTGGTGGGAAAAAAGAGTGAAGAAACAGAAGAAATAAGAATAAAGCATGAGCAGAAAAGAAAAGAAAACTGGCCGGAAAATGATTTCCGGCCAGTCTAAAAGTCCCATTAAAACAATAGAGTCGTTACTACTTCACTTGAATCGCTACAGTGCTTTTCACTTCGGCCGAAGAGGCAGCATTGCGCAATAGAAATTCTCCTGCTTCCACTTTCCACGACATGGTTTTTTCGTCGTAGAAGGCCAGGTCTTTTACTTTCACGTCCAACGATACTGTTTGTGTTTCGCCGGCTTTCAGATAAACCTTCTTAAATGCTTTCAACTCTTTGGCCGGACGCATTACCGATGCCTTTGTTTGAGTTGCATATACCTGAACGGCTTCCGCTCCATCTACCTTACCTGTATTTTTCAACGTAAACGATACTTTGATCGTTTCTCCCGCTTTATACGCCGGTTTATCGGTAGTTATTTTGCCATATTCGAATGTGGTGTACGAAAGCCCGTAACCAAAAGCAAACTGCGGTGCAATTTTCTTAGTATCGAACCAACGGTACCCTACCAGAATGTCTTCTTTGTAAACCTCGTTGATACTGTCGCCGGGGTAAGCGATCTTGCCAAATGAATGGGCGGCATTATCTTCCAGTTTTTTAGGGAAAGAGAAAGGCAATTTACCCGAAGGGTTTACCGCACCGGTCAACACATTGGCTATGGCATTTCCACCTTCGGAACCCAAATACCAGGCTTGAACAATGGCAGGTACATCTTTCACCCAAGGCATAGCCACTGCGTTTCCGCTAATCAGGATGACAGCCACATTTTTATTTACTTTCAGAATAGCTTCAATCAATTTGCTTTGTCCGTAAGGCAGGTCGTAGCTCTTACGGTCTCCACCTTCGGCATCCTGAAAATGGTTCTTGTTCAATCCACCGATGAAATAAACCACATCGGCATTTTTAGCCGTTTCCACCGCTGCTTTAACCAGTGAATCCGCATTCAGTTTCGATGGTTCTTCGCGGTCGTACAACGACGGGCCGGAAGCATATCCCAAACTATAAACCACATGGTCTTTTCCGTATTTGGCAGTCAGTCCATCCAACGGAGAAACTTCAGATTTTACTTTTAGTGTCGAAGAACCACCACCCTCGGTCACACTGCGGGTTGCATTCTCCCCGATAATGGCTATTTTCTTGTATTTCCCTGCTGAAATCGGGAAAAACTGTTTGTCATTTTTCAACAACACGATACCTTCTTCGGCCACTTTACGGGCTGTTTCATTATGATCGGCACAAACGAAACGGCCATAAGGGCGGTTTGGAGTCATGGCAGTACGGAAAATCAAACGCAAGACACGGCGGGCTTTATCATCCACAACCGATACCGGAACTTCTCCTTTTTTCAATAAATCAAGGAACGGACGTGCCAGGTAATAATCCTCATAACCGAATTTCGCTTTTGAGCTCAATCCGTTAGTATAACTTCCCATTTCAATGTCGAGGCCGTTCAACGCAGCCTGTTTGGTATCGTGTGCACCGCCCCAGTCGGTCACCACAGCTCCATCAAATTTCCAGTCACCTTTCAGGATTCTGTTCAACAACAAATCGTTATGACAGCAATGTTGTCCGCGCAATTGATTGTACGAACCCATGATCGACCACACTTTCCCATCTTCCACCGCTGCTTTAAAAGCCGGCAAATAAATCTCGTGCAACGCACGGTCACTGAGGTTCACATTAATGTGCCCGCGCCACTCTTCCTGATTATTCAACGCAAAATGTTTTACACAAGCTGCCACTCCGCTTTGTTGCACGCCTTGGATATAAGGTACCACCATAATGGAAGCCAAATACGGATCTTCGCCCATGTATTCGAAATTACGGCCGTTCATGGGTGTACGGTAAATATTTACGCCAGGTCCAAGCAGGATATCTTTCCGGCGGTAACGGGCTTCCTCACCAATGGCAATACCATAGGCATGCGACATCTCAGGGTTAAAGGTAGCGGCAAGACACGTCAATGCCGGATAAGCGGTACACGAATCGTTTGTCCAGCTGGCAGCACCCCACGAGTCCCAAAGAATTTCTTCCCGCACGCCATGGGGTCCGTCGCTCATCCATATTTCAGGAATACCCAAGCGTGGAACACCGTGCGAGCTAAACTTGGATTGCGCATGGCACAACGCCACTTTTTCTTCGAGTGTCATGCGCGAAAGCGCATCCTCCACGCGTTTTTCGATGGGTTGCGAGTTATCTAAATAAACTGGTTTTACAGCTTGCGCACTGGCCTGAAGTCCTGCACCCACAATAAGGCAGAGCAGGGCTGTTTTAAATTTTGTCATTGTTTTTCCTGTAATTTTAATTATTCTATATTAGTTTGGAGTTTTATTTCGCAAAAACTTTTACACCTTTCGGGTTTATCCGTTTCATATTGCCAGCTTCATCAAAATTCAAACTATCAATACACAACTGGCGCAATACATAGTTCTGCTTTTGAGGGAAAATACGGTGATACAATATGTACGTTTGTTTTCCGGCAGTAAACACTGTGTGATGCCCCGGTCCATACGTGGTGCTGTCAGGAGTCGTCGATAAAATCGGACTATTTACGCCTTCCGTCCAAGGTCCATAAGGAGTTTTCCCCGTTGAATAGCGAACTTTATAGCTTGCATCAATAGCCTTTCCCTCGGAATACATCAAATAATAAGTACCATTCCGCTTATACATATAAGGCGCTTCGAAATAATTCGGTGGTGTAACATCTCTCGGAACACCGTCAAAGGTAACCATATCTTTTTTAAATTTCACTACAAAACAATGCCCATTTACCCAATTTAATCCCGAACCCCAATAAAGGTAGGCCTCCCCATTAGTGTCAATGAAACACTCGGCATCAATCATATGGTATTTTGGGTACATTTTACTGCTGATTAACGGGGTATTATCAGCCTTCGCATTTTTCCACGGACCAAGCGGATGATTACTAACCCCAGCCCAAACTTCACTTCCTACCGACACGTACATGTGATATTTTCCATCCTTTGTTTTCACAACCGAAGGTGCCCAAACATTGGCATCGCCGGAGGTTGCGCTGGTACAAGCTTCTTTGGTAGGCCAGTTTATGTGTTTTTGCTCCCACGTTTTAAAATCTTTGGATACAAGCACTCCAAGCTCTTTCCCACCCCATGGATCTATCGTAGCATAAACATAATAAGTTCCATCGCATTTTAATATCGATGGGTCAGCAAAATAACCCTCGTTGATCGGATTGGTAATAAACCGGGTTTGAGCAGCTACGAATCCTGTAGACAAGCAACTCAACCAAATGCTTGCTATTGCAAATAATTTCATCGATTTTGTTTTAGAGTTTTACCATGTAAATGTCACCATCTGTCCCTTAGCCAGTGTTATCGTTTTTTGTTTGCTGCCACAAACCAATGTCGTTCTTCCACCCGTTTTTGCCAAAACCGTTACTGTTTTTGGTGTTTTATTTGCCCAATTCATCGACACCACATAACCACCACGGGCACAGATCCCACTCACCGAACCTTCGCTCCAGGCATCGGATAAAGCCGGCAACAAGGTTATTTGTGTTTCTGTAGACTGTACTAACATTTCGGCAACTGCTGCAGATCCGCCAAAGTTCCCATCGATTTGGAATGGTGGATGCGCATCAAACAAGTTTGGATACGTTCCGCCACCACGGTGTTTACTATCTTTTACACCATCAGGGTCAACATACCGCAATAATTCGCGGTACATTTTATAAGCATGATTCCCGTCGCCCAATCGTGCCCAGAGATTAATGCGCCAGCCTTTGGACCAACCGGTGGTTTCGTCACCTTTAATTTCGAGAGCCTTCCGACATGCATTAGCCAACTCAGGCGTAGCGGCAGGGGTGATATGGTTTCCCGGAAACAAGCCAAACAAGTGGGATTGATGGCGATGCTGCGGATCCTGGTCATCCCAATCGTAATACCATTCCTGCAAATTGCCTTTCTTGCCAATTTTGTACGGATGCAAACGAGCCAAGGTACTTTCGGCTTTAGCCCGAAACTCTGCGTCAATATTCAATAATTTAGATGCAGCAATAATTTGCATCAAACAAGCACGAATCATGGCTAAATCGGCGGTTCCACCGTAGAAAGTTGCTCCGGTATACCCGGCAGGTGTCACGTATTTATTTTCGGGCGAAGTGGATGGCGAAGTAATCAATTTACCTTCTTTGTCTTCAACCAACCACTCGATGCAAAACTGGGCTGCTCCACGCATAATGCCGTAAGCTTCATTTTTCAAATAATCCTTGTCTTGCGTGAATAGAAAATGCTCCCAAAGATGGGTACTTAACCAGGCACCAGCCATGTTCCAGCAGGCCCAAACAGGATCATCGTGACCAAAATTGCCTACCGGATTACTCATAGCCCAAATATCGGTATTGTGACATACTACCCAACCATTCGCACCATAAAATGTTTTGGCAGTGACCTTGCCGGTTTCGGAAACGTTCTTGATAAAACTCAGCAATGGAAGATGCATTTCAGACAAATTGGTATTTTCGGCTAACCAATAATTTTCTTCAGCATTAATGTTGGTAGTATAATTACTGCTCCATGGCGGACGCAGGTATGGATTCCAAATGCCTTGAAGGTTAACCGGGACACCCAATGTCCGGGAACTGCTAATCAACAAATAGCGCCCATATTGGAAGTAAAGTATTTCCAGATTTTTATCTTCTTTGCCTTCGGCATAACGTCTTAGACGCTCGTCGGTAGGTAGATCCGGTGCTGAACTTGCTCCCAGCTTTAAACTAACACGATTAAAGAACTTATGATAATCGGCCAGATGTGCATCTCTCAAACCTGTTATTGTCTTTGGAAATGCTTTTGCCAATTGATCCGTAGCAATTTTCTGATTGTCCAATCCATTGGTCGCCGGATTTTTATCGAATCCATTGAAACTGGTTGCTACCGAAACATAAATAACCGCTTCGGTGGCATTGCTAAGCACCAACGTGCTATCGGTAGTGGTAACCGCACCATCCATATTTTTTATTTTGGCATAGGATGAAAAACGAGTTCCTTTATTTTCGTCAAAAACTACTGAATTCGGATTGTTTCCTGTATAGCTCGGCATGGCAATGACAGGAGCATAACCGTTTGCTTTCAGGGTCTTCCCTGCAGTGCTGATTTTGTATTTCAATAAACTATTGAAGTTCACATCAAAATTCAATGCTCCTTTTTTACTACTGGTGAGCTTAATCACCATCACTTTGTCAGGATTCGAGATAAAGTACTCCCGGGTATATTTCACACCATTGATCTCATACACTACTTTCGAAATTGCATTCGCAATATTTAATTCGCGGTAATACCTTGTGGGTGTTCCACTATTTTTAAAATTCAAAAACAGGGTGCCGAGTGGCGCATACGAATTAGAATAGGTTCCCTGCATTTTACGGTTAAGCTGATCGGCCAGTTTATAATCTTCATTTTTCAGGGCTTCGCGAATGGCAGGTAAGTTTTTATAACCTTCGGGAAGCATGTTGGCATTTACCGGTTCACCTGCCCAGAGTGTGGCATCATTCAGATAGATCTGGTCAGTGTTGACACCGCCAAAAATGGACGCTCCCATCCTACCATTACCCAATACCAGGCTTTCCTCAAAATACTGAGCCGGCTGATTGTACCACAAAACATGATCGGATTGCGCCTGCATTTTGTTTCCTATCAGAAGCAAAATCCCTAGCGTTGCTAACGTAATTTTTTTCATTCTAATTCAGTTATTACTTTACTTTCGATATTCTGTACAATCCCGCACCATGCCTTTTGATAACCGGAGCAAACTTCGTTGTGAATTTACCCAGGTTCTTATGACTCCATAAATCAGTAATGGTGTAAGTACCTTTCAAACCTAATTGATTGAAAGTAACTGGAATCTTTGTTTCATCGGCCGCTTTGACACCACTTGGATCTTGCGTAAATATAAAGAACTTCACCGTCGCTCCTTCGGGATGCTGCATGCATTCATCATCCAAAGCTGCGATTGCTGAAAATTGGGTGTAACCTTCAGGTATATCAAATTCAATCAGAGAAACTGAATGGGTTCCAATTCCATTGGCATATACTTTTCCATCCACTGTCAATGCGGTGCCACCTACTGATTTATTAATCGTTGGGTTCTGCCAACCGGCCGTGGCACTTATCCATTTAAGGTCGGTAAGTTTCAGGCTACCTTTTGGACCTGTGAGCGTTGGCTCAATCCAATCGGCATGATCCCACCCGTTGCCATTTCCACCATCATTTACATACAGATAAAGTTTTTTGGCTCCGGTAATGTCTACGCTTACGTTAGTGCTTTGTTGTTTATTTGTCGCTGAAATAAGGTTACTTTTCCAAACAGATTTATTCTCATCAACAGGGTCGTTGTCTTTTGCATTGAAAACCGCCAGGTATTTATCTCCTGATTTCGTGTCGTCGGCAGTCCAAGCTACAAGGTCATTTTTTCTAAACAGTTGCTTATTATTCTTGCTGTATTTATTTACGTTTAAAACTTCTTTATTAGTCAACATCGACAAGGTAAAGGCATCATTGTCGGGTAAATTTCCTCCAAACATCAATGGAGAACGAAATATCGAAAACAAAGTCATCATGGTGTATTGTTCCTCTTTGGTGAACTTAGTCATACGGTTATCCCCCCTCTCAGCCCGGATACCAATACGTCCCATTGGAAGCATGTCGGCATCTGGAAAATGTCCGTCACCAATATGTGGAGCCCAGCGATCACAGACCTCGAAATGATCTTTCAACTCTGTCCAGTTATCCCAAAAATCATTCACAATACGCCACATATTAGCATGGGTCTTTACATGCTCAGCATTTTGAATAGGCGTTTCACCGGGCGAAGTGCTAAGCACTATCTTTCTGCCTGTATGAAGAATTGCTTTATTAATCATCTCTACTTCTTCTTGATGATAAGGGGAAGAAAGGTCGTCGACTTTCACAAAATCAAGTCCCCACGATGCATACAAATCAAAAATCGAATTATAATATTCTTGGGCACCTGTCTTTTTATAATCGACTGTGTACATATCTCCCAACCATTTACAAAGCCGGTCGGTATTATAAATATCTGAAGCTTTCACAGTCGTGCCAAGAACCGGCGTATTTTTCTTTACGGCTTCTTTGGGAACACCCCGCATAATGTGGATTCCAAACTTCAAACCTTTGCTGTGGATATAATCGGCAAGCGGTTTAAAACCTTTACCGTTAGCAGCCGAAGGAAAACGAACCGGGCTTGGTAAAAAACGGCCATATTCGTCCATCACAAAAACAGCATCTTTTTCGTTGTAACCGTGAGATTTATCATTCTCGATATACCAACGGATATCAACTACTACATAATTCCAACCGTATTGTTTTAAATACTTCGCCATGTAATCGGCATTGGCTTTTACTTCATCTTCCACCACAGTTGGTCCAAAACAATCCCAGCTATTCCAACCATAAGGAGGTGTTGGAGCCCAGCTGCCAATTTTTTGTGCTGAAACATTGATAACACTAAATGTAAAAAGTAGAGCAATGATAAATGCGCTTTTTCTTGAGACTAAGTTTTTTCGGGAATGCGATGTCATGATTGTATTCAATTATAGTTTTTTATTGATTAAAGTTCTATCCGCAATAATCTTGATAAATTCTTGCAAATATACTGATTTGTAGTTAAAGTTCCGGGGTTAACGTTTTCATTTACTTATAATAATCAATCAATTTAGTCTATAATTTAAACCATTCTCTATTTTCAATTAAAACAATCACCATTCCAAGGTTATCTTCTGATCTTTTTTAAGCGTTATCTCTTTTCGTTTTCTCCTGAAACCAATGTGCCTCTTCCTGAGTTTTTGGCCCAAACGGTCACTGTTTTCAATACCCTGCCCGTCCAATCCATTGAAATAACAAAGCCACCATGGGCATAAACTCCGCTCACAGAGCCTTCACTCCATGCACCGGGCAATACCGGTAAGAGTTCTATACATCCAGAATGGCTTTGGATCAGCATTTTGGCCACTCCCACCAAATATATCATCAGGATGACTTTCAGAACAATGATATTGATGCTGAAAGTCATCCTTACGTGTTTTTATTTTTTTATCAAATCGTTTTATCCAAAAACGATTCAACTGCTTCTTGAATATCCATATTCAACTGTATATTAGGCAAAATTGGCTCCAATCGCAAATCATGATTATCAATATGAAGAACAGCTACTTTCTTGTCAAAAGCTAATCGTGCATTTTCAAAAACCCTATACTCTTTCATGTTACATGAAATCATGGACACAAAATTCAATTTTTGCAATCGACTCTTCTCCTTGTCGAACAACAACCAAAAATAAAGTTTTGATTTATCTTCTTCGGTAGCGAGTGATCGTTTAATTTCAATTAGCGAAAATCGTTGCGATTCAAAATGGTAGAGGATTTTAAAATTATTCATTGCAACAAGCAAGTTAAGTCCAACAATTTCTATTTTTTAGTTATTCCATCCCATTGATCGGTTCTGAATGGCACTGCAGGGAATCCTTCAACATTGATCAGGTTGACATCCGGATTATCGCTCCAGGCGTATCGTATAGCTACCGGATGAGCTACAGCTTTCGAACTAATTACAACTTCATTGTTGATCAATTGAGCATTGGCTCTGTAGAACTTTTTATCCACACCGGCCAAAGTAAACTCGCGTGGAGCCAGATTATCCTTTGTCTTTAAGCTTGACCCACTCAGTTTAAACGATAGAATTACTGAGTTTCCTTCAATCCGGTATTTCGCAAAGAAGGGACCTGAAGCTACAATAGTCTGACTATAAACATCTTTTTCGGCCAATAATGCCAGACGGTTTCCTACATCCTGCTTGTTAGTGGGATGAATATTGTCGGCCACACCCAGATCGATGGTACAGGCCATAGCTGTATTAGGCAGAGCAAGTGCCATGCCTTGAGCTTCGCGGAGTTCAGCCCATTCGCTTTCCATCGGTTCAATCTGCCGCTTCTTATAATTGGGCAACTGGACATACAAAAATGGCAGATAAGCCTGTTTCCACCGAATTCTCCAGTCATTGATCATCATTGGAAACAAGGTTCGGTAGTTATATGCCAAGGTATCGTTTGCTTCTCCCTGATACCAAAGAATTCCTTTAAGCCCATATGGGATGATCGGATGAAGCATGGCATTGTACATATACGAAGGGTAATATTGATAATTATGAATCTTCGGAATAGCAGGTTCCAGGTCTTTTTTGTACTTCCAACTTCCGTCAATTCGGATTTTACCGTTTCCATCGGTCAGATACATCTCTTCTGCAGGCGGATTGAATCCGCCACCGCCCCAAAGAACTGACATACGAACCGTAATAATATTTTTCGCTTTTTTCAGTAGCTTAGCTGGGATTGTATAAACATGAGTCGGATTGGCATTCCAAACCGTTCTGCAAATTTCGGTTCCATTAAAGTAAAGTGAATAATTCATCTCAGGATGCCCTAAGCTTAATATCAAATCCTTACCTGCAAATTCACCAGGAAGCTCTACCGTTTTTCGCAACCAGACGATACCTTCATAAAATGGAATTCTCCAATGCTTGATAGTTCTAGGCATATTCAGTTCCTCCCACTTCGAATCATCAAACGACGGGTTGGGGATTATTTTATCCATTTTATTCTTGGGCTTATACACGATATCCCAAAACCGGATTAAATCCAAACTATCTTTCACAAACTCTTTTGGAGTAACAGAGTCATTGATCAATACCGTTTTTTTCGTGATATCCGAACTCAGCAACATATCCCGGCTGGTCCAAGCCTCCACCGGCGTTCCTCCCCAGGTTGTTTGTACAATTCCTACAGGCACATTCATATCCTTATGAATTTTCCGGGCAAAGTAATAGGCCACTGCAGATGCCGTTTTTATATTTGCAGAATCACACAACTTCCATATCCCTCCCGGAATGTCTGTCTCCGGTTTCACACTTTTGCGGTGAGGGACATTGAAGAAGCGGATATTGGGATAATCCGCCCGACTAATTTCAATCTTTGCATTGTTGGCCTGCTGAACTTGCAGTTCCATATTCGACTGACCCGATGCCAACCAGACATCGCCAACTAAAACATCTGTAAACTCAATTCGATGTGTCGGATCTGCCGGATTATAGACTATGAGTTTATAAGGACCTCCGGCATTGCATTTCGGCAAATATACATTCCATTTCCCAGTTTCATCAGCCAATGTTTTCACCTGCATGTCATTAAATTCTACTATCACTGCAGTACGTGTTGGTGCATTTCCCCAAACAGGAATGTCGAGATCCCTCTGTAGCACCATGTGATCACCGAAAACTTCCGGCATCGTGATTTGTGCTGAAACTGAGAGACGGGTAAGGAGAAGCAATGCTATTAAAAATCTGATTTTCATTATTAATTAATTTAGAGTCGGAGCCCAACCAAGCAATTATTTAACCTTATATTTTACTCCTGAAATATTACCTTTATCAACTTGATAAACTGTAGCTTTTTTGCTAACCTCAACTTCCACCAGTTTATTATCAGCAGGAAAACAAACCAACCCTTTGGCTACAGATTGGTCTCCATACACTTTCAACTCAATATTCGACCAGTCGATTTTATCGGTGCTTTGTGCGAGCTTAGCATGAGGAATCACAGCTCCGTCACGCACCAAAATAATGCACGGAATTTCTCCGGCTTCAATATCATTCCAACCGCGGTTATAGGTTTTTCCTGTTTGATAATCGATCCATTTTCCACCCGGTAAATAAACCTGGCGTCCTTTGGTGTTTTCCATCAATGGCGCTACATAGATGTCCGAACCAAACAAATAAGCATCATCCACTGTCCAGGCTCCGGGATCGTTCGGGAATTCAACAAACAGCGCACGCACCATCGGCAATCCTTTTTCAGTACAATTCTTTGCCTGGGCATAAACGTATGGCATGAGCTTGTATTTCATTTCGGCAGCTTCGCGGAAGGCCTTCACGAAACTTTGATTATATAACCAGGGTTCTTTGGGAGGTGCTCCGTGCGCCCGGCTGTGCGAAGTCAGGAAACCGAAAGGTAACCAGCGACGGTACAAAGCTTCGGGTGAAGATTGGACAAAGCCACCAATGTCGTGGCTCCAGAATGAGAATCCGCTCAATCCAAACGACAAACCGCCGCGTAATTCCGATTCCATAGCAATGTCTTTATTAGCTGCATCGCCACCCCAGTGCAACGGATAACGTTGGCTACCGGCCCATGCACTACGCGCCCAGATAATATTTTCATTGTTGGTAGACTTGGTAACTTCGGCCACCGCTTTGTTATAGCGCAACGGGTACAAATTATGCTCGTACCAACCGCCACGACCCGATGCATACATGCCATCCAGTGGAGCGGCTTCGCCAAAATCCACCTTGATACCCCCTACGCCCATTTTGAGCAATCCGGCCAGCTTATCCTGATACCATTTTACGGTATTGGTATTCGAGAAATCGAGTACCGCATCTTCGTAGGGCATTTCGCCTTTTGAATTCTTTACATTCAGATTTTTGTCGATGATTTCGGGGAAAAACTTATTCTTTGGAGTGAAATAAGTAAGCTGCCACAACGAAATATGGAAACCATCCTTCTTCAAATCATTGATCATCTTTTGTGGATCGGAGAAACGTGATGGAGCAAATTTATAATCGCACTGCCAATCAGTTTCAAACCATCCGGTGTCAAAATGAATCACATCAGCAGGGATCTTATTTTCTCGCAATTTGGCTGCCACTTCATATCCTTCTTTTTGTTCGAAGTACGTGATACGGCTCATCCAGGTTCCAAACGACCAAAGCGGAGGCATCTGCGCTTTTCCGGTGATTTCGGTATACTCGTTCAGGATATCTTTTGGTTCTCCGATGAAAACGAACAAATCCAATGCTTCATCCCCCATGAAAAGCTTATTGGCACCCACGTAAGTATTTCCAAAATCGCAGGTAACAGGAGCGGAAGTGTGCATAAACATACCGTAACCACGGTTACTCATAAAGAATGGAATCGGTTTGTACATCTGATCGGTTTCCGGCCCTTGCGGATCGGTAACGTATAAGTTCACTTTTTGTCCGCGTTTGTCCAACTTGGTAAACGATTCACCGCAACCAAAAATCTTTTCGTTAGGCGAAAGCGAAAATACCGGATTAATCTCACGGCTATTGTCTGCACCTTTTTTGATAAAGTTGAAAGGCAGAATCTTCACCTGCGACGAGTCATTATCGTTCCAACGCCAGGTATCGGTCAGGCGGTTCCCTTTGGCATCCATCAACACAATGCGGAACGGATTAACTTCAATCAGCAATTTTCCAAATACACTGGTATAACTGTGTCCGGTATTCGTCTTGGCATATTTCCACGAACTGTCTTTGCTCGGTTCTTTTACCAACATAGGCGAATCGAAAGGCTTTGGTTCCACGGGAGTCGTCAGCATTTTGATGCGTAAAGTTCGCGCTGTAATAAACTCTACCGTGAAGCTTAGCTCCGGATTTTGCTGATAGGCCGCACCCGGAAAATCAAGCATAGTCAAATCCTGCGGCAAGATAGTGTTCACATTAAAAGCCTGACGAGTATAAAGCGATGACCGTTTCCAACTTATCTTTCCTTTAGCAGTAGCCGGATCAAAACTAGCCAACTTATCGGCAAAGAAAAATGTGTTATGAAAATCTTTGAAATCGAGACTCATATCCACGGGATCGCCGAGGAGTCGTTTCTGTTGTGCCATAAGTGGCTGCAAACAACTACAAGCCAACAAAAGCAAAGCGGGAATGATTTGTTTTTTCATTTTGTACGAAATAAAGCCCCCCTAACCCCTAAAGGGAGATAGAGAGTTTGGTTATGAAAATATTAGTATCAATTATAAATCAAATTATTCTTTATTCCCCTTTAGGAGCTAGGGGTAATATCTTTGTCAGTTTTATATCTGCCGACGAACTACCAACCATCAGCTTCACGTTCCCCTTTTCAACGATGAAAGCGTGCTTTTCTACGCTCCAATAAGCCAAATCTTCCGCTTTCAACGGAATTTCTACCGTTTTCGATTCACCGGCGCGAATAAACACCCGTTTAAATCCTTTCAGTTGTTTCATCGGGCGTTCCACTTTCGAACCGGGGTAAGAAATATACAATTGAACCACTTCGTCGCCATCTCGCTTGCCGGCGTTCTTTATACTTACCGATACAATGATAGAATCAGAAAGAGTTGGTTTTGATGTTTTCAACCCGGAATATTCAAACGAAGTATAACTTAAGCCAAATCCGAAAGGATAAAGCGGTTTGCCTTTGAAGTATTGGTATGTTCTGCCATGACGAATATCGTAATCCATCATTGGTGGCAGATCGGTAATACTTTTCACCCAGGTTTGATTGGTTCGTCCAGCCGGATTGACATCACCAAAAATCACATCAGCCAAACCATTGCCTAATTCTTGGCTATTGTTGGTAACATGTAAAATAGCCGGGACATTGTCCTGCGACCAGTTGATGGCAAACGGGAAATTACTCACCAATACCATAATCGTTTTTGGATTGGCTTGTGCCACCACTTTCACTAAGTCTTCTTGTTCCAATGTTATTGATTTTCGGTCCACTCCTTCCCGTCCATCACTCGGCACCGGCGAAACCATCCAGCGGGCGTCGGTTCCGTAAGGATGATTGCCTACACAAACAATTGCTACATCAGCTTTGCGGGCAGCAATGATTGCCTTGTCCATTTGGTCGGACGGAGCATAAAACACCTCAACATCTTTTCCAACAGCATTCTTGATTCCCTGCAAAATAGTTACTGAATAAGGTGGCGTTCCGCTGTACCAGTCGAGTAGAACTTCATCAGCCCGCGGTCCGATAACGGCAATGGATTTGATTTTCAATTTATTTAGTGGCAACAGATCCGAGCTATTCTTGAGCAAAACCACTGATTTAGACGTTACTTCTCGGACAAAAGCTTTGATCTGCGGGTTATTCCAAGGCGAAACCGTATCGGTCACGCCAATGTTTGCATACGGCAGTTTAGTTTGATCGCCATCCAGCAATCCCAGTTTCAGAGCTACATAAAAATTCCCTCGAATAGCATTATCTATATCTTTCTCAGTCAACAAACCTTTCTTTAATGCTTCATAGATGTAGGGTTTAAATGTGTCGAGAAATTGACCTACCGAAGCTTTCACCACAGCCGCAGTACCTTCAGTCATTGTTGGGAATGCTTTGTGTGCATTTACCAGCAAAGTAAGCGCTCCACCATCCGTGCAAATAATACCGTTGTTACCCCATTCGTCTCGGGTAATCTTTTTCAATACCGGATTTACCGTCATCGGTATGCCATTCCAGGCATTATACGAAGCCATAAATGCCCTAGATCCACCTTCAGTAATACCTTTATAAAAAGGAAAAGAATAATATTCGCGGAAAAGTCGTTCATCAAAATTCGACGAAGTCGAATCGCGCCCATCCTCATTACTGTTAGCCAGGAAATGCTTCATGAGCGAAGCGGATTTCCAGTATTTCGGATCGTTCCCTTGTAATCCTTTTACAAAAGCCACTGTAAGTCGCGAACCCAAAAATGCATCTTCACCATAGCTTTCTTCCGTACGTCCCCAACGTGGATCGCGCGCCAAGTCGGCATTAGGAGCACGCATTACCAGACCTCCTTTTTGCAAATTTGGATTCTGTGTATAAAAACGTATTTCAGTAGCTTCAACATCAGCCACTTTTTGAATCAGTTCCGTATCCCAAGTCTCACCGAGTCCGTAAGCTTGTGGAAAGATAGTTGTTGGATAAGTTTTAGGAATGTGACCAACTGCAGAAAAGTCACCCCAATTACCGGGACCACCGAGCGCCATACCGTGCAATCCCTCGGAGTGTCCGGTATTACGAATACCCAAACGGGGAACACCCAAATTGGTAGAAAGACCATTTACTTTTTCGTCGAGAGTCAACAACGAAAGCAAATTATCTATGCGAGAATCATCCGACAGCGATGTATTTTGAAATGGGAAAGTTGTTTGAGCAGATGTTGAAAATCCCAACGCGAGAAACAATAAACCGAAAAGAAAAGAGTTGATTCTCATTTTGTACATTGATTTAATAGTCAATGCAAAAATACGGTTATTCAGGATATAAAACCGAGTGAGATGTTTCCTTTTGAGGGTTTGTATGTATTAAAATGAACAGATCATTCCTGACGAAATGATCTGTTCATTTTATAAAGTTTACATGTAACCTACTACCTATTTAGGTTCTTTTGTCTCTTTTGATCCTTTCCCTCCCAAAAGAATAAACAAACCAAAACTCCAGGAAGATGGATTAATATTAAATGTTGTAGTTTTCTCAGTTCCATAATTAATCACATTATTAAAAGTAACTCCATCCAATGTTTCATAAGATTGATTAATCACCGGAATTGAATTATAGCTTAATCCGGTGAAATTTACTTGCAAACCAATTTTATCTGTAATCAGATATTGAAACTCGGGCGAAAGGCTAAATCTATTCGTTTGCTTCGATGGTTTGTCACTTAACACACTCCCCGTAGTTTGATTTGTCACTTTTCCTTGCGTATCATAATTAATTGTCGTAGAATTAACAGAAACCTCATCAGTCAGCAATCCGTGTGAAAATTTCGCCTTCAAAGAAAAGCTGATTTTATCTGAAATAGGGAAAATATATTTAGCAAAAACAGTTGGAGCCAGTTCATTCCATTTGCTAGATGTTATATCGAAAATTTGATGATCCAAGATTCCGCTATTAAAAGAACTCTCGGTTATTGAGGTTTTAGTATTGTATAAAGATTGATATTCCAACCCCACTCCTATAGCAAAATTATTTGCAAGAAAGTATCCAATGTTGGGAGAAAATATAAGATTATGAGACTTTCTGGAAATATCGGAACCAACCTGTAATGTTGCAACATTAAAGTTATCGTTATTATAACTAACGTTCCCATCAATGTAAATTGAACCTTTATTATACTGGGCTGATACCGCAAAATGAGATGCGATCAAGATAACAATGAGACTACAAATTTTCTTCATAACTGCAACTTCGTTGATTGGATTAATACTGATTTATAGAGTCGGAATTCAATAAGCTGTCATAGAAACATTTATTTGAATGCACAAAGTTATAATCAAATTTTTAAATAACAACAATCTTTTGTAGCAATAATTACAGCAAATTCGACAAGACAAGCAATTCTGTAGCAAAATTGCAACAAATATATAAAAAACAGATGCCTTATCAAGACTCAAGCCTAATTTACAAACTTCTTTTTATACTCATTGGGACTTACACCAAATTCATCTTTGAAGTATTTACGGAAATACTTAGGGTCATTGAACCCAACCTGAAACGCCACCTCATTGACAAATAGCTGGCTCCGTTCCAATAAATCGGCAGCACGTTTCAATCGGATAAACCGAATAAATTCTGACGGTGTTTTATCGGTAAGCGACAAAATCTTTTTATAAAAATACACCCGACTCATTCCCATTTCGCGGCATAAATCTTCGACCAAGAACTCACTTGCCGAAATGTTTGCCTCAACTAAAGCAACCGCCTTTTTTACAAATTTTTCATCCATGGAAACGATTTCCACTTCACTGGTAGCGATGTCTACTTTATTTTTAAACTGATCCCGGGTTTTCTTTTGCCTTTCTATAATCCGGTTTACTTTCAGCGAAAGCATTTCCATATTGAAAGGTTTCGAAATATAATCTTCAGCTCCTGCTTCAAGTCCTTTATATTTATTTTCATCTCCGGCCTTAGCTGTAAGCAAGATTATAGGAATATGCGAAATACGAATATCTTCCTTAACTAATTTACAAAGTTCAAAGCCATCCATATTGGGCATCATCACATCGCAGATAATTAGATCAGGCATCTTTTCCAGAATCATTTGATAAGCAATCTCACCATCTTCAGCTTTTAGAATCCTATACTTATCAACAAACATAGCAGCAATAAAATTCCGGAAATCAGGGTTATCATCCACTACCAACATAAGTGGCAGTTTTGTACGCTGATCTTCTGCAGCAACTTCATTTTCTACAATTGTATCCACAGGTTGCTCTTCCACAATGAGTTTTTGCGAGATAACTTCCTCTTGAATATGCTGGTTCGCAGGAATCATGACCGTAAACGTAGAACCTTTCCCAATTTGGCTTTCAACCCCAATAACACCTTCGTGAAGTTTCACATATTCACTCACAATATGGAGCCCAACCCCCGTTCCTGTTTGATGACCATTTTCGGCATTTTCCACCCGATAGAATCGCTCAAAAATACGGTCAAGGTCTTTGGCGGGAATACCGATTCCACTATCTGAGACAACAATTTTAAGCGTTTTCTTTTCTTCATTCAATTGCTGGATCAAGCTTATATTCACATCAACTCTTCCATCATGCGGAGTAAATTTAAAAGCATTGGAAAGAAGATTAAAAACAATCTTCTTCATCTTTACCGGATCGAACTCCATTCTAAGTTCCGATATTGACGTTGAAAACGAGAAATTAATCGATTTTTGATTTGCCAGGTCTGTAAACGAATAGCAGATATCTTTAATGTATGCCACCACATCACCTACCGATATATTCAACGAGTCTTTGTGCACATCAAGCTTTCTGAAATCCAACAATTGATTTACTAATTCCAGCAATCCATGTGCATTCCGGTTAATAATGGAAAGCAATGTCTTTTCCTGTTCCGTCTTGGCTTCAGCTAATAGTTTTTCTACGGGATTAATAATCAGCGTTAGCGGAGTCCGAAACTCATGGCTTATATTCGTGAAAAATCTGAATTTCATTTCATCAATTTCATGCAACTGTTTGGCTTCCCTGACCTTATTATTATTTTCAAATTCACGCATTTGCCTACGCAAACTATAGTTGACAACGTACCAAAACAATAGTATTGCAGCAATAAAATAGACAATATAAGCCCACCAGCTTAACCAAAATGGAGGCAGAATGATTATCTCCAGAATAAGCGGACTCGTACTCCACACATTATCATTATTACTTGCATAAACAATCAGTTGATAAGTCCCCTGATTCAGGTTAGAATATGTTGCCGAGCCAATTCCATTTCTGGCTTCAATCCAGTCCTCATCAAAACCTTTCAACTTATACCGGTATCTGTTTTTTTGCGGATGAATATAACTCATCGCAGAAAAATTCACGGTAAAGTTTTTTTCATCGTAATGTAGTTCTATACGGTCTTTTAAAGCAATAGAACCATCTAGAACAATTCGTCTCTTAAATTTAATCCATGGTTTAATCTCTTCGTTTCCAATAAGCAACTCCGTGAACCGGGGCTTCGGAACAATATTATTGAAATGAATATTCTGGGGATCAAATTCAGTGTAACCTTTCGTACATCCAATATAAATTTTCCCTTGCTTGTCTTTGTAAATTGCATTCTGATTAAAAATTGAACTCAACAATCCATCGTTTTCATCAAAGGAAGCCACATTATATTCATATTTTTTAGTAGTCGGATTTTGAGTGCAGGATATTCGCGCCAAGCCATTTCGGGTTCCTGCCCAAATATTCCCATTATTATCCTCAATCAACGATACAATCTGGTCACTCGACAATCCGCTGGATTTATTGATATATTTAATCGTTTTAGTTTCTGGATTATATACATTAATTCCATTATCCGTAGCAATCCAAAACTGGTTTCTCCGATCAACCAGAGCATTGTTGACGATCAAATCTGAAAGTTTATTGTTTTGAGAATCATTTTTTAATAATAGGTTAATTTTATTTGTGGAAGTATTCAACACATCAATACCGGATGGAGTACTTAAATATATCAGTGTAGAATCTTTGGAATACATAGATAGAATATAATCCGAAGAAATTCCCTTTATATTACTGGTGGTGTTATGTCTAAAATAGTTTCTTGATTTGTCAAGCACATCAACTCCACCCCCCAAAGTGCCTATCCAGATATTCTGTTGGTGATCTTCCACCAATCCATAGATACTTTTATTTGACAGTGAATTGGGATTATTTATATCCGGTTGAAAATTCTGAAACCGTTCCCCGATCATTCTATTTAATCCACCTAGAAAAGTTCCAAACCACATCGATCCACTTTTATCTTCAAGGATTGAAATTATAATATCTGATGAAATACTCGTTTCATTTCCTTTCTGGTTGCGATACAATCGGAAACTTTGACTCTTTTTGTCAAATTTCAACAATCCGCTTCCATTTGTTCCTATCCATAAATTCCCATTATGATCTTCGCGAATAATGTTACAATCTTTGTTCTCAAGTTCCGGGTTATTATAAAAAAACAGCGGTGATTTCTCGAATTTGAACATTCCTGGATGGTAATAAGAAATACCATTTTTATAAGTTCCCACCCACATTATTCCGGTCTTATCACAAAACAAGCTAATTGCGGAATTTTGACTTAATGAATTCGGATTTTGAGGATCGTTACGAAGCACAGTTATCTGATTAGTCACTTTATTATAAATATTAATTCCGCCATGATCCATAGCTATCCATATCCGACCGCTGTTATCTTGTTGCACAGAACGAACAAAATTAGAACTAATGGAATGAAAAATGAAACCCCGTAAGTCTTTAATATTATTACCAAAGTAATTCCATTCCGATTTAGCTAAGTTGAAATTCAAAACACCTTTATCGCCAAATCCTGGATAAACCCAGGGCGACCCTGTTGAATCCAAGTACAAACTTTTGACAATGGTTGAACCTTTATCATTATCCGTTATAAAATGATTTCTAATATCTACCGAATTAGTCTTTTCATTAAATCGTTCTATCTGACCGTTATTAAACAACACCCAAAAAAAACCTCTTTCGATCTTTATCGAGTTTATGACACCCCGGCTCAATGTTCCAGAACCTGATGATTGCTTAAAATGAATCAATTTATTTTTTCGTACATCAAACTTATACACCCCATCTTTCGGTTTATAGAAATAATAATTTTTTTGATAATCTATTTCTACGATTGCAGGTATAAAATGAATGCCTAAAGGTGAAAGTATTGGAGATAAATTTCGGATAAAATTTTCATTCTGGATATTATACACCACATAACTAGAGCCACTTCTAATCCACAAATTTCCAGTGAAGTCTTCCTGAATTCCCGCTATAGCATTCGAAATTAAACTTGTAGTATCATTTTTGATCCTTTTATAAACTTTGTTATGTAAACCGTCATATCGGTTCAGACCAAAGTTTGTACCTATCCACAGAAATCCCCTGCTGTCTTTAAACACACACTCAATTTGATTGTTAGATAATCCATTAGTATTGTCCAAGCGAGCAAAATTATAGATTTCGGCATGCAATCCAACTCCCAGAAACAGAGTGGCGATTAATAAGTATTTTTTCATATAACCAGATATCAGTTTGTATTACTAGACAAATATATGAAATAAATGTTTTTAAATGATCTGGAATTAACCTCATTATCATTCAGCTCCTATTCAGTAAACATATGATACCCATGAGTTATCAAATATAACCAATGATATAAACATCAAAGCCCATCGTTACAGTTTTAGGAACGTATTTTTGTACAGTTGCAATATACTTATAATACTACTTTAATCATAATTTACCAGAAGATGATACTTTATAAACACATACTGTTGTATTTTACAGCTTTAGCTCCATTTAGATGCAGAAAAGATTCTTCTCAAAGTGCATCAAATACAATTAGAGCTAACACCTCGCAATAACTGTAAAGCCATTAACTCAATTCTAGTGTTATCTCCGGCAACTTATTTGTCTTGAAAACACAGACTAAATAATAAATAAACAAAACACAACCAATTATTAACTTTAAATTAAAAATGAATTATGAATGAAAATCATGTGATTCAATGTGTTCAGAGGGTAACAAAAAACCTTTTAAACAAGTACGTAATCCTTGCAGCGGTACTATGTTCTTTTGGACTGGCTTCTGCCCAGAATTCCGATGGAAAATTTTCCGGCAAGGTTTTATCCGAAACTGATAACGAACCGCTTATTGGCGTTAGCGTTATGGTAAAGGGTACAAAAATCGGAACAGTTACCGATTTAAATGGAGCATTTACGCTTCAGGCAAAAGCAGGAGAAACACTTTCCATCTCTTATGTTGGGTATACACCTCAAACTATTAAGGTGAGCGGATCTGGCATAACTATCAAACTAAAAGAAAATTCAAAAGGTCTGGACGAAGTAATTGTAATGGGATATGGTGTTCAAAAGAAAAAGCTCGTTACCGGGGCTACCGTTTCGGTAAAAGGCGACGACCTTCAAAAAATGAATACCACCAATGCCTTACAAGCTTTGCAAGGACAAACTGCCGGAGTAAACATTACTTCTACATCAGGGCAACCTGGGGGTGGCTTTAAAGTAAATGTTCGTGGAGCAGGTACAATTGGAAATGCAAATCCTATTTATGTTGTTGATGGAGTAATTACAAGCGACATCACTTATTTGAACAATTCGGACATTGCTACCATCGATATTCTGAAAGATGCTGCTTCGTGTGCTATTTACGGGGTAAATGGTGCAAATGGTGTAGTATTGATTACAACTAAAAGTGGTGATAGCAGCAAAGGTAAAGGCGGACAAATTTCGTTCGATGCTTATTACGGAATCCAGAATGCTGCTCGCAAAACCGATCTGTTGAATGCGCAAGAGTATGCTACCATGCAAAATGAAGCAGCTGTTAACTCTCATCAATTACCCTATTTCACCCAATCGCAAATTAGTGCTCTTGGAACCGGAACAAATTGGTTGAACCAAATGATTTCGAATGATGTTCCTACTCAAAATTATAGCTTAGCAGCTAATGGCGGTAATGCAACAACGAGTTATTCTACGGGTCTTTCATACACTCAACAAGGTGGTATTGTTGGAGGATCAAAACTATCAAATTACGAGCGCTATAATTTTCGCAGTAATGCCGAGCATAAAATGTACAATGACCATCTTAAAATAGGTGAGCATATGACCTTTTCATTTATCAACCAAAAAGGGATTCAAGATGCAGGCCAGTATGGAAATTCACTTCGTGCAGCATTCTCAACCAGCCCATTGCTAGCTATGTATGATGCGAATGGAAACTATCTGAACAGCCAGAATTCTACTATCTATAATGGAAAACCTTGGTATGATGGTGAATCAAATCCATATGCCATCATGCAGTTGACGAACCAGAATAATACCAAGAAACAAACTCTTATCGGTGACGTTTATGCTGAATTTCAGCCAATAAAAGATCTAAAAATCAAATCAACTTTTGGGTTGAATTACGGTGCTTCAGCATATCACAGTTACACACCCGTTTATTCAAACTTATCTCTTTACGCCTTCAACAACTACGAAAGTATTTCCCAAAGTAGTTCTCAAAATTATACGTTCAACTGGGATAATACCATCAATTATCTGTTTAAAATAAAAGATCATAAATTCGATGTATTAGCAGGTAGTTCAATTCGTAAATACCAAGGCTCTTATATGAATGGAACAAATACAGGATCAACTTTATTTGGAACCTTTGACCGGGCTTATTTAAGCAATTCTGCAATTACCAATTACACCATGAGTCCAAGCGCATTGGCTGCCGATGCCCAAACTCTAACTCATTCAATGTCTTTGGGTGGAAATGCGAATGCAGTTTATGCTCAGGCATCTTTCTTTGGTCGTATCAACTATAATTACAAAGAAACCTACATGGCTTCTGCTATCATGCGTGCTGATGGTTCTACCAATTTTGCAAAAGGAAGCCAATGGGGATACTTTCCTTCTTTATCTGCCGGTTGGGTTGCCAGTAACGAAGGCTTTATGGAATCAACTAAAGATTGGATGGATTTCTTAAAAATACGTGCCAGTTGGGGATCAAACGGGAATGATGCTATTAAATCATTTAACTACTTGTCTTTAATTTCATTATCAAACGCCCAATATAACTTTGGGAATGATAATAGTACCTTAACTGCAGGTTCTTATCCTTCAACAATAGGGGTGACGAAAACAAAGTGGGAAACATCTTATCAGACTAACATCGGTTTTGATGCCCGATTCCTGAATAGTAAATTAAACTTAGGCGTCGACCTGTATAATAAGCTGACTAAAGATTGGTTAATTGCAGCTCCTTTGTTAGGAACTGCGGGTGTTGCTACAAATCCATATATTAATGGTGGTGATGTAACTAACAAGGGTATTGAGATTCAATTGGCTTACAACAACAATATTGGGAAGGACTTCAATTATTCTATTACCGGTTCGTATGCCTATAATAAAAATACTGTAAATAAAATTCCAACTGCTGATGGTATAATTCATGGTGGTACCAATATTTTATACAACAATTCTCCTGAGTTTTTCCGTGCATCAGCCGGACAACCTATTGGATATTTCTGGGGATACAAAACTGCCGGTATTTTCCAAAATCAAGCAGAAGTTGCATCATACAAAAGCAATGGAAAGGTATTGCAACCTAATGCCCAACCTGGAGATGTAAAATACGTGGATGTAAACGGTGACGGAGCTATCACATCTGCCGATAAAACTAATATCGGGAATCCAAATCCGGGTCATGTTTTCGGATTAAGCCTCTCTTGTAATTATAAGAACTTTGACTTGGGAATAAGCACGAATGGCGTAGCTGGTAACAAAATTGTTCAATCATACCGCAACATTGCAAGCAGCTACGGAAACTGGACTACTGAAATTCTGAACCGCTGGCATGGTGAAGGAACTTCGAACAGTATTCCTCGTGTAACCCAAGACAACTCAAACTGGGCTGAATTCTCTGATTTATATGTAAAAGATGGCAGCTATTTAAGAATTTCAAACGTAACACTTGGTTATGACTTTGCTAAAATAATTAAATTGAAGAATATCAGCCAATTCCATTTATACGTTTCAGCAACAAATCTGTTTACATTCACCAAATACAATGGCATGGATCCTGAAGTTGGTTATTCAGCTTCTGATGCTTCCGGAGGTTATTCTTTTGGCCAAGGTGTTGATCTGGGTTACTATCCTCGTCCTCAAACGTACTTAGTTGGCGTTAATATTAAATTCTAATTATTAAGAGACACAAATATGAAAAAATATAAAATTATAGTACTTGCAGCTACTGCAATGTTGGCACTCAATTCGTGCAATAGCTTTCTAACGACCGAATTGACAGATCCAAAAATAACCAGTGAAAACTATTACAAAACTCCAACAGATGCTAATACAGCTTTGACTGGCTGCTACAATGGATTAAATTTGATATGGCAAGGAGGAGTTTCTTTTCCGGTAGCTTCAGAAGTCTTATCTGATAACAGCTTTGGAGGAACCGGAAGTTCTGATGGCTATGGATATCAAATGTTAGATGAATTCAACAAAACTGTTTCTCCATCAGACGTTTCAACATATAGCAGTAACTGGACAGCTTATTATCAAGCTATTTATCGGTGTAATGTATTACTTGGGAAATTGGATAATGTAACATGGGGAGATAGCACAGCATTAAAAAATCAGTATGCATCTGAAGCTAAATTCATTCGAGCCTTTTGTTATTTTGACTTAGCTCGTTTGTTCGAGAAAGTTCCTTTGATTCTTACGCCAACAACAGACAACGTACCTCAAGCTCAACCAGCTGAAATTTATGCACAAATAATGAGCGATTTGCGTTTTGCTGCAGACAATTTGAAGGCTAGTTCTTACGCAAGTGTAACATCTGGCAGAATAACCAAATGGGCTGCAGAATCATTGTTGGCACGCGTTTACTTATTTTATACCGGTTACTACGGAACTACAGAAATTGGTGGTGAAACTAAAACTACTGCTTTAGCTGCCGTTGAAGATGTAATTGCTCATAGTGGACACGGATTAGTTAGTAATTTTGCAACTCTATGGCCGGCAGCATCGGCAGCTAAGAGTCTTACCTATGCGGGTGAAAACAATAAAGAAGTCGTGTTTTCTATTAAATATTCTTCAACTCAAGACTATAATGGAAATATAACAGGCAATAGATGGATGGTTATGACCGGAATGCGTGAAGAATCACATTTTCCATATCAATATGGTTGGGGAGCTTGTACAGTAGATCCAAAACTTTGGAATGCATTTGACAGCAATGACTCCCGTCGCTTTGCATCAATAACCTCTATAGCAGATGAAAATATTGCTTTCACAAAAGCTGCAAGTAACCGTGAATATACCGGCTATTATATGAAAAAATACAGTCCGGTATGCGATGCATCGGGAAAATCAATTGTTACAGATTTCCAGATTGGGCAATATCAGGATTATTTTGCTATCCGTTATGCCGATGTCTTATTAATGGCTGCAGAGTTGGGAAGTGGCAATGCTCAAAGTTATTTGGACCAAGTACGTACCCGTGCAGGACTAGCCTCAATACCTGTTAATGCTGCTAACATTCTTGCAGAACGTCGCCTTGAATTTGTAGGTGAAGGTATCCGTTACTGGGATTTACTCCGTCAAGGTATTACGACAGCCGCTTCAACAATTGTTGCAAATACAACTTTTAGTTATTTCAACAATGGAGGAACTGCACCAACTGCAAGTCAGTTGCAACAAAATATTACAACTTCACGAGGTTTCCAACAAATACCTAACGATCAAATTACACTGTCATCTGGTGTTTTAGTTCAAAATGCCGGCTGGTAATACTTTATCATAATACAAAACACATACAAATATGAAAAAAAATAAAATATTATATCCATTGTTGGGGTTGGCACTGCTTTTTACTGCCTGTACTCCAAATACGTACGAGTTAGCGGGTCTGCAAAATAAAAGTGCATTATCATATACAATAGCTGCTTCATCTCAAAATGCAAACGACATTGTTCTAACGAGCTTAACTCCAAATGCATCCCCCATGTGGATTACTCCTTATATCCGATCTTATAACTTAAAAGACACTGTGAACCTACCATTTCCAGGAACCTACAAGCTAATATATGGAGCAGAACTAGCCGGTGGATTAGTTACAGATACTGCCAATGTGGTTATAACTACAACTGATCCAAATCTCGCCAAAAAGATACATAATCCAATGTGGACTAATCTTACAGGCGGACTTGGAAATGCAAAAACGTGGTACCTTGATCTTAACGCAAGTGGAGTAAGTAAATACTGGACTGGTCCACAATACTATTACGGGACTAATGACAGTTGGTTATCTGTAACCGACGGTGTTAAAGTGGGTGGAGATTCATGGAACTGGAATCCTGATTATCCGGGAAACACTTGGTTGATGGCAGCAGTTGATTTTGGCTCAATGACCTTCAATCTAAAACAAGGGTTTAATGCTATTGTCGATCATACATCAACCGCCAATGGAGTAAAAATGGGTGGTAATCAGTCGGGAACTTATGCATTAGATACTATCAACCACACTATTGAATTGACTAATGTAAGCCTCATTCACCCTATTGAATACAATGGCAAGGTAAAGACATGGTCGGGAACATTTAAATTATTCTCGCTAACTGCAAATTCTATGCAAATTGCTGTTATGCGCGATCCAACTTTATCTGGTGAGGGTGCTTGCTATTATGTTTACAATTTTGTAAGCAAAGATTATTACGACTCTCATTAATTAATGGTTTTTTACTAATAGGTATTAGTTTTTAAAACCTGAATCCCCCGATTAATCAAATTAACCGGGGGATTTTTTCTAAACTACAAATAAAATATTCAATACTATAAATTCAATCTGGAATGAAAAAATACAATCTGATACTCATTTTTGTTATATTCTTTGCAATGCTTTCTACAGCTTGTAAAGGAAACGATCCAGCTAGCCCCTCGCCCTCTGTTACCGATCCGGTATTCAAAGCGTCTTCCGATTCATTAAAATTCACAGGAAGCGGAGGGTATGACACATTGACCATTATCATGAATGGAAGTAAATGGGCAGTTTCTTCAAACCAAAGCTGGTGTTCCGTCTCTGAGGCAACTTCATCCAAATCAAGTGATAAACTCATTGTAACTGCGACCGAAAATACAACTGGAAGCATTCGTACAGCTACTTTGACACTTGTCATGGATTTGAAAACAATTGTTACAGTCCAAATTAAACAAGAAATTAAACAAATATATCCCAATTACAGCAATCCGGTTACAGTCGATGTCACGGGAATGAGCAATAATGCCAAGCCACTTGCCGCTAAGATTTTTCTGGGCTGGAATTTGGGAAATTCCTTGGAGTGTACCGGAAGTGAAACTGCTTGGGGAAATCCTGTGGCAACACAAACACTCATAAATTCAATAAAAGCTGCCGGATTTAATGCCGTTCGGATTCCATGTGCCTGGGATAGTTATATTGAAGATGTCTCTACCTGCAAACTGAAAGCTTCGTGGCTTGCCCGCGTGAAAGAGGTAGTGGATTATTGCTATAAAAATGACATGTATGTAATTCTAAATATTCATTGGGATGGGGGCTGGTTGGAGAATAATCCGACATATGCCAAGCAAATTGCTGTTAATGCCAAACAAAAAGCACTATGGGAGCAAATAGCAGTCTATTTCCGCAACTACGATGAACATTTGCTTTTTGCAGGAACCAACGAAGTTCATGTCGATTACAATGCACCTACAGCTGAGAATATTACTGTTCAACAGTCATACAATCAAACTTTCGTAAATGCAGTACGATCTACAGGAGGTAAAAATGCCTACCGGAATCTAATTGTTCAATCTTATAATACCAATATTGGGTATGCAATAAGCTACTTGAAGATACCCACCGATATTGCTACGAGTAGATTAATGGTAGAGGTTCATTATTACGACCCATGGGATTTCTGTGGCGACACCAGTGGCAATAGTATTTCTCTTTGGGGAACTAACTATGCTCAGTATGGACCAATCTCCACCTGGGGACAAGAAAGTTATGTACAGTCACAATTCCAATCGTTGAAAACAAACTTTGTTGACAAAGGATATCCGGTTATTTTAGGGGAATATGGGGCAATTCGCCGCTCTTCATTGTCTGGAACTACACTTACCAATCATCTGGCTTCACGCGCATATTATTATCAATATGTCACCGAGCAAGCTAAGAAAAACGGAATAGTGCCATTCTATTGGGATAATGGAAACACTGGCAACAATGGATTTGGCCTGTTCAATCGCAATGATGGGTCTACTTTCGACTCACAAGCACTAACCAGCTTAATAACTGGCGCTACAAACGGAACGTATCCATATTAATGTCAGCTATTCGATTTGTTAATATTGATTTTAACTGTTTAATGCTGAATTTCCCAGCGAATTTAATTAACTGGGGAATTTAGCAACTTGAGGAACAACCATTGTCAATTCACAATTTACCTAAACTCTAATTTCGACCTAACAGAGTTGGTCAAAAGATTCGATTTTATCATTCAAAAGTGGTCATTTTATTCAAAAAACAAGACAAAATGAACCCTATTATCATTCAACTCCTACACTGCAAACATTTAGCCCCTAAATACACGTAAGTAAGCCATTAATTTCTGAATAAAGATATTGTACATTTGTATTGCTAGATTGTAGATTGTTTAATCAAAAGAATTCAAAGTAACTATTTAAAAATCATGAACAGGTTTAAATTAATTTTATTACTCCTCTGTTTTATATCCATCATTGAAATAGGCGCAAATCCCTATCAAAAGCTGCAGGATGGTATTCAAATTTCGCTCAAACAAAAATCCCCCGCAGGAACTAAAACTCTCCGGCTGCAAGTTATTTCTGACGATATTATTCGCGTAACCGCAACTCCGGCTACACAACTTCCTGAAACAAAAAGCTTGATTACCACTTATTCTGAGACCAAGAGAACTGGCTGGACAGCAACTCAGGAGGGCGATTTCGTAATATTAAAAACAGGCACTACCAAAGCGATTATCTCGGTGAAAACGGGAGAAGTCAAATTCACTGACCTGAAAGGAAATATTATATTGCAAGAGCAACGTGGTGGAGGAAAAACATTTAAACCTATTGAGGTGGAAGGCAAATCGGGATACACATTCCGTCAAATATTTGAATCACCTGCCGACGAAGCATTCTATGGTTTGGGGCAACATCAATCGGACGAATTTAATTACAAAGGGAAAAACGAGGAATTATTCCAATACAACACCAAGGTTTCTATACCCTTTATCGTATCAAACAAAAACTACGGAATCCTTTGGGATAATTATTCGCTCAGTCGCTTTGGCGATCCACGTCCTTATGCCAACTTAGATCAGTTTAAATTATTCGATAAAAACGGGAAAGAAGGTGGACTCACTGCAACTTACCGGACAAATAAAGATTCTAAAGAGATTTCGCTGGTAAGAACAGAATCTACGTTGAATTACGAAGACATTCAGACCATAAAAAACTTTCCGAAAAATATTCCATTGACCAATGCTGCCGTAACCTGGGAAGGCGAAATACAACCGAAAGAAAGTGGCTTGTTCCGCTTTATTTTATATTATGCCGGCTATACAAAGTTATATCTTAACGACAGCTTAGTAGTCGCTGAACGCTGGCGTACAGCCTGGAATCCGAACAGCTATAAGTTTACAGCTAATTTGAACGCTGGCAAGAAACATAAACTTCGCATAGAATGGTTACCTGACGGCGCAGTCTCTTACATTGGATTAAAGGCTCTAAGCCCTGTTTCAAATGAAGAGCAAACAAAGCTTTCATTGTGGTCGGAAATGGGACAACAACTGGATTACTATTTCATCCGGGGTAATAATCCCGACGAAGTAATTCGCGGCTACCGTGCCATAACCGGTAAAGCATCTATCATGCCTAAATGGGCGATGGGTTTTTGGCAAAGCAGGGAGCGTTATAAAACTCAAAACGAAATTGTAGGTGTATTGAAAGAATTCCGCCAACGTCAGATTCCGATCGATAACATTGTATTGGATTGGAATTATTGGCCTGAAACAGCTTGGGGAAGCCACGAATTTGACAAAGACCGGTTTCCTAATCCAAAAGGAATGGTCGACTCAATTCATGCAATGAAAGCCCAGATTATGATCTCAGTCTGGCCTAAGTTTTATAAAAGCACTGAACATTTCAAGGAATTTGAGAACAAAGGCTGGATGTATATGCAAGCCATCAAGGATAGTATCCGTGACTGGGTTGGCCCGGGCTATATAGGGTCATTCTACGATGCTTACTCTGCTGATGCGCGTAAACTTTTCTGGAAACAAATGAAAGAACATTTATATAGTTTGGGCATGGATGCGTGGTGGATGGATGCCAGCGAGCCGAACGTACGTGACTGTACCGATATGCCTTATCGCAAAGCTCTTTGTGGCCCAACCGCCCTTGGTCCATCAACTGAGTATTTCAATGCCTACGCATTAATGAATGCGGAGGCCATTTACGACGGACAACGTTCTGAAAATAATAATAAACGTGTCTTCTTACTCACCCGTTCGGGCTTTGCCGGATTGCAACGTTATTCTACAGCAACCTGGAGTGGAGACATTGCTACCCGCTGGGAAGATATGAAAGCACAGATTTCTGCCGGATTGAATTTTTCAATTGCCGGAGTTCCTTACTGGACCATGGATAATGGCGGATTTTGTGTCGAAAATCGATATGCCAGAGCAGCAGAAGGATCGGAAGACCAAAATGAATGGAGAGAACTGAACGTACGTTGGCATCAATTCGGGGCTTTTGTGCCGCTGTTCCGTACACACGGACAAACTCCATTTCGTGAAATATGGAACATTGCTCCCGAAACACATCCAGCTTACAAAACCATGCTGTATTATACACAACTTCGTTACCGCTTAATGCCTTATATTTATTCATTGGCCGGGAAATGTTATTTCGACGATTATACTATCATGAGACCGCTGGTAATGGATTTTGAAGGAGATAAAAATGGACTCAATGTTAGCGATCAATATATGTTCGGCCCAGACTTAATGATTTGTCCGGTTTACAAATACAAAGCCCGTACACGTGAAATATACTTCCCCAAAAATGCGGGTTGGTATGATTTATACAGTGGAGCATTCACACCCGGAGGACAAAAACAAATCGTTGATGCTCCATACGAACGAATGCCGATTTATGTATCCGCCGGAAGCATTCTGCCTGTCGGACAACAAATTCAAAACACGACCCAGACACAAACAGATTTGAAATTGTATGTCTATGCCGGTAAAAACGGAACTTTTAATTTGTACGAAGACGAAAATGTAAATTACAACTACGAAAAGGGGGCTTATTCCACAATTGAATTCGAATACAATGATCAAAATAAAACGCTGAGTATTAATAATCGGAAAGGAAGTTTCAACGGAATGTCAAAAGAACGCAATTTCCAGGTTATTCTAATTGAACCAACTAAGCCGGTTGCTATGGACGAGGTATCAAAAAGTGCTAAAACAGTTCATTACATCGGAACCAAAACTACGGTTTCGTTGAAGTAAATCTCAGAGTTTTCCACCATCAATCCTTACATAATCCCACGACTAGTTTTAATTAGTCGGGGGATTTTTTTTGGAGACTGAAAAATACCTACCTTTGCAGCGGTATAAAAAAGGGAAACAATGTTTAATAAATTAACTACGAGTGTTGCATTTACAGCAATTCGAAATCGCAATTTCAGGTATTTTCTAGGGTACCGTTTTTTCATGACTATGGCCACAATGATGCAATCGGTGATTGTAAGCTGGCACATGTATTTCCTTACAAAAAATGTCATTTGGTTAGGTTTGATCGGTTTGGTGGAAGTATTTCCGCAAATTTCCATTTCACTTTTTGCCGGACACTACGTGGACTTGTGGGATCGCAAAAAAATTGTGCGTTACACTACCCTACTACTTTTGCTAGGATCAGCTATCCTGACGCTTTACAGCATTGAAGCGTTTCACTCTTATGAACATCTTGGCATCTGGCCCATGTTCATCACGATATTTCTGACAGGACTTTCCCGGGGTATACTTATGCCGGCCAATTCAGCTTTAATCGGACAGCTGGTAGATAAAAAACATTATGCCAATGCAGCAACCTGGAGCAGTGCCAATTGGCAGGTAGCAGCAGTTATGGGTCCGGCTATCGGTGGATTGATTTATGGATTTTCATCCATTTCGGTTGCCTACGGTTCTGTTTTTGCCATCTTTTTAGTCTCGCTTTGGATGATAAGCCGGGCAGAAATAAAACATATTGCCCGTTCAGTAGAGACCAGCGAAGAAGATATTTTCAGCCGGATTCGCGAAGGAATTCGTTTTGTCATGAAATCACCCGAACTGCTCGGGGCTTTTTCGCTCGACATGTTTGCTGTGCTGTTTGGTGGTGCCGTGGCTTTATTACCTGTTTTTGCTTCTGACATTTTACATGTCGGTCCACAGGGACTCGGGTTTCTCCGGGCTTGTCCTGCACTCGGGGCCATCTTTATGTCATTCTATCTGATGTTTAATCCACCGGTTCGAAATAGCGGTCATACGCTCCTACTGGCTGTGGCTGCATTTGGATTGTGCATGATTGGGTTTGCATTCTCGCATGCATTTTGGCTATCGGCACTTTTATTGTTATTGAGCGGACTGTTTGACAATGTAAGCGTGGTTATACGTGGCACTATTTTGCAACTTTACACTCCCGAAAATATGCGTGGACGGGTAGCTTCGGTGAATAGCATTTTTATCGGATCGTCGAACGAGCTTGGAGCTTTCGAGTCTGGGATGACAGCCAAGCTTATGGGCTTGATTCCATCAGTGGCTTTTGGTGGCATCATGACGTTGATTGTAGTTGCCACTACCGCCAAGATCAATCCTGTGCTAAGAAGACTGTCATTAAAATAATTTATTGAAGAAACAATTTCAATAAACATTGAACAGGCTGATACCATTAAATTGTATCAGCCTGTTTCTTTGAATGCAAAATTAAGTTCAAAAAATCATTTCAACTTATTTTTTTACCAGTTTTCCTACCTGTCCATTTACTTTTACCATATAAACTCCCTTAGGCAAAGAACTTACATTGATATAGCTCTTTCCTGCTACCTGCTGTGTCAACAATAAAGAACCGCTCAAATCGCAAACAGAAAGAGCAACCGATTCATATCCCGCATTGATATAAAAACCATCAGTAGTTGGATTTGGATAGAGCGAAAGTACTGCTGCGGTTGGGCTATCCAAACTTGTGCTTAAAGCAGTCGTAAAGGCTTGATCCAATCCATTAGTTGTACCAGCTTCATTAACACCTACTACCCTGTAATGATATGTCGTATTGCTTATCAACCCTGTCAGGGATTTGCTTACCGAAGTAGCAGAAACACCCGAAACAGAACCTTGTAGTGCAGAAACGCTCGTACCATAAGCAATCGTTGTTCCATATTCGAACGTAACTGCTGTACTGGCTCCATTAGCATTAACAATTCCATTCAATGTTACCCCAGAAGAAGTTATATCAGTGGCTGCGTTGGTAGTTACAGTTGGAAATGTGTGCGGTGTTGCACTATTCGAAGCTGCAGAAGCAGCACTAGTTCCCGCGCTGTTAGTAGCTGTTACAGTAAATGTATAAGCAGTTCCATTTATCAGTCCCGTTACGGTTATCGGACTGGTTGCGCCCGTACCTGTTAAACCACTCGAACTGGAGGTCACCGTATAGGTTACATCGGCACCACCATTGGATACCGATGGGGTGAAGCTCACACTTGCCTGGCCATTACTTACAGTAGCTGTACCAATAGTTGGAATATCAGGAATCACAGCATTTACCGTGAAGCTTTGGGAAACCTGTGGGGCTGCATTATACGCTGCATCACCAGCCTGATCGGCAAGAATAGTACAAGTTCCTGCTTTTTTGAAGGTCAATATTCCATTGCTGGTTATTGAACAAACATCAGAAGTCGAGGTGGTAAACACCACTCCAAGGCCAGAACTTGCCGTAGCATTTAGCGTTGGACTGTTTCCGAAATCCTTAGAACCCGGATTGGCAAAGCTAATGGTTTGCTCTGCTTTGGGCGTCACACTGTTAGAAGCTGCCGAAGCAGTACTGGTTCCAGCGCTGTTAGTAGCTGTTACAGTAAATGTATACGCGGTTCCATTAGTCAGACCCGTTACCGTTATCGGACTGGATGTGCCAGTTCCTGTTTTGCTGCCTGGAGTAGATGTGATTGTATAGGTCACATCAGCACCTCCATTGGATACTGACGGAGTGAAACTTACACTTGCCTGTCCATTACTTACATTGGCTGTACCAATAGTTGGAATATCAGGAATCACAGCATTTACCGTGAAACTCTGGGAAACTTGTGGAGCTGCATTATACGCTGCATCACCAGCCTGATCGGCAAGAATAGTACAGGTTCCTGCTTTTTTGAAAGTCAATACTCCACTACTGGTAATGGAACAAACATCGGAAGTCGAGGTGGTAAATACCACCCCAAGCCCTGAACTTGCCGCAGCACTTAGCGTTGGATTGGTTCCGAAATCCTTAGAACCCGGATTGGCAAAGCTAATAGTTTGATCTGCTTTGGGTGTCACACTGTTCGAGGCTGAGGAAGCCGAACTGGTTCCGACTCCATTGGTAGCTGTAACTGTAAAGGTGTATGCTGTTCCATTAGTCAGACCGCTTACAACTATAGGGCTGCTTGTGCCTGTGCCTGTAAAGCTTCCGGGACTTGAAGTTACGGTATAACTGGAGATAGCACTACCTCCATTTGAAGCCGGCGCAGTAAAGGTCACTGAAGCTTGTCCATCTCCAGCAGTAGCTGTGCCAATAGTTGGAGCATTCGGAATGATGTCTTCCGTAGTAAATGTTGCTTCATTACCCAAAGTAGTACCGGCAGTATTCACAGCTTTCACCCTAAAGTGGTATGTGGTGTTAGGGATTAAACCTGATAGTCCATAACTGACAGCAGTAGCAGAAGTACCGGTAAGGGGGCTTTGAGTAGCAGTAGCACTA
>Ga0318568_10000049_pt1 | contig 41573 bp, 40 predicted proteins | sample GRESIP088b5f21_FD_203690 | JGI IMG/M metagenome (GOLD analysis project Ga0318568, IMG submission 203690) | Tropical soil microbial communities from Luquillo Experimental Forest, Puerto Rico - GRE.SIPMG.088b5f21 | ecosystem: Environmental > Terrestrial > Soil > Tropical forest > Bulk soil...
ATAGCTAAATTAGCATCATTATCTTTAGCAATAACCGTGGTTGGTTGCGTAAGTAAATCGGCAAACGAAGGTTATTCACGTGTAACAGGTTGGAAATACAACGACAAAACCGGAACGGGTTTTTCTGTAAAAAAAGGCTACACTTCAAGAATTCCTGCCGGCATGGTGGAAATAGAAGGTGGATCATTTACCATGGGGGAAAAAGGGGAGTTCCTTACTGCCCCCCGCGACAACAAACCACGTAGAATTACGGTAAGTTCATTTTACATGGATCAATACGAAATCAGAAACGTTGACTGGCGTGAATACACCAGCTGGATGAAATTAGTTTTTGGTGCCTCTGCCCCAAAATTAGTTGAAAAAGCTCAACCAGATTTCAAAATCTGGCGAGAAGAATTAGCCTACAACGAACCCTATCTAGAAAATTATTTCACGCACCCTGCTTTTGACCAATACCCTATAGTAGGTGTAACCTGGGAACAAGCCATGGACTATTGCACCTGGCGTACCGACCGTGTGAATGAAAAAGCGCTAATTGATGCCGGTATCATCGCCGCTCCGAACTTCACTAAACTGGAAAAAGAAACTGATATTGAAACATTATCAAACAATTTCGTATTCAATACCCAGAAATATTTACTGCAACCAAACTACCTGCCTGCCAACGGTAAAAACCCAAAAAAGGATTTGTATGGTAAAAACAGAAAAGTAGATATGACCGATGGAATCCTCTTCTCTGAATTCCGGTTACCTACTGAAGCAGAATGGGAATTTGCAGCTTATGCTATCAAATCTGGAAAAAATGGAATGGTTCCGGAAGGAAAAATTTACCCATGGTCTGGCTCGCAAGTTCGTAATCCGACGAAAAAACAAATGGGGCAAATGGAGGCAAACTTCGTAAGAGGCAAAGGTGATATGATGGGAACCTCCGGTACACTCAACGATAAGGCAACAATTACCTGTCCCGTAAACTGGTACTTCCCGAATGATTTCGGGCTATACAATATGGCAGGTAACGTAAACGAGTGGGTGTTGGATGTATACCGTTCTACTTCAACCGACGAAATAGCCGAGTACAACTCATTTAGAGGAAACGTATATTTAACTCCAATCGCCACCGGAGTTGACGAAATGGGAAACAAGACTTACAAAGTTGATTCGTTGGGACGTATAGCAACCCAGGTAGCCAAGGGAGATGATGTCCGCAATTTTAAAGATGGTGATGCGACTTCTCAAATCGATTTCGCACTGCTTGACTCTACCGGGTTGGCCAACCTGAAAAATGATGCTAAGATTGACCCAACCGATGTATTGCGCCCTTCTATTTCCACTAAAACCCGGGTTTACAAAGGAGGTTCGTGGAAAGATCGCGTGTACTGGTTGAATCCTTCTACACGTCGCTTCCTGGATCAGGATAAATCGAGAAATGACCTTGGATTCCGTTGCGCAATGAGTATGATTGGCGACGCAAGCAAAACAAGCAAATGATAATTTAAACGCATTTACAAAGCACCAGTTCTTCGGGAATTGGTGCTTTTTTTGTTTTTAATCAAGGTTGGTTTTCCAATGGAAATTAGTACTTTTGCAGTTCAAAAATCCAAATTATAATTCAGAAAAATCTATATAAACGAAACATTATGAGCAGAACGGTCATTGTTGATGCACTGAAACGGACAGATTTTGGTGCCGAAGTAAATATTAAAGGTTGGGTACGCACCCGCCGCGGGAATAAAAACGTAAGCTTCATCGCGCTGAACGATGGTTCAACCATTAATAATATCCAGGTCGTAGCCGATAATGCAAAGTTTGGAGATGAATATCTGAAGCCAATCACCACCGGGGCTTGCTTGAGCGTTACGGGCAAACTCGTTGAATCGATGGGGCAGGGACAACACGTAGAAATCCAGGCTGAGAAAATTGAAATTTACGGCATTGCCGATCCGGAAACATACCCTTTGCAAAAGAAAGGCCACACGATGGAGTTTTTGCGCGAAATAGCCCACTTGCGCCCACGGACCAATACATTTGGAGCTATTTTCCGTGTTCGTCATAATATGGCCATGGCTATCCACACTTTCTTCCACGAACGTGGATTTTTCTATTTCCATACTCCGATTATTACAGCTTCCGATTGCGAGGGCGCCGGACAAATGTTCCAGGTGACCACTATGAACCTGTATGACCTCAAAAAAGACGAAAATGGTTCGATTGATTACAGCAACGACTTCTTTGGCAAGCAAGCCAGCTTAACCGTTTCCGGTCAGCTTGAAGGCGAATTAGCAGCCATGTCGATGGGAGCCATTTACACTTTCGGACCAACGTTCCGTGCCGAGAACTCAAATACACCGCGCCACTTGTCGGAATTCTGGATGATCGAACCGGAAGTTGCTTTCAACGAAATTGCCGACAACATGGAATTAGCCCAGGACTTCATCCAATATTGTGTGAGATGGGCTTTGGACCACTGTCAGGATGACTTGAACTTCTTGCAAGAAATGTATGACAAAGAATTGATTGAACGCCTGAATTTTGTTGTGAAAAACGATTTCGAACGTGTAACATACACCAAAGGGATTGAGATTTTGAAAGATGCTATTGCCAAAGGACAGAAATTCGAATTCCCTGTAGACTGGGGTACGGATTTGCAATCGGAACACGAACGCTACCTGGTGGAACAACATTATAAGAAACCGGTTATTCTGACGGACTACCCGAAAGAAATCAAGTCGTTCTACATGAAACAAAACGACGATGGAAAAACCGTGCGTGCCATGGATGTGCTGTTCCCTAAAATCGGTGAGATTATCGGCGGATCGCAACGCGAGGAAGATTACACAAAATTGAAAACCCGCGCAGACGAAATGGGCGTTCCGACCAAAGATATCTGGTGGTATCTGGAAACACGTAAATTCGGTACTGCGCCTCACTCTGGCTTTGGCCTTGGCTTCGAACGCCTGTTGCTTTTTGTGACCGGTATGTCGAATATACGCGATGTGATTCCGTTCCCACGCACGCCGAACAATGCCGAGTTCTAATTTGTTATTTCAACCGACCATTATTTTACGATAATTTTTGGACTGAAAAATGGCTGCTTGTTTGACAAGTTTTTTGCTGGCGGTATCACTGCTGCAAAAATGTCGGACAAGCAACTTTAATACAAAAACGAATATCTGAATAAAAATACAACAAAAAGAGTATAATAAAGCAGAAAACTATCAAATATGCATATCTGGGTTAATATTATTGCATATTTAAAGAATAATCCCTACTTTTGCATTCAATAAAATAAATTAACAATAACTATAGCACGAAATGGACAACACGAAAACAACCGAATTGGATAACGTAGTCGTACGTTTTTCTGGTGACTCAGGCGATGGAATGCAGCTCACCGGAACACTTTTTTCCAATCTTTCGGCCATTTTAGGAAACGAAATCTCTACTTTCCCCGATTTCCCTTCAGAGATTCGCGCTCCGCAAGGAACATTGGGAGGCGTTTCCGGATTTCAGGTACACTTAGGATCAAGTAAAATTTATACTCCGGGTGATGATCCCGATGTATTGGTAGTAATGAATCCGGCAGCCCTGAAGGTAAATGCCAAAGCAATTAAAAAAGGTGGAATCATTATTTTCGACTCCGATACGTTCAATAAATCGGGGTTTGAAAAAGCTGGATTTACAACCGAGAATCCATTCGAGGAATTAGCCATTTCAGAAACTGTCCAACTTATCTCCGCTCCTCTTTCTACGCTGACACAAAGTAGCCTGGAAGGATTCGGATTTGATAATAAAACCGTATTGCGCAGCAAGAACATGTTCTCCCTGGGCTTGATCTGCTGGTTGTTTAACCGTCCGATTGACCAGGCGATACACTTCCTGCAAAACAAATTCGGCAAAAAGCCAACTATTCTTGAGGCCAACGTCAAAGTTTTGACCGACGGATTCAACTACGGTAACAACCTGCATTTGTCGATCTCTACGTATTTGGTAGAAAAATCGCACGAAACACCGAAAGGCCGGTACACCAGCATTAGCGGTAACAAAGCTACTGCCTGGGGACTGATTGCCGCCGCGCAAAAAGCCGGTTTGCAATTGTTCCTCGGAAGTTACCCGATCACACCTGCCACCGACATTATGCACGAACTGACCGCCCGCAAAGACATGGGTGTGAAAGTGGTTCAGGCTGAAGACGAGATAGCCGGGATTACTTCTGCTATCGGAGCTTCGTTTGCCGGAAGCCTGGCAGCTACGAATACTTCGGGACCGGGATTGGCCCTGAAATCGGAAGCTATCGGGTTGGCCGTTATGGCCGAATTGCCACTGGTGGTAATCGATGTTATGCGTGGTGGCCCTTCAACAGGTATGCCAACTAAAACTGAACAAACCGACCTGCTGCAAGCACTCTACGGACGGAATGGCGAAAGCCCCGCGGTGGTGATGGCTGCCGGGACTCCCGACGATTGCTTCCACTACGCCTACATGGCCAGTAAAATTGCGCTGGAGCACATGACTCCGGTAATTTTGCTTACCGATGCCTTTATCGGGAACGGGACTTCGCTTTGGAAACTCCCAACACTGGCCGAACTGCCTGAAATAAAACCCAACTACGTTACTCCGGGCATGGAGAACTATAAAGTAACCACCCGCGACGAAGAATCGAAAGTGCGTTACTGGAGTGTGCCGGGCATGGAAGGATTCGGACACCGCAACGGCGGATTGGAAAAAGACTACGAGAGCGGCTGTATTGCCACCGACCCAATAAACCACGAAAAGATGGTAGCCGTTCGTCAGGCAAAAGTGGATTATATCAGCAATTTCCTTCCAGAAATAAAAGTGGAAGGCGATGAAAATGCCGATATGCTGGTGATTGGCTGGGGAGGAACACACGGACACCTGATGAGTGCGGTAAATAATTTGAATAAAGACGGAAAGAAAATTGCACTGGCACATTTCAATTATATCAACCCGCTGCCGAAGAATACTGCAGAAGTAATTCAACGATACAAAAAGGTGGTGGTGTGCGAACTGAACAGCGGTCAATTTGCCACACTTCTGCGGTCGAAAGTGCCGGGAGTGGAATTCCTGCAATATAATAAAGTACAGGGACAACCATTTACCGTGGCTGAATTGGAAGCCGATTTCAGCGAATTGATGTAGAAAAGACGACCCCTAAATCCCCTAAAGGGGACTTGAATATAAAAAACTATTTTCAAATTATGGAAACTACAGAATCAACAAAAATACAATATACAGCCAAAGATTTTAAAAGCGACCAGTATGTTCGCTGGTGCCCGGGCTGCGGCGACTACGCTGTACTGAATTCATTGCAGAAGGTAATGGCCGAACTGGGTGTGGCACCTCACGATATCGCTGTTATTTCGGGTATCGGTTGTTCATCACGCTTGCCTTACTACACCAGCAGCTACGGCTTCCACACCATCCACGGGCGTGGAGCGGCAGTGGCAACCGGCGTAAAGGTGGCTAACCCAAAACTATCAGTTTGGCAAATTACCGGCGATGGCGACTGCCTGGCTATTGGTGGCAACCACTTTATCCACAGCGTACGCCGCAACGTGGATTTGAACGTGCTGCTGTTCAACAACCAGATTTACGGATTGACCAAAGGCCAGTATTCACCTACTACCAAAAAAGGATTTGTGACCAAATCGTCGCCTTTCGGAACTGTGGAGCGTCCGTTCCGCCCGGCTGAGCTGACATTCGGGGCACGTGGAACTTTCTTTGCCCGTATGCTCGACGTGGATTTGAAAACCTCGCAACAATGCATGATAGCCGCTGCCAAACACAAAGGTACGTCGGTGGTGGAATGCTTGGTAAACTGCGTTATCTTCAACGACGGTGCCCACGGATGGCTGGCCGAACGGGAAACCCGTGCCGACCGCGTAATCGTGCTGGAAGATGGACAACCTATGATTTTCGGGAAAGACCGCAACAAAGGCCTGGTGCTGGATGGCTTCGACCTGAAAGTGGTAACCATTGGCGAAAACGGAGTGACCGAAAACAGCATCATGGTTCACGACGCTACTTGCCAGGACACTACCCTGCACATGAAACTGGCCATGATGGAAGGCCCCGACATGCCGATTGCCATGGGGGTGATTCGCGACGTGGAAGAAGAAACTTACGACGCAGCCGTGGAAGCACAGATAGCCGAGGTGCAAGCCAAATCGAAAATCAAGACCTTCGATGAACTGGTTGCCACCTGCGAACAGTGGGAAATGTAACCGTAAAAGAAAAAGATACATAGAAAAACCGTTATCAGCTAAGACTGGTAACGGTTTTTTGTTTGCGTTCCACCGGCTCATCAAAATTTGTTATTCTGCAATCGAAGGAAACGGCTTTACTTAATATAAATTTTCGCGATTATCACAGTCATCTGGACATCTGGCCAATAGTCAATATTTCGTTCACACTTCCATTCAACTATTTTCTAAAAAAAGTTATTCAAATACACCGTTTCATTAAAACTATTTTTCTATATTTGCCTCGTTAATTTATTAATGTACGAATTCTTCCTGTGTGGGGTAGACCTGAAAACAACACTTGAAAACCCCGCCCCCATAGCGGGAAAAGGCTTTACACGGATAAAAAATGCTTTCTCCTATCGGGGAAGGGGTTTTTCATCTAAAATTATAGCTATCCCCAAGTGGGGAAGGTGATTTTCAGCAATATTAATGTCCGCCCCCAAGTGGGGAAAGCATTTTTCACGCATTTGACCTCCGTCCCCAAGTGGGGAAGGCATTTTTCAGGCGTGATGACCCACATCCTCAACAGGGGACGGTATTTTTGATTCGTTTCTTATTGTTTCTCCAGCATAACGATAATTTTTCCAAACAAAGTATTAACTATTAATTCGAAATTTCTATGTTTATCAAAAAAATTCATTTCCACTTATTGCAAAATGAAGAGCATGCAGGATATCATACCTACGTGTCTGAGTACATTACCGAAGATGGCAATGCCAATTCGAGACTTATCTCCCAAATGTCCGATCATAACCTGAAACTGGGCATTGAAAAATCGGTGCTGGACCTGATTCAGAAAAACAGTTACACCCAGCGGGTGAACGAGGCCGACCAAGTGCGCGACAAACCTATCCGTGGATTTTTCAAAGTAGTAAAGGGCTTGTTGGATCATTTCAATCCGGCTATGGCGCAAGCGGCTTACAAGGTAAACCTGATCAATGAAAATTTCAGTGGCATCACGCGCCTTTCGAACGACAAACAAACACAGGCTTTCGACAGTTACATAGCTGCTATCGACGACGCCTCTGCCGACATTACCGCGCTGGCACTGATGGACTGGGTAACCGAAATGAAAGCAACCCATGCCGCTTTTTTGGAAGTAGTAAAAAATCGCAATACCGAAAATGATGACAAGCCGAACATCAGCATGAAAGAGGCACGGATGGAAACCGACGTTGCTTACAACGCATTGGTGGACCGCATCAATGCCTTTATCACCATCGAAGGCGACGCACTGTTTGCCCCGCTGGTAACCAAAATTAATGGACGTATCGACCAATATACCACCGCCATTGCCCAACGTAAAGGTATTGCGGAAGCCAAGAAAAAGAAGGATACCACCACCGATACGGAAACTAAATAAACTCAGTTGAGCGTAGGTTGGCGCGAATGTTTGGCGAAGTGTCTCGCTTCGCCATAGCTAAAAGGAAGTCTCCAGACTTCCATATTCAAACAAGAGAAAAGACACAAGCAATTTGTGTCTTTTTCTGTTACAAAATGGATTATATTTGCAAACAATATGGAAAGCAGGAGCTTTCCTTTTAACTGCGACGAAGGCTGGAGCCATTCGCCGAACATTGGAATAAGGGATTATACGCTACAGGGAACGGAGTGAAATTGAAGTCGTATATCAAGGACCATTAAATTTGAATCAAACCAACATAACAATAACCAGATTACCATAAATAATGAAATAGTTATGGAAAGAGATGATATAATAAAAATAATAACAGAATTTACTGAGAGACATAATAACTCGAAAGATGGAGGTACGTCAATTGTAATTGATATTGCGAAGTATTTTAATAATTTCTCTGAAGAAGAAAGAGCCGTTGTAATTGAATATTTAATAACTGAGTTAAGAAAAACAAACTACGATGCTATAGATCTTACATATATATCTATTTTAGTGGAAATGAAAGTACATAAAGCAGCTCAATATATTTATGATATTTATAATCGTCATTTAAAATACAAAAAGGATTTTGATTGGAAGAAATTCATCGTTTACGATTTATTAAAATTGCGTTATTTTGAAGCAGAATATTTATATGAAGAATATATTAGAATATGTAAAGAAAGAACTGACAATGGTGAATTATTTTTTGTAGGTGTACTCTATTGTGGAACTAACTATATAAAAGGAATGGATTTACTTTCTGATTATTTTTGTAAACATCTAATTGGCAACAATGAAAAGATGAGTCACTTCTTTGAAAATAGAATGGGTTTTCTTATTCTTAATTTTATAGATATTTCAAAAGATTATATTATTGATATTTTAGAACAAACTACAAATAAAAATCATGAAGCTGGATTTCGATTAAAAGAAATTATAACTTCTTATTTACTTTCAGACAATGTTCCAAAAGAAAGGAAAGAGTCAATGAGTGAAATTGTGAAATTAATCGAAAATGTAGCTATTTAAGATCGAGAAACGCTACCACCCCTGTTCACTGTAGCGTAAAGATTGGTACGGGATGTTGAGCGAAGTGTCCGGCAATGCCCATGTGACTAAATGCCTCGTTCGTAACGAGGCTAACAAACAAGCCTTAGGCCTGCATATTCAAGAAAGAATCATTTCATTCCGGGATAAGATTTTCCAACCACCAGCTTATTGCCCGACAAGTCTATTTCGAATAAATGCGGAATACGCAGATACTGCCCGTTTATACTTTTATGGCTATGCACAGACATCAACCACTTGCCCTCCAGTGTACGAAATAACATGCCATGCCCAAAGTTTGGCGGTGTTATGGGTTCTTTTTCCTGTATCCACGGTCCATCCAGGGTTCCACTTGTGGAATAAGCAACGCCTTGTGTATAGACATCATATATCCAGCTGGTCCAAATCATTCCCAATCGACCTGTCCCGGTGCGAAAAAGGTAAGGCCCATCGGTAACTTTGTTGGGTTTGTCAGCACCGGTTTTATCTTTCTCCCGGCTCCAGGGCGAATCGCTGGCACGAAACAGCACTTTCCCTTCGCCTACAGATCCGGTGAGGTCCGGTTTCAGTTCAATCTTTTCAATGGTGCCGTTCCAGTTTTGCAGCCACTCATAACAATAAACCATATAGGGTTTTCCGTCGGCATCCACCCAGAAAGTACCATCCAGCGTTGGTTTGTTGGCAGGCAGATAGACCGAATCCTGCATCGGAACATAGGGTCCATCCGGCTTATTGCTCACCAATACATGACTGGCACGACGTTCAATTTCATTGCCTCGATAACTGCCAATATGAACAGCCTGATTGGTAAAGGTAGCAAAGTAATAGTATTTGCCTTTGTATGCATGGATTTCGGCAGCCCAAATCATGGGCTTTGGTCCCATCCATGAGTTTGGATCTGTCTTTACAACGTTGTAAGGCCCATCCCAATATTTCAAATCCTTGCTTTTCCACATCTTCCCTCCGGTTCCGGTCATGTAATACATGTTTGTCTGAGTGTCGGTCAGAATAAACGGATCGCTCAGGCCAATGGAATCCATCGGAATATTTTTACGGAAGTCATGAATTCTATTGGCCTGTGCATGTAAATTTATTAATCCTGAAAAAAGTATAGCCAGGAGCATAGAGCTCATTTTGCGAAGGTGTAATTTGTCGTTCATGAACATATTATTTGATTTAAGCTATTCATTTACAAAGATACGATGAATGGTTATTATATATTACGTCCTAAATGGTCAGATATGGTGTATAAATTAGTCAAAAACACACAAAGAAACCGATGCAAGCTGAACCTTACATCGGTTTCTTTGTTTAGGATTCTAATGAATACCGGCGAATTGATTACTTTTGTGTGAGCTAAACACACCGCTCAATCAGCGTTATTTATCAAAACAATTACAGACAAATGAAACAACTTATCTTATTTATGGCACTAACACTGACACCTTTCGTTTATGGTCAACCAAGCGATAGAGGATATATAGTAAAAGTGGGCGACCAGGCACCCGATTTCAGCCTGAAGCTGACCGATGGAAAAACCGTAAGGCTCTCCGACCTGAAAGGGAAGGTCGTTATGCTGCAATTCACCGCCAGCTGGTGCAGCGTTTGCCGCCATGAAATGCCATTTATCGAACGGGATATCTGGTTGCGCCATAAGGCCGACCCCAATTTTGTATTACTGGCTGTTGATCGTGACGAACCGTTGGAAACTGTCGTGAAGTTTGCCAAAGCCATACCTATCACCTACCCCATCGGGCTAGATCCGCATGCCGACATTTTTGCCCTGTATGCCGAACGCGATGCCGGGATTACCCGTAACGTAATCGTAGATAAAACGGGTAAAATAGTACTTCTTACCCGGCTTTACAACGAAGAAGAATTCAAGCGGATGACCGAAGAAATTGATGCGTTGTTGAAATAACGTGAGTTCGATATATAAAGCTTACTTCACCAGGATATATTTGTCCAGGATCTTTTTCTCCTGCAGCTCCTTGGCTGCTAAACTGGCAAATTGGCGGGCGCCTTCTATCTTCAGGTGTGTATCATCGGCTTTGACATATAATTCAGCCTTCGACTTATCAGCCCCGTATGCTTCAACCAGTTTTTGGGTAGATGCCGTCAGGTCAATCAATGGAACTGAAAGCTGTACAGCCACATCTTTCATAGCAGCAACATAATCCAGGGCTTTATCGCCCATCGCTTCCGACAAGTTATGCCGGGCTTTTTGGCTCAGCTTGCTATCAACAAAGTACCGGCGAACTACCGGGGTAAACAAAACCGGGATAGCTCCCCGCTGGCAGACTTCGTTTACATACATCTTCAGGTATTTCTGATACAAACCCCAAGGGGCAGTGCCACGGGCCGTCGAATCATTCTCGTCGGTATCCAGTCCATCCTGCTTCTCATCGTTGTGTCCGAACTGGATAAATACATAATCGCCGGGCTTAATCTCATTGCGCAATTTTATCCAGACTTCTTTGTAAAACGATTTTGAACTCCGTCCATTCCTGGCCGCGTTTTTAAGCACTACCTCTTTCGACAACAAGTCTGGCAACAACTGGCACCAACCACGCTGTTCTTTATCACCGCTATATTTCAGGGTATCATAATCGGCCATGGTAGAATCGCCAATGGTAAATATCCGGGGAGTACCTGCAAAAGCAAAAACAGAGACACAAAGCAAGATCGTTGCCAGAAAGATTGTTTTTTTGTTCATGGACTTTAAAAGTAAAATATTCTACAATTGAATGCTAAGTTGGTTGGATTCCAGCCAGCAAAGCCATTCTCTATCTGTTTTCATTGCGTATTCAGCAACTTTCTTTGGGTGCTATTTTTTCAACAAAACACTGGCCATAATAAATGGAGCCACAGCTTTGGGATCGTTGTCGCGCTTGGGCTCGGAGATATAATATTGATAACTTCCGTCGCGATACCGGGGCTCTCCACCCAATCCGGCCACTGAGCAAGCATCGGTCAACGAAATGGTGCCATCGCCATTTACTTTAATAAATGTTTTTACAAACTGATCGTAAGCTTTTTCGCCTTTTACAGCATACGATTTTGGCAAATACCCTTTCTGCGCAGCTTTCACCCAACTGTAGATAAACATAGCCGATCCGGATGATTCCACATAATTGCCCTTCTCCCCAGCCCGATCCGTAACCTGATACCACATACCGGTTTTCTTATCCCTGTATTGATCGAGCGATTGGCTTAAATTGGCCAATATCTTGATAATATCCGCACGTTGAGGGTGATTGGCAGGTAAAAAATCAAGCACATCCACCATAGCCATCATGTACCAGCCCATGCTACGCGACCAGAAGTTAGGAGAAGTTCCGGTTTCAGGGTTTGCCCATCGCTGTTTCTTACTTTCGTCCCAGCCATGATAATAAAGCCCCGTTTTAGGGTCGTAGGTGTGTTTCGCCACAAGTAAAATCTGATTGGCAACTTCGTCATACAACTCTTTCTCTCCAAAGCGATAGGCATATTCTGCCAGGAAAGGTGATGCCATATAAAGTCCGTCCAACCACATCTGATTGGTATAAATCTTCTTGTGCCAAAAACCGCCATCACTGGTACGCGGTTGGGTTCTTATCTGGCTTCGAAGAATATCCAGTGCTTTTTTTAGCTTCGCTTCGTTTGATTTGGCATAAAGGGCAAAAAGAATTTTTCCCGAATTAAGTTTATCGAGATTGTGGTCTTCCAATTTATAGCCGGTAATCGACCCATCGGCATTAATAATGGTATCGGCATAACTTTTCACGTAATTGAAGTACTTCGGATCGGCAGTTAGTTTCCAAACCTGATAAATAGACTGCAATTCGAGGCCGTTGCAATAGTCCCATTTCAGTTTTTTAGAAAAATCAACCATCCAGCTCTCCGGGTTACGCTTCATCTCCGAATCGGCCATCCAGACTGAATACGGTTTTGCTGCTGAAGCTAACATAGCAATACTGAAAACAAATGCAATTGTGGTAAGAATCCTGGTTTTGATTAATGACATGAGGTTGCGTTTTTTAAGCACAGACATAAATTGATTTACGAAGCTTGCTTTCCAGCTATAGTCGCAGATTTATCAGATATCAGTTTCTAATGAATTACAGGCATTAGCGGCTGGTTAGCAAATGCAAATTTGGGATAATTTTTCTAAACAGGCTGTAGAATATTTGGTCTTTAATGAGGAGTTTTTGGTAGGTTTGCCGAATCAAAAACTATTTTACAAAAAGTGGTAAAAGACATTTTAAGGATTATCTTCCAACTAAGCCGGATTGAAACCCTACTATCCACATTTTTTTGTAATTTTGTAGCCCAAAATCGGACAGACAACAGAGAAAGATGCGTATTTTGATTCAGCGGGTTAATGAGGCCTCGGTAGAAATTGACAAAAAGATAAAATCCTCGATCGGGCAAGGTTTATTGATCCTCGTCGGAATTGAGGAGGCTGATACGACCGAAGACAGTGAGTGGTTAGCTGGTAAAGCCGCAGGGTTGCGTATCTTTGACGACCAACATGGGGTTATGAACCGGTCTATTCAGGATATTGACGGTGAGATTCTGGTTGTAAGCCAGTTTACACTCCAGGCCATGACCAAGAAAGGAAATCGCCCTTCGTACATGAAAGCCGCTAAACATGAACATGCTATTCCGCTTTACGAGCATTTTTGCCGGGAACTGGGTCTGAAACTGGGGAAAGAAATCCATACCGGAACTTTTGCCGCCGACATGAAAGTGGCTTTAGTCAACAACGGTCCGGTGACCATTTGGATAGATAGTAAAAACAAAGAATAATTGGAGCTATTTGCTTTGCGACATAAAAAAGAAAAACATATGATAAAAAAACATATTCCCAATTTCATTACCTGCCTCAATCTCTTATCCGGCTGTACAGCCACTTTTCTCGCTTTTAAAGGAAATTACGAAGGTGCTTTTATTGCCATTTTGCTAGCTGCTGTGTTCGATTTTCTCGATGGACTTGGCGCACGCTTATTGAAATCGTATTCGCCCATGGGCAAAGAACTCGACTCGCTGGCCGATGCGATCAGTTTTGGTATGGCTCCGGGTGCTATCGTGTTTTCATTGATGACCGAAATGAACGTAAACCAATGGTTTCCCTATCTGGCATTCTTAATTCCAATTTTCTCGGCACTTCGTCTGGCAAAATTTAATGTTGATACCAGGCAAACAACTTCATTTATAGGGCTTCCCGTACCAGCCGATGCCATTTTCTGGGCAGGAATTGTTTATTCTTTCTCATCGCTATTGATGGCCAATGCATGGCTATTGCTTCTTTTCATTGCCTTATTTTGCTATCTCCTCATTTCTGAAATTCCCATGTTCTCGTTCAAGTTTAAAAACCTGGCGTGGAAGGACAATCGGATTCAGTACTTGTTTTTAGCTGTTTGTGTAATTATACTGGCCATCTTCCAGCTAAATGCTTTCCCTTTATTAATTTGCTGGTATATACTGTTATCAGCTGGAATAAGTTTATTCAAAAAACTTAAAGGCTAAGCTTAACGATTCAATTTTAATGTCAACAAACTTAAAATTGAAATAAAAAATGTACTTTTGTTCTAAATCCTGAATCCATGTCTATCAGCATAGCAAAACTATCCAAAAAATACGGAGAACAAACTGTCCTTAAAGACATTAGTTTCGAAATTGGCGAAGGCGAAGTGGTGGGGTTTCTCGGACCAAATGGGGCCGGAAAAACGACTACAATGAGAATTCTGGCCGGAGCGCTTTCGTATTCAACCGGATCGGCAAAGGTCTGCGGCATTGAAGTCAGCACTGATCAATTGAAAACGAGTAGCATGATCGGTTATTTGCCGGAGCAAAACCCGCTGTATACAGATATGTATGTGAAAGAGTATCTGCTTTTTGTGGCAGAAACCTATCATTTGGGAAAGAGGAAAGAACAACGGGTAAACGAATTGATTGATAAAGTAGGGCTGCGTCCTGAGTTTCATAAAAAAATCGGACAACTTTCGAAAGGTTACCGTCAACGCGTGGGACTGGCCCAGGCTTTGATTGCAAATCCAAAGGTGCTGATTTTGGATGAACCCACTACCGGGCTGGATCCAAATCAATTGGAAGAAATCCGGAGTCTCATTCGTGAAATAGGAAAAGACAAAACTGTTTTGCTCAGTACACATATTATGCAAGAAATCAAAGCAATATGTAACCGGGTAATTGTGATAAACAAAGGTGAAATTGTGGCAGATTACAGCGATTTATCGAAAATCAGGGCTTTCGACGAAAATAGTTTTCATCTCGAAGTGGAGTTTGCAGAAAGAGTAGAACTAGAGAGATTGGAAGAACTGGAAACCATAAGTGATGTAGAAATAATCACTGATAAGCACTTCACATTGGTTGCTCCTAGCGATATTCGTGCGGACATCTTTGACTTTGCCACCAAAACAAACAATAAGATCCTGACGATAAAAACAGTTGAACGAAGCATGGAAGACGTGTTCAGAAGTTTAACGAACTGATCTTAGACAAAGTCGACCAGCGAGAAAGAAAAATGGAAAATAATTTCGATATACGGAATAACCAAAAAGGCGAAAAGGAATTCGAGAACGCGTTGCGGCCGCTTACTTTTTCAGATTTTAGCGGACAAAATAAAATTGTCGAAAATCTGAAAATCTTTGTGCAGGCTGCCCGCATGCGCACCGAATCGCTTGATCATGTGTTGTTGCACGGACCTCCGGGGCTGGGCAAAACCACGCTTTCGAACATCATTGCCAACGAACTGAATGTGGGATTCAAAATTACATCCGGTCCGGTGCTCGATAAACCGGGTGATCTGGCTGGTTTGCTCACCAGCCTCGAAACGAACGATGTACTTTTTATCGACGAGATTCATCGCTTGAGTCCGATAGTGGAAGAATACCTGTACTCGGCCATGGAGGATTATCGCATTGATATCATGATTGATAAAGGACCAAGTGCCAGGTCTATCCAGTTGGAATTAAATCCGTTCACGTTGATAGGCGCTACAACCCGGAGCGGTTTGCTGACAGCTCCTCTTCGTGCTCGTTTCGGCATCAATTGTCATTTCGAGTATTATGATATTGAGGTGATTACTACCATTATAAAACGATCGGCCAGTTTGCTCGATGTCCCGATTGAACATCAAGCAGCAGTTGAAATTGGCGGCCGCAGCCGGGGTACGCCGCGTATTGCTAATGCCCTATTACGCCGGGTGCGTGATTTTGCACAGGTAAAAGGCAATGGCAGCATAGATATTGAAATTGCCTGTTATGCGCTTGAGGCATTAAATATTGATAAATTTGGACTGGACGAGATCGATAATAAGATACTAAATACCATCATTGATAAATTTAGTGGTGGCCCGGTAGGATTGACAACTATCGCCACCGCACTAGGTGAAGACTCCGGAACGCTGGAGGAAGTTTACGAGCCATTCCTCATCAAAGAAGGATTCATGAAACGCACCCCGCGCGGACGGGAAGTGACCGAACTAGCATATAAACATTTAGGAAAGGTAAGACTGGGAGAAACAGGAACGCTTTTCTAGTGGGAAGAAGCTGCAGTAAGCAAAACCAATAAACAGTTACAGCTATGGACGAATTAGTTACGGTAAGAACTTTTAGCCAGTCAATCGATTTTGAGATGGTTAAATCGTATCTCGAATCTTGTGGAATTGAATGTTTTGGACGAAATGAAATTATAAACCGGGCTTATATCAATTTAGTGGACGGTGGTATTCAACTTCAGGTCCGCGAAGAACAAGCCGAAGAGGCAATAAAACTCCTCATTGAAAAAGGCTACCTGAAAGCCGAAGACTTTGAACCATCGCTCGAAATGAAATGGATGGAAAAATTATTGAATCATTTTAAACGAAAGTAAATTGTACCGGTCAAATGCTGGTTGATCAATCTAATTATTGGCTAACTACCAGATTGACGCATTAAGATATTATGGCAGAAAAACAAATGAAAAAATTGGCGAAAGAAACCGCCATGTATGGAGTTAGCAGCATCTTAGGGAAGTTCCTGAACTGGATGATGGTTCCGCTTTATACTTATGTCCTTAATAGTTCAGCTGACTATGGAATCGTAACCAACCTGTATGCTTGGACCGCGTTGCTGTTGGTCATGCTTACTTACGGTATGGAAACGGGATTTCTGCGATTTGCCAATAAAAATAAAGACGAAGCAGGAAAAGTATACAGTACCACGCTTATTGCCGTAGGAACTACTTCTACAATATTTGCCCTATGCTGTATATTCTTTTCCCACCAAATAGCAAATGTACTGGGTTATGCCAAACACCCTGAGTGGATTGCCATGTTGGGGACGGTGGTAGCTTTGGACGCTTTTGGGTGTATTCCTTACGTTTACCTCCGATTCAAAAATCGTCCGATACGATTTGTGGCATTAAACTTATTTGCAATCTTTGTCAATATCTTCTTTAATATTTTCTTTCTGGTTATTTGTCCACGAATAATAGTCAAATCACCGGAATTGATTTCTTGGTTCTATAATCCTAATTATGGAGTTGGCTATGTGTTTATTGCCAACATATTTTCAACTGTGCTGGTAACCATTGCATTATTATTCGATGTATTTGTTGTGAAATTTGAGTTTGACAAAGCCCTGCTAAAAAAGATGCTTCGATACTCACTGCCATTGGTGGTTTTGGGAATAGCCGGTATCATGAATCAAACGTTGGATAAAATACTTTTTCCATTTCTACTGCACGGAGAAGTTGGAAAAGCCGAACTAGGGATTTATGGTGCAACATCAAAGATTGCGTTGGTCATGACCATGTTCACACAGGCCTTCCGCTATTCGTACGAACCATTTATTTTCGCCCAAAAGAGAGATAAAAACAGCTTGGAAACATATGCCAACGCTATGAAGTACTACATACTGATTGCGTTATTCATCTTTCTGGGAATGGTGCTCTATATGGATATTTTCAAATATATCATTCAATACAAATATTGGATCGGCTTAAAAGTAGTCCCAGTTGTAATGTTCTCTTTTATATTTCAGGGAGCATTTTTCAACCTTTCGCTTTGGTATAAACTAACAGATAAGACTATATACGGAGCCATATTCTCCATACTCGGAACAGTTATTATCATTGTGCTGAATATCATTTTAGTTCCGTTGTACAGTTATATGGGTTGTGCCTGGGCTGCTTTTGTTTGCTATTTTGTAATCATGCTTGTTTCGTATTATTATGGACAAAAACATATGCCCATAAAATACGACCTGAAGACCATTGGACTTTATACTGCTGTAACTATTGTTTTATATATAATAAGTACTTACATTGATACGCCCTACCGATATGTGAATATCGGACTTAAAACGTTGTTGATGATCGGGTATGTGACGTTAATGGTGAAACGTGATTTCCCGTTACGAACTATTCCTGTCGTAAATCGATTTTTCAAATAGAATTAGCCATGAGTAAATTACACATTATTACGCCGGTAAAGGATTCAATCGATATAGCCAGCAAGACTATAGAGAGCGTAATGAATTCGGAGATTTCTGTAGATTATATCTATACAGTTTACAATGATTTAAGCAAACCCGAATCAACGGCTCAACTGGAACAATTATCTGAGAAATTTGGTTTCTATTTGATTAATTTGAAAGATGTCACCTTGCACCCATCTCCCAATTACCTGACAATATTGCAAATGGCTCAACAACGGGCAATTTTCGAGGGAGCTCATCTGTTGATTGTTGAGTCGGATGTGGTGGTTGCGAAAAACACTATTCAGGAAATATACAACCAGGCAGCCAATCTCGAAAATCCGGGGCTGATAGCCTCTGTGACAACCGATTCAAACAAGAAAATCAATTATCCTTATTTGTTTGCAAAAAGATTTAAATCGGAAGTCGTAAGCACTAAAAAACAACTTAGTTTTTGTTGCACGCTCCTGACTCAAGAACTATTAACTTCTTATAATTTCAATTTGTTGAATCCGGAAAGAACCTGGCACGACCATTTTATTTCTCAAAAAGCCTTGGAAATCGGGTTTAAAAATTATTTGGCTCCTTCATTGCCGGTTATACACCTGCAACACAGCATTTACCCCTGGAAACATCTAAAACAGACTCAACCAGCTAAATACTACTGGACCAAATTTATCAACAAATTGACCAATCAATAATACGAAACAACTTCTAATAATTGTATCAATATGACTTTTATCGAACTAAGCAATCACATTTTCAATGAATCAGTCCTTGATTATCATAAGACTGACAATGTCGATACCCCCATCAATAATCCATATGAATTCAAGACCATAGAATATTATCTCTACCTGAAGAATTGGATTGATACCGTTCAATGGCATTTGGAAGATATCATTCGCGATCCGAATATTGATCCGGTAGCCGCACTTGCATTGAAACGCAGAATTGATAGCTCTAATCAGGACCGGACCGATTTAGTGGAACTTATTGACAGTTATTTTCTCGATCAATATAAAAATGTTAAGATTAAAAGCCATGCAATTATCAACACGGAAAGTCCGGCTTGGGCTATTGACCGCTTATCCATTTTACACTTAAAAATCTATCATATGCAGCAAGAAGTTGACAGAAAAGATTCCTCGGAAGAGCACTTGGTTCAATGCAAAACAAAACTGAATATCTTGCTTGAGCAGAAAGTAGATTTGTCAACAGCTATCAGTCAATTGATTGAAGATATAAGCAACGGCGACAAGAAAATGAAAGTGTACAAGCAAATGAAAATGTACAACGACCCGTCGCTTAATCCCGTTTTATACGCAAGAGCTAAATAATGTCGAAAATTCTCATCATACGCTTTTCTGCTTTAGGCGATGTTGCCATGACTGTTCCGGTGGTTTATTCATTGGCGGTCGAGTTTCCTATGCACGAAATAACCGTCTTAAGCCGTGAATCTTTTGGCCCGTTATTCAAATCATTGCCAGCAAATGTTCATTTCCGGGGTGCTGATTTAAAGGATAAATATCACGGGATTCGAGGTCTAAACACTCTGTATAAAGAATTGGAAGCTGAAAAGTATGATTGTGTTGCCGATTTTCATTCTGTATTAAGATCTCATTATCTGCGGTTGAGATTCAAGCTGGCTGGCGTTCCTACAGCTTCTATTGACAAAGGCCGGGACGAAAAGAAAAAGCTTACGCAAAAAAACAACAAAACTTTCGTTCCATTAAAATCAAGTTTTACCCGTTATTACGAGGTTCTTGAAAAACTTGGATTTAAATTCAACTTAAGTTTTAATTCCATATTTAGTGGAAAGGAAAGCAATCTAGACGGCATTATAACCCAAACCGGGGAGAAATCGACAGAAAAGTGGCTCGGCATTGCACCTTTTGCCAAGCATAAAGGCAAAATCTATCCACTTGAGTTGCAAGAAAAAGTAATTGAACACTTTGCTAATGAAAAACGCGTAAAGGTGTTTATTTTTGGTGGGGGCGAATCGGAGAAAAACATAATCGATGCTTGGGCAAAGAAATATCCGTCGGTCGTATCAATGGTGGGCAAGCTGAGCATGAATCAGGAGCTTATTTTAATGAGTCACCTTGATGTCATGTTCTCAATGGATTCGGCCAATATGCACCTAGCTTCGTTAGTGAACACTCCGGTAGTTTCGCTTTGGGGTGCCACGCATCCTTATGCCGGATTTATGGGTTGGAACCAATCAACAGAAAATGCTATTCAGGTTGATTTATTTTGCCGCCCATGCTCTATCTTTGGGCAGATTCCATGCTATCGGGGCGATTATGCCTGCTTATACCAGATAACTCCCGAACAAATTATTCATCGCATCGAAAGTGCACTTTTCTGATTTATGAAAATCGTAATCAACCCGGCGTACCAAGCCTTGGATTCCTTTATAACGAGCATCCCCGATCTTTTTGAACAAGAAGGAGAAATGGTATACAACGAACGTAACCAGCTTAAACATTACTCCATAAAAGGCTACGATGTGATTGTGAAACGGTATAAAATTCCACACATTATCAACAGAATAGCATACACCTGCCTTCGTCCCTCCAAAGCCAAACGGGCATACGAATATGCGTTAAAACTCTTGCAAATTGGGGTCAATACACCTTCGCCCATTGCCTATATTGAACAATATGAAGGCGGTTTACTTACCCGTTCTTATTTCTTTTCCATTTATGAAAAGGAATTTTCGGATATCCGTGATTTAATGGAAGGTAATCAGCACGATGAACCCCTCGTGAACGAATTGTCTGATTACATAGCCGGTTTTCATAGCAAAGGGGTTTTACACATGGACATGTCACCTGGGAATATCTTGTATAAAAAGAATGGGAAACAGTTCGAGTTTACGCTGATTGATATAAATAGAATGCAATTCTGGCCAACTATTTCAACTGAAAAACGATACAAAAGCTTCAAAAGACTCTCAAACAATAAAACTGTGTTAACTCAGGTTGCTAAACGCTACGCTGCTACAGCCCAATTGGATGAATTGGAAACGGTCGGTAAAATCAATCAGTATAGCGACAAGTTTTTTAGTCCTAAGAAACTTTTTAAATTCCCGAAAAAAGAAAAATCATGAGAATAGGTTATGATGCAAAACGATTATTCTGCAATCATCGCGGACTGGGTAACTACAGCCGGGATCTGATTCGTATTCTCAACCAGTATTATCCTGAAAACCAATATGATTTATATACCCCAAAAATAAAAATCCATTTCCCGGTGAACCCTGAAAATACCCGGATTATCCAACCTGAAGGTATTTACACATTGCTTCCATCAGCAATCTGGCGCAGTGTTGGTTTAAGCTCGGAAATCAAACGGTTTGGGGATGATATTTTTCACGGTTTAAGTCAGGAGTTGCCCATTGGTATAGAAAAACTACCGGTAAAAAAGATCATTACTTTTCATGATGCAATTTTTATCCGTTATCCAGAGCTTTACGCACCTTCTTATCGTAAAATATTCACTGCCAAGAATATGCGGAGCTGCCGCATTGCCGACCGGATTATTGCCATAAGCGAGCAGTCGAAACGGGATGCTATCGAGTTTTTTCATGCAGATCCGGCCAAGGTGGAAGTTGTTTATCAGGGCTGCAATAATGTTTTCAGACAAACAGTTTCATTAGAAAATAAGAATCAAATCAAGGATAAATACAACTTGCCAACTGATTATCTGCTTTTTGTAGGTGCCATTGAACCACGGAAAAATATTGCAACTATTTTTCGGGCACTGCATCGCGAAAAAATAGATGCACCACTTGTGGTAGTTGGCCGCCAAACCAATTACACTCAAGAACTAAAAAAACTGGCAGAAGAGCTAAAAATATCACCGCAAATACATTTTCTTCACCACGTTGAAACAGTCGATCTGCCGGCTATTTATCAGTTGTCAAGCCTGTTTATTTATCCCTCTGTTTTCGAAGGCTTTGGCATCCCCATCCTTGAGGCTCTTTGCAGTAGCACACCTGTAATCACTTCTACCGGAAGCTGCTTTGAAGAGACAGGAGGTCCAGATTCCTGCTATATTAACCCATTAAATGCAGATGAACTGGGGCATTCTATTCGCAAAATACTTTACAACAATGAACTGAAGGAAATAATGATAAAAGCTGGTCAGTTATTTTCCGCAAAATTTACCGATGACCAGATTGCACAAAACCTGATGCAAGTATATCAATCTGTTTAATTAAACCAAATGATATGAATATAGTCAGAATTACGTCTGGTTTGGGCAATCAGATTTTTCAGTATGCTTTTTATCGTGCATTAAAACAAAATGTACCCGATACAAAGATGGATATTTCGGAGTTTACCTACCGGAAGCATCATTATGGTTACGAGCTGGAGAAGATATTTAATATTGTTCCTAATTATGCAAACAAAAAAGAGCGAAATGACTTAGCAGACGTGTCTAAGCACTGGATTTCGGAAATACGTCGAAAGTATTTTAAGATCAAATTAAAATGCACCGGCGAGTTAATACGGGAAAATGTAATCGGGCACCAGTTTCATCCTGAAATTATCCGTGCTCAGAACTCTTACTTTCAGGGTTTCTGGCAAAGCGAAAAATACTTTATAGGCATTGCTGACCAGTTACGCACAGAACTCACTTTTAAGCAAACTCCAAATAAAGAAAACAAACTGGTTATAGACGAAATTATCCGCTGTAATTCTGTGAGCATTCATATCAGGCGGGGTGATTACATAAAAAAACGCAGAATAGACGCTGTAGGTTCGGTTTGTACGTTGGCATACTACAAACAAGCAATAGAATATATCAAATCAAAAATTGAAAACCCACGCTTCTTTGTTTTTTCGGATGAAATAGACTGGGTAAAAGAAAATTTGAACATTGAAAACGCTTATTTTGTTGACATAAACAGAGGCAAGAATAGTTTCAGGGATATGCAACTGATGAGCCTTTGCAACCATAATATCATTGCCAACAGCAGTTTCAGCTGGTGGGGAGCATGGCTTAATTCACACTCCGACAAAATGGTCATAGCACCAAGTGTTTGGTTCAGGGACACAGAAATGCCGGATATTTTGCCCAAAAGCTGGATTCAAATAAACATAGATTAAACTTTTCAACAAAAACGACAAATGCCTTTATCGGTAGTTATTATTACTTTCAACGAAGAACGCAATATCGAGCGGTGTTTAAAATCGATCCTTCCTATTGCAGATGAAATTGTGGTGGTTGATTCATTTTCAACAGACAGGACCATGCACATCTGCAAGCAATACAACACGCGCTTCATTCAACGGGCTTTTGATGGCTATGGAACACAGAAGCAATTTGCTACAGCACAAGCTAGTTTCAACTACATCTTATCGTTGGATGCCGACGAAGAACTTTCGGAAGAACTGAAAGATTCTATTCTGAAAAAAAAGGATAACTTCGATGCCGCATGCTACTCATTCAACAGAAAAAACATTTATTGTGGTAAAGCAATCCGGTACTGCGGTTGGTATCCGGACAAACAAATCCGGCTGTACAACAAGACATACATAAACTGGAATGATAAAAATGTTCATGAGTCAATTACAGTTCCGATTAATGAAAAGCTCATCCATCTTAAAGGAGACTTAGAACATTATACTTGTAGTTCCATAGCCGAACATCAACAAAAGGAGGGAAAATATGCCCGCATGAATGCAGAGAATCTGATAGCAAGCAAAGACTGTATCTCGTTTCTAACCCCTTATCTGAAAAGCGGGTTTCGATTTTTCAGTACCTACATTCTGCTGTTGGGAATTCTGGACGGTTATTATGGGTTTGTTATCAGCAAAACACTGGCTAAGTCTTCTTTTCTGAAATATTCAGTGGCACGACAACAATTGAAGCTCAAACGATAATAAATATCAGGTTTTGGGGTATCGCTTTAGAATGGTATAACTTTTCATTGGCTTATCTGACTCACTTATGTGGATAAAGAATGACAGGAAGACCATAAAACGCGTTATTCCGGCTTGTCCGTACAGAGGCTCCTCGATACACATAAACACAATGCAGACACACATAAACAACTGCAAAAGATAACTTCGCGATTGCAATGAATAGCGGACTAAGCCAACAATCAACAACACGAGAACTAATGCCCCTGCCACACCAAACTGAACCATGTCGCCCAATAATTGATTATGTGTATAGGTTTTTGGAAAAGGAAGAGCAGGAAGCTCATTCAACATGATTTGTTCCTGTTGCTTGAGTGCCAATGCTTGCTGATGAAACCCAACTCCCCACCACGGATGAGCTTTAATGTAGTTTAAAGCAAGCGTATTATCGGTTTTGCGAACATTATCAGCCATAAAACCTGACACAGAATCTCCCATATAAAATAATCCTCCCATTCCTGCTACCAGCAGAATAACAGCTATTCGCTTGAAATATATGTTATTTAAGCGCAAATAATATAGGAATGTAATCGCAATTGTGAGGATTGTTACTACTACGCCAATCCTGCTTTCAAGGACCAATACCGTAAGGGCTATAAATGCGGCATACACAATCAACTCCAATTCGGAAATGCGGCTATCTGATTGTTTTTTGAAATAGAGATAAAAACCCGATATTAAACCGGCAATAAGCACGAGTGAAATGTAACTGGGGTGCTCGTAAAGAGCCCAACCGGATGTCCAATGAAACGGAGGAAGACCATCATGAAGTGTTTCTTTGGAAATTAACCAGGTGCCAACGCTAAGCCCAAAGCGCTGAATGTTATACCACCAATAAACCAGCGTACAAGCCATATAAACCAGCATAGCTCTGAAAAAAATGCGTAAAACACGGAAGCTTGTACCCTTCTCTATCCGAACAAAACTAAATGCTAATGGAAGCAATATGAACGTAAATAATTTCTCGGGAAACCGAAATCCATCATTCGTTCCAATAGTACCCAGAAAGCGCAAAAGCACATACAGGAACAAAAAATAATAGACCTTGTTTATCTCGTACAACTTTCCGTTTATCAAGAAATAAACAAATGCACAAGTCACAAAGATACCCGTTGCAAATTGCCCAATACGTTGATTTATACACAGAATCAACAGCAAGGATAAGCTCAGCAACACAGAGTTACGTGCACTGAAAAGTGATTTCGTGATGCGGGGATAGCCCATTTCGTGCCAGCCCAAAAGAATAACTCCTGCCAGAAACAGAGCCTGCAAGCCATGTTCCACATAAACTCTATTTTCGGCAGTCACAATATGCTGGGTATTTAAAATGGATATTGCGATAGCGGCTATCACAGTAATCATAGAAATCAGCAGCGCGTATTGGGATTTTTTTTTCATAATTTGTATCGTGTTTGGCTGTTTGCAAAGGTATAATTTGAACTGACCTGAAACAAACCAAAAGAGGGTGTTGTAATTATTTTCTTCGGGATTGGTTATCCGATTCTTAATGAAAACGACAAATTAAGATGCATATTTGAAAGATGCAGAATACGACTGCAACAAAGATCATTTCCGCCCAAAATCTGCGGGAATTTCGCCCCAAACCTGTGTTTCCCATTTCAGGATTTTAGTTTCGTATTTGTTTTGCTGAAGCCACGCCTCGGCGCGTGCCAACAGGTCGAAAAGGATAGCATTTGTATCATTTTTCTCCAGCTTGGTCTTTGCTTTCTTTGCTTTCACCCATGCAAGGGCTGTAATGCTATCGGTATAAATAGGCAACGTGCTGTTCTTTTGTTTCAAAAAAGCCAATCCATGAACCAGTGCCAGGAATTCTCCTATATTGTTGGTACCTTCCTTGAAAGGACCCTGGCGGAAAATTTCTTCACCAGTCCTGGTATAAACACCCCTGTATTCCATCAAACCCGGGTTACCACTGCAAGCGGCATCAACTGAAAGACTCTCAAAGTCGGGCTTTCCAAATTTGGTAATTTCTTCTGCCGATGGTTTCCGTTCCTTTACGTTTTTGCCGATATAATCCCAACAAGGCGAAACCATAGCTTCACGAGCTTCAGCTTCGGTGGCAAATCCTTTGTATAAGGCGCCTCCAAAACCATGAATCTGGCGTTTGCATTCTTCCCAGGACCGGTAAATGCCGGGCTGCTTGCCTTCCCAAACCACGAAGAATTTATTTTTGCTCATATCGTTTCATTTCGCATTTGCAATTCGTTGTGTATGTCCATTTAAAAACGTAATTTTGCGCCACCTAAAAGCGGTCCTGTAGTTCAATGGATAGAACAAGTGTTTCCTAAACACTAGATCCGGGTTCGATTCCCGGCGGGACTACACTTCCTGCTTAATAAGTCCGTCTTTCATTTCAATCACCCTGTCCGACAACGCCGCCAATTCTTTATCGTGCGTTACAATCACTACAGTCAGGCCAAATTTATCGCGCAATTCAAACAAGAGCTTGTGCAATTCGTCTTTATTTTTAGAATCCAGGCTACCCGAAGGTTCGTCGGCAAGAATCAATGACGGATCGTTTATCAGTGCACGAGCCACCGCCACGCGTTGCTTCTCACCTCCCGAGAGTTCTGATGGCTTATGTTCCATTCGGTCGGCAAGTTGCAGGTAGGTAAGGATTTCTTTGGCTTTTTGAGTCGTTTTTTTGCTGTCTTTCCGGGCAATAAACGCAGGAATCATCACATTTTCCAATGCGGTAAACTCGGGCAACAGTTGGTGAAACTGAAAAATAAAACCGATATGCTTGTTTCTGAAAGCCGCCAGCTCTTTTTCGTTTAGTTTGCTGAAATCGATTCCATCCACCAGTACCTCACCACCGTTGGGCTTATCGAGGGTACCCAGGATTTGTAGCAAAGTTGTTTTTCCGGCACCGCTAGGACCTACAATGGAGACAATTTCTCCTTTGTTTACCACCAAATCTACTCCTTTAAGCACCTCCAGCTCGCCAAAGCTTTTGTGTATATTTTTTGCTTTTATCATTTTCCCAAAATTTTGTGCAAAGTTATTCCTTTCAGGCAATAAACAGTTATTTTTTGTATGGAAAAAATGTACCTTTGCGCTGTTATCGACTACAATTAATCTATTTTTCAGCAAATAATGCTTTCAGATACCGAGTTAGGAACCATCGAATTTACCCGCAACGAGCGGTCGAAACATATTCGTGTCCGGATTTTGAGCACGGGCTTAAAAGTAACTCTGCCCCCACGTTCCACCGAGCATGATGCGATGAAATTTATCAACTCTATTCGCCCCAAGCTCATTCAGAAACAAGAAAAACTGGAAAAGGGCTTGCAGAAAAGCAATATATTGATAGACGAAAATTCCAGGCTGCAAACGCTCACCTTCGTGGTGGAGGCTAAGTCAACGAACCGGAAGAATATCTATTTTGCACTGAAAAGCAGTGTGCTGACTATTGATTTCCCTATCGGTACGGACTGCTCAACGCCCGAAACGCAACAGTTTTTCTGGAACGGGATCAGTTATTTCCTGCGCAAGGAGGCCAAACGGCTCCTGCCCAGCCGCACAAAACAATTGGCGGATAAGTATGGTTTTACGTTTGCGGATGTAAAAATCCAGTCGAGCAAAACCCGCTGGGGAAGTTGCTCCCGGGCGAAAAGCATCAACCTCTCGCTTTACCTCATGTTGCTCCCGGCCCACCTGATTGATTATGTAATCCTGCACGAGCTTTGCCACACCAAAGAAATGAACCACGGCGACAGGTTTTGGGCTTGGATGGACCAGGTAACCGATGGGAAAAGCAAGGAGCTAAGAGCACAATTGAAAAATTATCATATGCCAAATTAAAAAGCTATTTGCCTTCGGCGTTATTCGCTGCGCTGATATTAATTCGCTTCGCTCATGTTATTAGCCCTTTGGGCGATACTGGAAATATCAACGAACGAAGTGAGTGAATAACGAGAACGTAGTGAGCAAATATCGCCCAAAGGGCTAATAACAACGAACAAAGTGAGTAAATAAAATGAACTGGAACCAACTTTTATCGACCAAACGCTTCGGACAGGAGCAATATCATGTACAGCGGGATGACGACCGCAGCGAATTTCAACGCGACTATGACCGATTGATCTTTTCGGCTCCTTTCCGCCGGTTGCAAAACAAAACGCAGGTATTTCCGCTTCCCGGAAGTGTATTTGTTCACAACCGGTTGACACATAGCCTGGAGGTAGCTTCGGTGGGACGTTCGTTGGGGGTAACGGTGGCGCATAAACTGAAGTCGAAAAAGCAGATTGAAACCCCGTATCTGGAAGAAATCGGTTCGATTGTGTCGGCGGCTTGCCTGGCGCACGATTTAGGCAACCCGCCCTTTGGCCATTCGGGCGAGACGGCCATTGCCACCTATTTTTCGGAAGGAAACGGACAACACCTGGCCAACGAAATGACTGCCGAAGAATGGAAAGATATTATTTGTTTCGAAGGAAATGCCAACGCTTTGCGGTTGCTGACGCATCAGTTCAACGGGCGCCGTCCGGGTGGGTTTGTGTTGACTTATAGCACGCTGGCTTCGGTAGTGAAATATCCGTACGCTTCCATTTATTCCGATCCGAAAAAGCAAAAATTCGGTTTTTTTGATTCGGAAAAAGCCGATTATGAAAAGATAGCAACCGAGCTGGGTATTCCGCGCTCACCCGAAAACCCGAACCGGTATGCCCGTCATCCGCTGGTTTACCTGGTAGAAGCGGCCGACGATATTTGCTATCAGATTATGGATATCGAGGATGCGCACAAGCTGAAAATATTGACTTCGGATGAAACGAAAAACCTCTTCCTGGGATTTTTCAATGCCGAACGGAAAGCCCGCCGGCAGGAAACAATGAATATGGTTACGGACGTGAACGAGCAAATTGCTTACCTGCGCTCGTCGGTTATCGGGCAACTGATTGAGGAATGCTCGGCTGTTTTTGCCGACAACGAGGAAGCTATCCTGAACGGAACTTTTTCATCATCACTGATAAAACAATTGCCGCAACATTCGGCCCAAGCCTATGAGCACTGCTCGAAAACGGCCTTTGCCAAAATATACCGTTCGCCGGAAGTGCTGGACGTGGAACTGGCCGGATACAAAATTATTCTCACCCTGCTGGAGCATTTGGTGGCTGCCGTACTGAATCCGGACAAAGCCTACTCGAAGCAACTGCTCATGCGCATCCCCGAGCAATATGAAACCAACTCACCGGACGTGTACGGAAAGATTATGGCCGTGCTGGATTATATTTCGGGCATGACCGACGTGTATGCGCTGGACCTCTATCGAAAAATTACGGGCATGAATATCCCAAGTCTCTAAAAAAAGCCATAATCTATCATCCGTTTGTCACAACCTTATGTTATGACGTTACAACGCGATGTTCGTTTGTCACAGCTCAAAGTCAAATCGTCACAGCACAACATGGAGTTGTACCATACAGAGGTTATTTTATTCAAAAATCAGCTGAAAAAGAAAGAAAAAGGGTACAAAAAAGACATCAGGGAGCACATTTATGTTGTAAAGCAAGTAAAATAACATTCGCGATAGATAATCTCCAACTATCTTTGGGTCACAAATTCGTACACCAAACAGCATGAAAAAGAAATCAATCAGAAAATCAATTAGCAGCATCTTGCAAGACAGCTCCATCATTTCGGATAACATCAAGCTGAACTCGGAGAAAATAGGCCGGTATGGAATTGAGGTGGATTCTTTTACCGCGGAGATGGATCAGAACCGGAAAAAAGCCCTGGAGTTGAACGGAAAACAAGACCGGCTCAAAAGCGAACAAAAACAAACTACGCTGGAGCTCAACCAGGTCCTTGCAAAGCTTGAGCAAGACTATGCCCGGGCAAAGAAAACCGTGAAACTAGCCGAACCACATGCAATGTGGGTAGCTTACGGCATTCATGATAAAAAATAAAAGACATTCCCACCTTTTTCGCAAACCTTTTTCTGCGTAATGGATGGGAATGTCTTGTTTAAAAGTGTATAGCCGGCATTGTTATCAACTGGTTACCGATAACTGCTCCCGGTTTAATATCCTACCGTCTGGGCCAGAATAAACTTGTAGTTTGTACCCAGATTCAATGCTTTCAGCAATTCGGTTTCTTTAGCGCCAGCCCGTACCACACATCGCAATCCTTCGGAAGCACAATACAGGTAAACGTTTTGACCACAATATCCCGAATCCATTACTGCACCCTGAAAATTATCCTTGTCATTTCTTGCTTTCGCAATGTACAGCAGGTTGAGCGGGGCTTTATCCACAAAAGTCTGCATGCCGGCCAGGCTGCGGAAATCGCCTTTTACCACCGGTTCCAGTTGGTGCTTTTGTACATTATAAAAATAAATTCCATTCGCCAGTACAGCGTAAGTTTGCAGTGGATAAAATCCCATGGCCGAAGGTACCGTCCGTTTTCCGTTGGCACGGTTCACCCCGTTGGCTACCCAAAGCACTTCGGATAAATGTTTGAGCGAAAGATTTCGGGCATCGAATTCCCGGTCGGTTTTACGGTGCGAAATAGCTTGCATAAGCGGTTTGCCGCCCAACGTATCGGGGGCTTGCAGTTTGATGGTGTCGAAAGTTGCCAACGGCATGGAAACTGCAGTCGACTGATTGACTCTGGCTTTTGAAGCAGTTTGTGCAGAGACAAAAGTCCCCAACAACAGGGAAATAGCAAGAAATAATTGTTTCATGACTGAATTACTGTTTAATGATTTACTTAAACCGCAAACTTACAACTTTTTCATGTATTTTTGTGTTCTAATGCCTAACAAATGATTCGTTTCGTATCCCAACATATATCCAAACAATGCCATACACTCCTGTAAAACCAAACACTCCCGGATTAATTCAACTGACCGACATCGACTTGCATGAAATAGTACCCTTTATCGACTGGGGATTCTTCTTTATGGCCTGGCGCCTGTCCGGCAAATACGAAGGCATTGAAACAGTACACGATTGCCTGTCGTGCAAGGTGAGCTGGCTGCACCAATTCCCCGAAACCGACCGTCCGAAAGCGGAAGAGGCGTTGAAACTGTACAAAGATGCGCAAGAGATGTTGCGTCAAATGTTGGATGAAAAGATTGTGGCTATCAATGCCAGTTTTGGCGTTTTCCCTGCGTATGCCCAGGATGATGATATTTTTATTCAGGATAATGATAAAACAATCACCGTTCCCACACTCCGTCAGCAACATCCTGCCACCGATGGTTTTTGCTATTCGCTGGCCGACTTTGTTGCCCCGGAGCACGATTATGTGGGTGTGTTTGCCACCACCGTTCAGGGTGTTGAAGCTTTTGCCGAAGCATTCGAAAAAGAAGATGATGTGTTTCATTCCATTCTGGCCAAAACGCTTTCCGACCGGCTGGCCGAAGCTGCTGCTGAATGGTTGCACTACAAAGTCCGTAAAGAATACTGGGGCTATGCTGCAGATGAAAACCTGTCGGTAAAAGATATGCTCAAAACCAAATACAGCGGTATCCGTCCGGCTGTGGGCTACCCTTCCCTACCCGACCAATCCATCATTTTTGTACTGGATCCAATTCTAAAATTCAACGAAATAGGCATTCAACTCACCGAAAACGGCGCCATGTTTCCCAATGCTTCGGTGTGCGGGTTATACTTTGCCCATCCACAGTCCAAATACTTTATGATTGGCAAAATTGACGAAATCCAGCTGGCCGATTATGCCCAACGGCGTGGCAAAACAGCCGACGGGATCCGAAAATGGATGGCTGCCAATTTATAATGGAATAATGTGTTGATATGTTGATGTGGCAATATGTTGATAAAATAATATAGAGATGACGGGGTAATGTAATAATTGAGAAAACTGATTTATATCTCAAATCAGCATATTAAATCAAATTATCTGACCGATTATCTCATTTCCGTATTTACTAATCAACACATCATCATATCAACACATCATCACATTAGCATATTATTTAGTACCTTTGCGCACTCATTATCAATTGACATAAATGCGTATCGATATCATCTCCGCTGTGCCTGAGTTACTGGACAGTCCGCTCAATTATTCCATTATAAAACGTGCCAAAGAAAAAGGATTGGTGGAAATTTTTGTGCATAACCTGCGTGAATATACCACCAACAAACACCGCCGGGTAGATGATTACGCCTTTGGATTCAGCGCTGGCATGGTATTACAGATAGAACCTATCGACCGCATCATTTCGCTGCTGAAAAGTGAACGAACTTACGACGAAGTGATCTACACGTCGCCCGATGGGGAGAAATTCAACCAGAAAATGGCCAATAAACTGTCGATGTCCGGCAATCTGATCATCCTTTGCGGACATTATAAAGGCATCGACCACCGTATTCGCGAACATTTGATAACAAAAGAAATCACTGTGGGCGATTATGTCCTCACCGGAGGCGAACTGCCTGCCGCTATTATGACCGACGCCATTGTACGATTGATTCCGGGGGCAATCGGCGACGAACAGTCGGCTTTGTCCGATTCGTTTCAGGACAATTTGCTGGCGCCGCCCGTTTATACCCGTCCGGCCGAATACAATGGATGGAAAGTTCCGGATATTTTGCTTTCGGGCCACCAGGCCAAAGTGGATGAATGGAACCACCAGCAATCGGTAGAACGCACAAAACGCTTGCGGCCGGATTTACTAGAAGAATAGCAGGACAATGAAATACGTTTTCATGTATTTGGCTTGCATAAATGGGTTGAGCGCACTCATTTTCAGTATTGATAAAAATGCAGCAATACGAGGCCGTCGCCGGATTCCGGAACGAACCTTGCATTTGCTAGAAATCTTGGGCGGTGTTTTTGTAAATCTGGTATTTATGTACACTCTGCATCACAAAAACCGGAAATTCAGCTACTGGGTGTGGACGTGGGTGATTGGAATTGGCTGGCTGATACTTATTGCTTTATATCAAAACAACTTTACGATAATAAATTTATAATCTCAACATATGACAAAAATTAAAGTAGGCGTAATTGGTGGCGCCGGATATACAGCCGGAGAATTACTTCGCATTTTGATTAACCACCCTGCAGTGGATATTGTATTTGTAAATAGTAGCAGTAATGCCGGCAACCCAATTACTGATGTGCATAGCGGATTAATTGGTGAAACCAACTTGATGTTTACTTCCGAATTACCTTTTGAATCGGTGGATGCACTGTTTCTTTGCTCGGCGCATGGTGACAGTAAAAAGTTTATGGACAACAACGAAATTCCTGCTTCGGTAAAGATAATCGATCTTTCAACCGATTACCGCGCTAAAAGCCCAAGCCACGATTTTGTATACGGATTGCCCGAACTCAATCGTGACGAGATTCGTACTGCTACGCGCGTTGCCAATCCAGGTTGTTTTGCCACAGCCATCCAGCTGGCATTGTTTCCGTTGGCCAGCGCAGGCTTACTTACTGATGAGATTCATGTAAATGCTATCACCGGTTCTACCGGAGCTGGCGTGAAACCATCCGATACTTCGCATTTCAGCTGGCGCAATAACAATATCTCCATTTACAAACCTTTTGGTCATCAACATTTAAGCGAAATAGGCCAGTCGCTTCGTCAATTGCAAGCCGGATTCAACAAACCTGTAAATTTTATTCCGGTTCGTGGCAATTTTGCACGTGGAATTTATGCAACTACCTACACAAATTGCGCTTTGAGCCTGGAAGATGCCAAGCAATTATATAGTGATTTTTACAAAGACGCTGCATTTACGTTCGTGGTTGATAAAAATCCGGATATGAAACAAGTGGTAAACACCAACAAAGGCATTGTTTATCTGGAAAAACACGGCGACAAACTCCTGATTGTTTCTATGATTGACAATTTATTGAAAGGAGCGTCGGGTCAGGCAGTTCAAAACATGAATTTGATGTTCGGATTGGACGAAAAAACAGGATTGGGACTAAAATCAATTGGGTTTTAATCCGATTTTTCATGTGATTTACCAATTCTCGCATATAAAACCATTAAAAAATGTTACCAAACTCATTTCCTTCAATCAATAACATACAGAATAGTACTACTTTGTGATAAAATAATACCACAAACACTAAAAATATGTTATTAAACACATTTTTAATACAAATATTCCGGAAAACACTTGCAAGTGTAGAAAATACACATTACCTTTGCATCGTGATTTTTTCATAGTATTAGATTTAAGGTTAACAAAGATTGGTAGTAAGGCGTTACTACCTTTCGCGTTTTTAAGAGGGTACATCTTCAAAACAATATATAACGAGTTCAGAACTTCAGGTTCAGGACTCGTTTTTTTATACGCCCAATTGATTTTTTACTTACTTTTGACAAGACAAATAAGATCCAAGATGAAAAATAAAAATATCCAAACAGAAATTGATGCTTGCTACCTATATCGCAGGCTAGCCGAGAATGAACCGGACAAAGCTGTCGCAAAAGTATTTCGCCAAATGAGTGAGATTGAGCAAAGCCACGCAGAAGCCTTTGCACGGAAAGCAAATATACCTACCGAGAATCTGATCAGACCTTCGTGGCGCGCCAAAACATTGAATCTGATCGGCAAGATAATTAGCTACGACTATGTTCTTGGCGCCATGATGGATACAGAAAAGAGTCTTTCGAATGCCATTATCAAAACTAAAGAAAAAAATAAACTGGAAATAACCGGAGCGGAAACCAATCATGTAAAAATTCTTTGGTCGATCGTAGAAAAAGACAAAGATATCAGCGGAGCTCAACATGCTAAATTCGAAAATCGCCACCGTTCAGTGGGTGGAAACGCTATTCGGGCAGCCGTATTAGGAGGAAATGACGGCTTATTATCTGTTTTCAGCCTGGTAATGGGAGTCGCTGGTGCAACAGGTGGCAACCAAGGCGTTCTACTGGCAGGCATTGCCGGACTTTTAGCCGGAGCTATGTCTATGGCATTAGGTGAATGGATTTCGGTAAAAAGCTCCCAAGAGCTTTACGAGAATCAGATGGCAATAGAAATGGAAGAATTGGAGACCAATCCAGAAGGCGAACAATTGGAACTGGCACTTATATATATCGCAAAAGGAATTCCAGAAGAGCAAGCCAATTTTATGGCCGCCGAGACCATGAAAGACAAAACCCATGCCCACGAAGTTTTGGTCAAAGAAGAACTTGGCATAAACACCGAAGAATTAAAAGGTTCGGCATTTGAGGCTGCACTCTATTCGTTTCTCATGTTTACTGTTGGCGGAATTATCCCAGTCATTCCATTTATATTCACATCCGGTATTCACGCAATTGCGTTAAGCATTATATCCAGCATGCTAGGCTTATTCCTGATTGGCGCCGCCATAACACTATTTACCGGAAAAAATATCTGGTATTCTGGTTTTAGGCAAATTATATTTGGGCTACTGGCAGCCTCTATAACCTTTGGAATTGGAAGAATAATTGAAGTTGCAATAACCTAAAAAAAAACAGCCACCCATTTACTCTAGTTGATTTAAGACGAATGGTATGAACAATTATTGACAAAAACTAATTATATCTACAAGAATTAAGCTTGTAGATATAATTGTCAAAATCATCAAACCATAAAATTATGTTCACAACCAGCCATCTGCATCCCATGTTGGTGCATTTCCCAATAGCGTTAGTACTTGTTGGATTCCTAGCCGAAATAGCAGCTTTGATTTTCAGGAAAGAAGCAGGGCTAGCCAAAATGGGATTTTATTTACTCCTTATCGGGACAATTGCAGCAATAAGCGCTTGGCTATCCGGCAACTTATTTACTGCAGAAATGGATGGTCCTGGCGGTCAGGTCAAAGAATACCATGAATTATTTGCCAATATAACGCTAGGTCTGCTACTCATTACTTCTGCAATCCGCATTATCACCTTAAGGCAGAAAAGCAAAAATATTAAATTAAAATGGGTTGCATTCTCCTTATATGCATTAGCAGCTATCTCTGTCAGCATCACAGGATTCGTCGGAGGCAAACTTGTGTATGAATTTATGCTGGGAATCTAGAGCTAGATTCTAGTCAACCCTATATTTTATTGTGCAAGGTTCAGCAAGGCCATTTTCGCCTTAGCTTGACCCGACTCAGCTGCTTTCTTTAAATCCTGAACTCCAGCTTCCTTTCTTCCTGATTTAATTTCAAGCATTCCACGATCGTAGTAAGCATCTACAAAGTGTGGTTCTATTTCCAAGGCCTTATTCAAATCTTCCAAAGCTCCTTCATAATCCTGCAATTCCGCCTTAGCAAGACCACGATTGTGAAAAGCTTTATAATGTCTCGAATCCACTTTCAATGCTTTATTGTAATCGCTCAAGGCACCTTTAAAATCATTAAGCGCCTCTTTGGCATTTCCCCTATTAAAATAAGTATCTGGAACCGGATTAAGTTTTATTGCTTTGGAATAATCAGTAATCGCTCCGGTATAATCCTCCAAATAAGTCTTTGCAACTCCACGACCCATATAGCCATCAGCTAGGCTTGGTTTTAGTTTTATCGCCATCGAAAAATCAAGAACAGCACCTGCAAAGTCATTAATATACTGTTTTGTAAACCCTCGACTCATATAAGCAACCACGTCTTTGGGGTTTAATTCTATGGTTTTAGTATAATTTTCAATTGCAGCAGAATAATCATGAAGATTATACTTGCAATCTCCAATATTAAAATATGCATCGTAATATTTAGGATTAATTTCCAAAGCTTTACTCTGATCAGCTATCGCACCGACATAATCTTGCAAGTAATATTTGGCAATTCCCCTGCTTACATAAGCTTTTGCATCGTTCGGATTTGCCTGAATTGCTTTGGAGTAATTCTCAATGGCATTTTTATAATCCCGACTGTAATAACTTGACACTCCTTTATCAAAATAAAAGTTAGCCGACTGCCCAAAGCTCAAAAGCGAGAACAAAAACACACAAATACATGAAATGAATTTTCTGATAACCATATTGGTTTAATCCGTTTCTGAAAGTTATTATAATGCTTGATTTCCGAAATTTCGAACCAGATAAATAAAAAAAATGGCTGTCTCAAAACTGAAACAGCCAACTTTTTTAGTTGCGGAGGCCCGACTCGAACGAACGACCTTTGGGTTATGAGCCCAACGAGCTACCACTGCTCCACTCCGCGATATTTTGTAGGTGCAAAAGTACTGCTTTATTTCGAATTGACAAATCTTTCTCCATAAATTTAATGCAATTTCCTTACACAAATAAGTATCCTATTGATTCAATGTACATTCGACAACACAACTTATATAAAAAGCAAGAAATAAAAAGCAAAAAGTAAGCTAAACAAGCTCCAAAAAACAGATTTCGGAGAAATATTCGAATAATTTTCCATTTTTATTTCCAATCCAACTTCTGATTGTCATTTTCTTATGTTTGTAATAAAAAAAATGCTATATTTGCAGCTCTTTAAGAAAATCGAAATAATTAATGTCTTATTTTAAATAAAATTTTCCATGCAAAACAAAGGACTTGTCAGGATTTTTGCACTAGCACTGACTTTAGTGTGTATATTCTATCTTTCATTTAGTGTTGTCACAAGTCACTTCAACACTAAGGCTATAGAATATGCCAAAGGAGATAAAATGAAGGAATTCAACTATCTAGACTCTCTTGCTAGTGAAAAAGTGTGGTTAGGATACACCTTGAAAGAATGTCGTGAGAAAGAAATTAACCTTGGTCTTGACTTGAAAGGCGGTATGAACGTTACGCTTGAAGTATCGGTTCCCGATATTATTCGTTCGTTATCCGATTTCAACACTAACGCTAATTTTAATCTGGCTTTAGAAAAAGCGACAGAACTTCAAAAGACTAACAGTCAGATAACTTATGTCGATTTATTTCTAAAAGCTTACACTGATATCGATCCGCAAGCTAAATTAGCTACCATCTTCAGTACTTTCGAATTGAAAGATAAAATCTCCCTGACAACTTCGAATGCCGATGTTGTAAAAGTATTGAAAACTGAAGTTGACGGCGCTATTGCAAACTCATTCAATGTACTACGTCAACGTATCGACCGTTTTGGTGTTGTTCAGCCTAATATTCAGAAATTGGGAAATGGACGTATTTTGATTGAACTTCCCGGAGTTAAAGAACCCGAACGTGTACGTAAATTGCTTCAGGGATCTGCCAACCTAGAATTTTGGGAAACTTATGATTTAAGCGAAATTGTAAACAATATCTCGGATGCCAACAAAGTTCTTGCTACCTTACAAGCAAACGGCGGAGCTACAGCAGTTAAAGATTCGACAGCTAAAATAGCAGCTACCACAACCAAGGCTCTTGAAAAGAAATCACCAACTTTGAATAAAGTTGATAGCCTGAAAGCAGCTTTGCAAAACAAAACTGCTTCAGTAAGCGATTCGACTAAAATGCTGGAAAAAGGCAAAAAAGAAAATCCTCTATTCGCAATTCTTCAAATCAATGCCCAAGGCGGACAAGTTGCACGTGGTCCTGTTGTAGGATATGCCCACAGCAAAGACACTGCCCAAATCAATGCTTTCTTTAAGATCAAACAAGTTAAGGAAACATTACCTCGTGATTTAGGACTGAGATGGACTGTAAAATCGATTGACAAAAAAGGAGAAATCTTCCAATTAATTGCCATTAAAATAACTAACCGAGATGGCCGCGCTCCACTTGCCGGTGATGTAATTACCGATGCACGTGCAGATTTTAGCCAAACTTCATCGGACGTTAATGTAAGTATGTCAATGAACCAGGAAGGAACTAAAACCTGGGCTCGTTTGACCAAAGATAATATTGGCAAATCAATCGCAATCGCGTTGGATGGCTATATATATTCATTCCCAACTGTAAATACAGAAATTGATGGCGGTAGTTCTCAAATTTCAGGACATTTTACTGTAGATGAAGCAAAGGATTTGGCAAACACATTGAAATCGGGTAAAATGCCTGCTCCAGCACGTATCGTACAAGAAAATGTTGTAGGTCCTTCTTTAGGTCAAGAAGCTATTACCAATGGATTTATCTCGTTCGTCATTGCGTTCATTCTGGTATTGCTTTACATGGTTTTATATTATGGAGTGGTACCCGGATTAATTGCCGACTTAGCATTATGTGCAAACGTATTCTTCCTGATTGGCGTCCTATCTTCTTTCGGAGCAGTGTTAACTTTACCAGGTATTGCAGGTATCGTACTTACACTGGGTATGGCGGTTGATGCAAACGTGCTTATGTATGAACGTATCCGTGAAGAAATGAATAAAGGCAAGACCATGCGAAAGGCCATCGACGATGGAATTGGACATGCACTTTCAGCTATTATTGACTCAAACGTTACAACATTAATTACCGCTACTATTTTAGCATATTTCGGAACAGGTCCTATCAAAGGTTTTGCCGTTACTGAAATCATTGGGGTAATCACTTCATTCTTTACAGCTGTGTTCTTAACCCGTTTAATGTTGTATGTATATGCAAATCGCGAATCTGCCAAAGAGATTGCATTTATTACCGGATTCACCAAAAACTGGTTTAAGGATACAAAAATTGACTTCATGGGACTACGCAAAGTAATGTACACTATTTCAGGTGCGTTAATTGTAATTAGCTGTATATCTTTCGCTACACGTGGATTTAGTTTGGGAGTTGACTTCTCTGGAGGTAGAAACTACATTGTAAGTTTTGATCAACCGGTAAGTACCGATCATGTACGTTCTTTAATCTCCAATACGTTTGAAGGCGACATGCCTCAGGTAATTACAATTGGTTCAGATAACCAAGTTCGTATTTCTACCAAATACAAGATTAATGATAACTCTTCAACCGTTGACAACGAAATTGAAGTAAAACTTTATCAAAATCTAAAACCATTGCTTAAACAATCGGTTACGCAAGCTCAATTTATTAAAGAAAATATTAAGAGCTCTCAGAAGGTTGGACCAACCATAGCCGATGACATTACAAGATCTGCAATTTGGTCTGTACTTTTGGCAATCTTTGGTATTGGTATATATATCTTTATCCGATTCAGAGAATGGGGTTACGCCTTAGGCGCCATTGTTTCCTTAGCACACGATGCGATTATCACACTTGGATTATTCTCATTACTGTACGGATTCCTACCTTTCTCAATGGAAATTGACCAGGCGTTTATTGCGGCGATATTAACCGTAATTGGATACTCGGTTCATGATACCGTAATCAACTACGACCGTATTCGCGAAAACGTGTTGTTATTCCCGAAACGAGACAGAATATCGTTAATTAACTTGTCCGTAAATGAAATGTTGGGACGAACCTTCAGTACTACGGCTACCGTAATTCTGACATTGGTTGCAATATTCATTTTTGGTGGTGAAACAATCCGTGGATTTGTTTTTGCAATGTTGTTTGGTATCTTTATCGGAACTTATTCTTCTGTATTTATCGCTTCACCAATTACAGTGGAAATGGAAAAACTGATTAGCATCGCAAAATCTAAAAAAGCGAATAAAAAAGAAGCCCTTAATACAAAATAATTCATAGAAATACGTTTTATAAAAGCCGGAAAAGCCTTGCTGAAATTTCAGCAGGGCTTTTTTGTTGCATAACTTGTTGGAATAAACAGAAGCAATGCAAAAAAACAAATGTCCCAAACTTTTCGGGAAAGCTAATTGCACAAAATAACAGCTTATTTTTCAAGACAAAATATGTATTTTTGCATAATTGATAAGTGAATAGGATTCATGCAGAAACATCTAAGTCTCCGATTTTTTCTATTTATATGCATATTAATGTGCAGCTGCTCATTTATGCCTAACCAGCTAAAAAATATTGAACAGCTAACAGAAACACATCCCGACTCGGCTTTACATATACTGCAACAAGTATCGCAGTACAAATTAAGCGGTGTGGAGGACCGGGCATTATATGGTTTGTTGTTGTATAAAGCACTGGACAAAAAGCGATTTCCTCTAAAACCCGATTCCCTGATTGATTTTTCTTTAAAGTATTTTCAACAACATCCCGAAGGATCCCGATTAGCCTACTGCTATTTGTATAAAGGGCGAATATGCAGTTATTCGTTTCAATACGAAAAAGCGATGAGATTTTACCTGAAAGCGCTTGACTGTGCAAAATCTCAAAAGGATAATCTGTTGCTAGGGAAAATTAATTTCAATATTGCGGCCATTTACAATATACAACGGGATTTCAAATTAGCCCGCAAAAAGTACATCATTGCTTTTGATTATTTCAACCTGATGAAATCTCAACCAGAAGCATTTTATTCGTTTTTGGAAATAGGGAGAACGTATCACAACTCACAGAATTATAGAAATGCACAACATGATTATCAAAAAGCATTAGCTTATGCACGCGATTCATCCTAAAATCCGCAAGTCATTTTTTATTATTCGGTCAATTGGTTTTTAAGGCTGTCTTTCTATCACATTTTTGATTTTGATTTTGATTTGTTCAGATTTAGGGTTCTATCTATAATTTCCACGCAC
>Ga0318568_10000059_pt1 | contig 39104 bp, 37 predicted proteins | sample GRESIP088b5f21_FD_203690 | JGI IMG/M metagenome (GOLD analysis project Ga0318568, IMG submission 203690) | Tropical soil microbial communities from Luquillo Experimental Forest, Puerto Rico - GRE.SIPMG.088b5f21 | ecosystem: Environmental > Terrestrial > Soil > Tropical forest > Bulk soil...
ATGACCAACAAGAAAAGCTCAAAGCCGACCTGAAGTCAAAGACTGCTGAACTGGAAGCCAAACTGGCCGAGATTGACAGCCAAATGACTGAAGCCAAGAAAATCGTAAAGTTGGATTTTCCACAATCACAATGGAAAGAATTCGGTATCGAAGACAAACGCTAAAAGCGGACTGAAATGAAAAGCGACGAGTGTAAAGACTCGCCGCTTGAAAATCTTCGAATAATGCATACCCTGTAAAGTTTTACCCGGTATACGTTATATCCTGTTTTTTGCAAACCGTTTTGACAACGCACAGGCTAAAAACAGATCCGGCCCAGTACACGCCGGATAATCTGTCAACTATGACAAACCTTTAATTCTCTATATCATGTTAAGTTATCGTCAAATTTTCTACCACATTATCTTCCGCACCAGAAGTACGCAGAAAACACTCAATCTCAACGAATGTGATGACCTTTACAAACACATCAAAACAGTCATTAAAAACAAACACAGTGTGCTTTACTGCATAAACGGCACCGAAGACCATATCCACTTTTTGTCCGATTTACATCCATCGGTGGCATTGGCCGATTTTATCCGGGAAATAAAATCATCCGCCGGCAACTGGATCGAAACCAACGGACAATTCCCCGAATTCGATGGTTGGGCAAACGGCTACGTCGGATTAACCTACAATTATACCGACAAGGAAAGGATCATTGATTACATAAAAAACCAGCGCGAACTGCACAAAACAATCGACCTGGAACTGGAATGCCGGAAAGTCCTTGAAAAACACGGAATAGAAATCGGAGAAGACCACTTCCTGTGATCTGCCGCCCAAATCCTCTTTCCACAATACATAACAAACGCGAACCGGCAGAGTCGGTTCGCGTTTGTTTGTTCAAAAATATAAGTTTTATTTAAATAGCATTTCGGCAAACGGGACAATCAGTGCAGTCATGATACCCATGATACCAATGGCCAGTCCGCTAATGGCACCCTCCAGGGCCCCCATTTCCAACGCCCTCACCGTGCCCAGTGCATGCGAAGACGAACCCATGGCCAGTCCCTGTGCAATCTTGCTTTTAATGCCCATGCTGCGTAGGATAATCGGCCCTACCAATCCACCAAAGATACCGCAAATCACCACGAAAGCTGCCGTTAACGACGGAATGCCTCCATTTTTTTCGGCCAGGCTTATGGCGATAGGCGTAGTTACCGACTTGGGGGCAAGCGATGAAATCAACATATGGTCGGCCCCCAATAATTTGGCAACAAACATAACGCTCAGTATCCCGACAACACTTCCCACGAACACCGAAGTAAGAATGGAAACGACATTGCCTTTTACGTTCTCTATCTGCTCATACAGCACATACCCCAATGCCACAACACTTGGCCCCAGCATGAAATTGAGTATCCGTGTCTGCTCACAAAAGGTTTTATAATCAATGCCAGCAACTTTCAGAAATGGAATAATTATGAGCATGCAGATAAGCAGGGGTTGCAGCAAGGTTATTTTGGTGCGCTTGTACAGGTAGACGCCCAGCAAAAAGCTTCCCATCACGAGCATCAACAAAAATATCTCGCCCGAGAGCAAGGGTTTTAATTGTTCAATCAGTTCATTCATGGTTGTTGCCTCCTTTCATCCTGCGTTTCTCAAAATGCTCCTGAACCAATGCCACGGTAACAATGGTCAGAACCGTACTGATAACAATAGCAAATACAATAGCCATAAATGAATGCGACAGCACTCCCGCATACACCATTAACCCCACTGCTGCCGGAACAAAGAAAACAGCCATATTCTTCGTAATAACCGTAGCAGCATCCTTTACGTAGCCGGGTTTCAAAATCTTGAAAAACAGCGACAGGAAAAGCAGCACCATGCCAATCACACTTCCGGGAATGAAACCATGAATGAGTATACTCAGTATTTGCCCCAGAAAATAAAAAAGAAGAATGAAAAACGAACCTTTAATCATAATCTACAATTGAAAGTAAACGATTATTGTGATTGAGTCCAGCATTATAAGGCTCAGAAAAAGACAAACAACATGCAGTTTGCCTGAAAAAAGATAAATCACTATGAGAGCGAATAATCATTCCCCCTCATAGTAATCTTCTGTTTAAAAAATATACATCACCGAAGCAAGTACCCGATGATTGTTGACAGTATATGGATTAATTGCACTTCCGTCACGTTTGATAGTACCGTAAGAAGCAGAAGTAAGATCATACTCCAATCCAAATTTTATGTTAGACAGGTTGTAACTAACCTGTGGGTTAACCCGGTAAAGATGATCCACAATTTGCTGTGCCCCATCATAAAAACCATAACCATAAGCAGTCAGCTTTCCACCTTTCCGGGGAGCCAGGTTTTCATTGGTTCCCAGGTTTTGCGACAATCCTAAAAAGAGTCCTACCTGAACTTTAGTTCCATACACCACATTCAACCAAGTGCTCAGGTTATTGAAGTTAGTATATGATTTAACCGTAGTTGAATCGGCAGCATATTTACTCACACCATAACCACCCGCCATAAGCTGATCGCTCAGGTTCTCACCATAAATAGCTTTGGCTTTCAGCTGAAACTTCGATTGAACAAACTGTGTGTAAGCCACAGCGCTTAATGACGAAACGGAATTCAGGTCAGGTTTAATTGTTTTGAAATCCACCCCTACCCCATTAGTCCAATGCTTGGTTTTATTTTCCAATCCAACAAAAAGTTCAGGAGTAACAGCATTTTTCATGTAAGTATTCACGGTTCCTAAAGGTCCTTGCGAAGCATATTGCATTTCATACAAAGCGGAAGCTGTAAAGGCAAGGGTAGAACTAAGGTTTTGTTTTAATCTCACCTGCGGACTACGGTTAAACGGCTGGAAGGGCGCTCCACCGTTAGCAGAAAAGGTTGACGGAACCACACTTCCGAAAAATGGGTGCCAGGTTTGTCCGATCAACAGTTCCGTTTTGTTCCAGTTCAACTTCACATAAGCTTGGCGGATACGGAATACATAAAAGGAAGTTCCAAAGCCGGCAAAATCAGCTTCGATTTTACCTGTCGATTTAGCACCCAAAATAAGCTCCCCTCCGCTTATATCTACACCCAGGCGGGTATTTACGCTAAGCATTTCGGCTTGTGCAACTGCATTTTTGTCGGCACCATTACTTAGTTCTATGGGTTTTGGAAATAATTGAACGACTCCATCAATCATTTCCACATTTTGGCGGGAGTTGTAAAAGAAATCATTGCCTACATAACCATAAATTTTGGTTTTGGTCGTTTGTTCTTGAGCAAAAGTAACCGTTGCAAAAACGATTAGAAAACAAGAAATTAGCTTTTTTGAGATCATATAAAATGTTTGCGTAAAACTTGATTAATTATTTATTTTAATATTAGTTGTATAAATGTTCAAGCAGTATCTTCAGTCCGATACCGATGAGAATAACTCCACCCCAAGCTTCTACTTTAAGGTGAAACCGTTTGCCAAAATGCACACCAATGTACATGCCGACAAACGTAAACAGAAAACTGATCATTCCAATGACGGCAATGGCAGTCCAGATTAAATGTGCATAAGGAATAAAAACGATACCGGTAGCCAGGGCATCAATACTGGTTGCCACAGCCAATGATAACAATAACGACCATTTAAACGGATTGGGTGTTTCGTCTGAATCCGGATCCCGGTATTTAAGTCCTTCAATCAACATCTTGCCACCAATAAGTACCAGCAGTCCGAAAGCAACCCAATGGTCAAAAGCTTTCATATATCCGGCAAATCCAACACCCAGCGAATAGCCGATTAACGGCATCAGTGCCTGAAAGAATCCAAACAGCAAAGCCATCCGGAATGTCAGCCAGAAATAATGTTTCTTGACATGCATTCCTTTACTGATCGAAACAGCAAAGCAATCCATAGCCAACCCGATACCGATAACGATGATTGAAATTATATCCATAAAAAAAAGACCCCTAGCCCCTGAAGGGGAACAAAATTAGTCCTGATTGTTATAATAATACAATAGAAACTAACTCAGTTCCCCTTCAGGGGCTTAGGGGTAATTATTATAACATTGCTTTTACTTGCTCATAAACGTTTTTGCCGGTAAAGCCAAGCTTTTCGTCCAATACTTTGTATGGTGCTGAAAAGCCAAACGATTCCAATCCCCAGATTTTACCATTAGCTCCAACCAAACCTAATAAGTTTACCGGAAGACCTGCAGTAAGTCCAAAGATTTTAGCTCCATTAGGCAAAACGCTTTCTTGATATTCTGCCGATTGACTGCGGAACAACCCTTCTGAAGGAACCGAAACCAAACGAATCTTAACCCCATCAGCACGCAACAAAGCAGCTCCTTCGTGCAATGTAGCTACTTCAGAACCCGAAGCAACCAGAATTACGTCAGGATTGCCATCGCATTCCACTACGTAACCACCTTTTTGAGCCTGTTCTGCTTCTTCCTTACGATTTGAAGCAGCAGGAAGGTCTGCAATATTTTGACGGGATAGAATCAACGCTGTTGGAGTAGCAGTATTTTCCATTGCCATTTTCCATGCCACAGTAGTTTCTTCAACATCAGCAGGACGAAGAACTAACATAGAATTGTGGCCCTTATGGTTTTTCAATTTCTCCATCAAGCGGATTTGTGCTTCTTGTTCTACCGGTTCATGGGTTGGTCCGTCTTCACCTACGCGGAACGCATCGTGTGTCCAGATAAATTTCACCGGTTGCTCCATCAAAGCAGCCATACGCACAGCCGGTTTCATGTAGTCAGAGAAAACAAAGAAAGTAGCACAAGCAGGAATTACACCACCGTGCAAACTCATACCGATACTAACGGCGGCCATAGTCAACTCACAAACGCCAGCTTGCAAGAATGCGCCTGAAAAATCTCCTTTTTTGAATGCATGAGTATTTTTCAAGAAACCGTCTGTTTTATCTGAGTTAGATAAGTCGGCACTCGAAACAATCATATTTTCAACCTGTTTTGCCAATTCACCCAAAACAGTAGCCGAAGCAGCACGTGTTGCCTGACCTGGTTTTTGAACTACAGCATCCCAGTTCATCTTGTTTTTTCCGCTGAAGAAGAACACTAACTTTTCAGCCAATTCAGGATTTGCTTTTGCCCATTCTGCTTTTGCAGCTTGTTTTTTAGCTACAATAACAGCCAATTCCTCAGCACGTTTTGCATATAATGCTTTCGTTTCTTCGAAAAGAACAAAAGCATTTTCAGGATTTCCACCTAAATGTTTGATACTTTCAGCATAAGACGCACCACCTTCGCTCAACGGCATACCGTGGGTAGCGCATTGACGTTCGAAGCTGGAGCCATCAGCTTTCAAAGCACCTTTACCCATAATGGTTTTACCAATGATGAGTGTTGGGCGAGCAGTTTCAGCCTTTGCTTCAGTCAACGCTTTGCGAATTTGCTCTGCATCGTTTCCGTTGATTTCAATTACATTCCAGCCCCAGGCCAGGTATTTTTGAGCTACAATTTCGCTGGTAACATCTTTTGTTTCGGTTGACAGTTGAATATCATTCGAGTCATAGAACATAATCAAGTTATCCAATCCCAAGTGGCCGGCAATACGACCTGCACCTTGCGAAATTTCTTCCTGAATACCACCATCCGAGATGAATGCATAAATTGTTTGGCTCATCACTTCACCAAAGCGTGCTTTCAAAAATTTTGCAGCAATAGCTGCTCCAACAGCATAAGTATGGCCTTGGCCAAGTGGACCTGAAGTATTTTCAACACCACGAAGAATATCTACTTCGGGATGCCCCGGAGTCGGACTTCCCCATTGACGAAACTGTGCCAATTCTTCCATTGTAAATTTGCCGGCACAAGCAAGTACTGAATAAAGCATTGGCGACATATGACCAGGATCCAAAAACAAGCGATCGCGACCTTCCCAGGCTGGATTTTTTGGGTCATATTCCAAAAATTCGGAATAAAGAACGTTGATAAAATCAGCTCCACCCATGGCACCGCCAGGATGCCCCGATTTTGCTTTCTCTACAGCAGATGCAGCCAGAATACGGATGTTGTCCGCTGCACGATTTAATGTTTCAATTGAATTCATAAGTTTTAAATTGGTTGTGTATCTAATTGGTTGATTATTCTAAAATTGATAAGCTAGTTATTCCTTTACAACAATAGCAGACTGCTTTTCTTTATGAAGCGGCTTCTTCTTTGTTGGCAAATGAAACTTGTAACCTATTGTATAATTAATGCCTAAACTGCTACCTGTATTATTAATACCAAAACCTGGAATATACCAGGGAGTAGGAGCTCCATCTTTATCTTTACTAATGAGCGTTTTGCTCCGGACAGTCCAGCCCATGAATATATTTTTCCATACCTCCACACGCACTCCTACAGCCAATTCGTACCAGGTCTTAGTAGTTGCAATATTATTATAATTTGTATTCACAGGCAGGCCTCCCCAATAATCGTCGGTGACAGTAAGGTTATATATGTTATATTTAAAGTTACTCATTCCCAAACGTAAACCCACTAAAAACAAATTAGACGTTGGTTTTGAATCCTTTTTGTGCGTGAGGACATTAAGGTCCAGACCGAATCGTTCAAAATATCCATTAGTCTTAAACCCCACATTATCGGTGGTTGTCTTATCAGCGCCTGCATACCCGAACTCAATAACAGGCAACAATTTATGCTTAATATCTGCCTGCACAGAAGCTTCGTAAGAATATGTTTCTCCTTTTGAAAAGAAAGAACTTGCAACAGATGCCACATCACCCTGCACAAAAATCCCATTAAAAAATGGTACTTTAATCGAGTCGGGCACGGCTTTTATTTTTACTTTCTGAGCTTGTGCTGAGTATACCACCAACATGCAAAGAATCAAACTACTTATATATCTGAATGTTTTCAAGATTGATGTTATTTACTTTGTGATTAATGATACGGATGGAATCAATAAAATGGTGGGTCGTATAAGCGGTATCAATAGAGTGTACTTTAATACTTCCGCACTCCAATGACAAGTATTTATCAAAATTTTCATGCAGAATGGTCAGTGTATCCTTTTTATTGATAAATTTCAACGTGTCCTTATTTCCCGTAATTATTTTATCATTGAACGTTATCTCATAAACAGACATCCGTTCAAATTTATGAAGGGGCACATTGATTATATTGATTAATTTTAAGTTTTTGTAAACTGAATCTAAACTTTGATTCAGGTAATTACCAGTCAACGTATCAACAACTAAACCTCTTACAGTCAAACTATCTATTGTCATTGCAGCAACTGTTCGTGATGTATCGGTCAGGTTGACATGATGCAACCCAAACTGCATCAAAACCGAACGATTCGTTCTGCAACTTTCATCCACAGCACACGAAAAACCTACAATCAGGCAAAGAAGTAATGTAATATATTGAATTTTTTTCATTTATCTAAATTGAAACCAATAATTCATTGTTTATTGACAAGCCAAAGTCAGGAAAAATAAACTCGTACTTCCTTCTTCAGTTTATCAATAGCTATTTCAGTTGGTGTTTGTTCGCTGGCTCCATAAACCTGAATAACTCTTTCAGCTAGTTCTGATGCCGAATTAGCCGGATTACATTGGGCAGCACAAGAATTCACCAACCGCAACAAACTCTCCTGAGCTGAACGAATATAAGTCCAGATTTCATCACTCACATAAATCTGTTGTGATAAATTATGCGAAAACTCCTGGCGGATACTTGCCAGCAATTGAGTCTGAAGATCTATATTTTTCATATCCGGTTTGGCTACGTTTACAATCAAGGTTGCGGGTGTGGTTCGTTCCAAAACCAAAATTAAACGCTCATAAGCCCTTAAGCGAATAGGAGTCAGCGTATTCAAGGCCTCTTTTCTCAATTCAAAGTTCCGGCGCTTTTCTTCGCTCCGAAGTAGTTTATTTAGCAACAAGTAAGCGGTTAGCAAAACAAGCAATGCGGGTAATACTATTTTGAGAATATCCATTATTTCCATATTTTACTTCTATTTTTTACCTGGCTAACGTTTTGCTATTCCTGTTTTTTGAAGTTTAATATCAATCGAATGCATTGTTACCAGACAACCTTTGGGAAGTTCTTTTAAATTACTCTCAATCGATTTATAAAACACATTCAACACTTCCGTTTTATCAATCATTTCAATTACCACCGGAAGTTTCTCTGTCAGTTCCCAGAAACGCGACGAGCTGATTTGAGTACTACTCTGCCCATAACCCATTATTCCACGATAAACAGTCACACCTGCAATTCCATTTTTCCTTGCCAATACAACCAAATATTCATAAAGCAGTTCAAAACCGATTTTATCTGTGTTGCTGGCGTAAAACTTCAATACACTATTTTCGGACGTATTCATAATTATACTAAATTTGAAGTTACATATCCTAAATAAACTGCCAAAAATCCAAAGAAAATACTGAATCCTGTGTATAATAAGACTGATATAAACTGTCCGTTTTGCATTAGGGTCAGATTTTCATTGGTAAATGATGAAAATGTAGTGAATCCTCCACAAATTCCAACCATCAAGAACAAGCGCATACCCAATGACAAAATCTCAGTCTTAGCAGATACGCCAGCCAAAAATCCTATTATAAAACTACCCAAAACATTAACCGTAAGCGTTCCCATCGGTATCGATAAAAAATGCCAATGCAAATTTAGTTTTGATACCAAGAATCGGGCAATACTGCCGATAAAGCCACCTAAACCAACGATTAATAATTGTTTCATAACTATTTTTGCTGAGTTATCGAACTGTCAAAGCCATAAGTAAACCACCTTAAATTTCTTTTTCTATCTGATAATTATTTCGTTCGGTAGAATTGCGTGCCACTATTTCACCTAAAAAACCAGCCAGAAACAATTGGGTTCCAAGCATCATGGCTAACATCGACAAGTAAAAATAAGGACTATCAGTTACTAATGGAGCCTTTACGCCCTCTATAATCGCAATAAGTTTATTAGCGCCAACAACCACAACAGCCAGAAAACCAAGCAAAAACATCAAACTACCATATAATCCAAAGAAATGCATGGGCTTCTTTCCAAATTTAGACAAAAACCAAAGGGTCATCAAATCAAGATAACCATTTACAAAACGGTTCAATCCGAATTTTGTTTCACCAAACTGGCGCTTACGGTGTTCAACTATCTTTTCACCAATGCTTGTAAACCCGGCATTCTTTGCTAAAAACGGGATGTAACGGTGCATTTCGCCATACACTTCAATGTTTTTAATCACTTCATTGCGATATGCCTTCAATCCGCAGTTCATGTCGTGCAGGTTCAACCCGGTAACCCGGCGAGCCGTTGCATTATATACTTTAGACGGAATATTCTTCGCTAATTTGGAATCATACCTCTTTTTCTTCCAACCCGACACCAAGTCGTAGTTTCCTTCTTTTATCATTGAGAATAAATCCGGGATTTCATCCGGGCTATCCTGCAAGTCAGCATCCATGGTAATAACTACATCGCCTTTGGCAGCCTTGAATCCACAATACAGAGCCGGTGACTTGCCATAATTATGACGGAATTTAATCCCCCGTACGTTTTGCGAGTGTTTCTGGAGTGTTTCAATCACTTCCCAAGATTTGTCAGTACTACCATCATTCACAAAAATAACTTCATAAGTATATTTATTTTCGATCATAACACGCTCAATCCACTCAAAAAGTTTTGGCAGTGATTCATCTTCGTTATACAACGGTACAATTATTGAAATATCCATATTAATTCGTTACAAATTACAAGCAAAATAATTGACTGTAATCAATTTAAGTTTCCGTTACTCAAAAATACTTTTTTCTCTCTTTACAAACGCAGCCAAAATTAATCCCCAAAAGGCTCCTGCAATCACGCTAAAAAAGACGTTTATCATTCCAAATGGAACCGGTTTATAAATAGTCTGCAAAACTGCATAAGTTTTATCATCGACAGGGAATTTATAACTATCATACAGTTTCATAAGAACATCCAGCGTATTAGCCAGATAGTGGGTATCAATCAAACTGGTATAAATGACCATGACTAAGGAAGACACAATGGAACCAAACAAATAAATCAGAAAAATATACCGGAAAGCCTGTCCGTATGTAATCGTTCCATGACACTGATTGTCACGATAATGAACTGACATGCGATACAATACAAAAATCAACAAGACTGAGATAAATAAAGCGAATGATACCAAAAGCTGAAACTTTTGGGCTGAGAGAATAAATCTCACCGACAACAATAACCCTACAAAGTGGAAGTTACGGAAGGCAGATTTAGTGATATTTGGTTGCATAGGTGTGCTTTTTGTTTTAATCGCACAAAAGTACAAAAAAACCACCAAAATGAAAAGCAAATTTTAAACTATACCAATCACTCATTTTTTAGTGAGAATAAATGCATTAAAGCTGTAAAGAACTGTTTTTAATATCTACGATTATCAAAAAAAAATTCGCTATTATCACCTTACAGATATAGAAAAGCCGAAACATCCCAAAGATATTTCGGCTTTTCATATTTGCAAAATTATTAATTACAATCCCCTTTCGGACAAATATCGTTCGGCTTCTATGGCCGCCTGGCAACCTGTTCCGGCAGCCGTAATGGCCTGTCGGTAATGAGGATCAGACACATCACCCGAAGCAAATACACCAGGCACATTGGTACGTGGACTACCTTCAAGAGTTTTAATATAACCTACCGCATCAGTTTCAATCCATGGTTTGAAAATATCCGAATTAGGCTTATGCCCAATGGCTAAAAAGAATCCATCTATGTCAATATGCACTTTTTCTTCATCTGCTTGTCCACGACGTTTTACCAAATCGGCACCTTGCACAACGCCTTCACCCGTTAAACCCAAGGTCTCGTGTTCGAAAAGGATTTCTATCTTTGGATTTTTGAACACGCGGTCTTGCATAATTTTCGAAGCGCGAAGAAATGGTTTGCGCACGATAAGATACACTTTATTAGCCAAACCGGACAAGTAAGTTGCTTCTTCGCAAGCAGTATCACCACCGCCCACAACGGCCACAGTCATTTTACGGTAAAAGAAACCATCGCAGGTAGCACAAGCCGAAACGCCCGAGCCGGCATATTTTTGTTCATCAGGAAGACCAAGATATTGCGCCGTAGCACCGGTAGAGATAATGATCGTTTCCGCCTCAATGACTTTGTCGCCATCAATGGTCACTTTGTATGGCGCTGCCGACAAATCGGTTGCTGTAGCCATTCCAAAACGAATATCCGCACCAAACCGTTCAGCTTGTTTTTTCAAATCTTCCATCAATTCCGGTCCGGTAGTACCGGAAGGGTAACCTGGAAAGTTTTCAACTTCGGTTGTAGTAGTTAACTGTCCACCAGGTTGCATGCCTTCGTAAAGAACCGGAGAAAGATTAGCGCGGGAAGCATAAATAGCAGCAGTATATCCTGCAGGTCCAGAGCCTATAATGAGGCAGCGTACTTTTTCGTTCATATATTTTTTATCGTTTTTAATGTGAGAATTTATTTGACAAACAAAATCAAATTCAAAAGGTTTTGTGGATTCAAAAAAGTGGATTCTATATCAGTATTAATAAATTCGATTAATACAATCCTTTAGATAAAGCGGCGACTTATCTCAGGTCGTTTACAACAACGCCTTTGTATCTTGCAGGATTGAAAACAAAGATATTATCGGAAACACTGATTCCTTTCTGGAAATTATTTAAAATCAAGTGCGAGGTAGTGCCGTTTCTATTCATCAGTTTGATAGAAAACAGGTTTCCATTTGCTTTGTTTACCTGAACCTCAATAGTTAGAATATCCTTATTTTTTACTTTAGGAGTCATTTCTATGCAATAGTTTTGGGCCGATTTGGTTTTACCCGAAAACTTAATTACACACTTCGATTTAAAACCGGACAAAATAGCCATCGGATTGGTTTCCGCAAGTTCTTTTTCTGAAGGTTCGGTAACCGACACTTCATTGTTCTGCGAAACATAAGCCCATTGGGTTTTTCCATCAAACCAGGCTTTCATTTCGCTCATTTCCAATACAAATTTAGTGCCCTTCAGCGTAAAGGTTCCGCTTGAAACCATACCTTGCGGATTACTTTTATCGCTGGCAATCAACTTGAAATTCGTTCTGATTGCACTTGTTCTGGCCGAAGAAAGCAAATCGGCCAATATCTGTTCTGCCTGTGGATTGCTCTGGGCCCAACCAAATTGAATTGAAGAAAGCAAGACGGCTAACGAATAAATTATTTTCTTAAACATGATATTTTAATTATTGAATCGTATAACTATTGAAGTGATTATTGATCGCTATGAGATTGATCAGAGTCGTTTCAAAATCTGTTCCAAATGATAATCGTCCAAGACTAATACCTGACGAGCCTTGCTACCTTCGAATGGCCCAATAATGCCAGCCACCTCCAGCTGATCGACAATACGTCCTGCACGGTTGTAACCGATGGAGAATTTTCGCTGGATAAGCGACGTGGAGCCTTGCTGATTGGCTACAATCAGACGGGCAGCCTCTTCGAAAAGCGGATCGCGCTTAGTCATATCCACGCTGCTGGCATCAATTCCTTCGCCTTCCACACCTACATATTCAGGCAGATAAAACGCCGTTGGGTAAGCCTGTTGCTGCGTAATATGATGTACAATATTTTCTACTTCGGGAGTATCCACAAAGGCACATTGCACACGAGTCAGATCATTACCCTGCGAGAAAAGCATATCACCTCGGCCCACCAATTGGTTGGCACCCGGAGAATCGAGGATGGTGCGCGAATCGATCATAGACGAAACACGGAAAGCCACACGAGCAGGGAAGTTGGCTTTGATCACCCCGGTAATTATGTTTACCGATGGGCGCTGGGTGGCAATAATCATGTGGATACCCACCGCACGCGCCAGCTGGGCAATACGAGCTATCGGCATTTCCACCTCTTTACCGGCGGTCATAATCAGGTCACCAAACTCATCAACAATCACCACGATATACGGCAAGAACCTGTGTCCTTTTTCCGGATTCAAATGACGGATAAAGAATTTCTCGTTGTATTCCTTGATATTGCGGACATGCGCTTTTTTAAGCAAATCGTACCGGTCGTCCATTTCTTTACACAACGAGTTCAACGTTTCCACCACTTTGCTGGTATCGGTAATAATGGCGTCATCGCCGTCGGGCAATTTGGCCAGGAAGTGTTTCTCAACATCGCCATAAATATTGAACTCTACCTTTTTCGGGTCAACAAGCACCAGTTTCAATTGCGATGGGTGTTTTTTGTAAAGCAACGAAGTAATGATGGCATTCAAGCCCACCGATTTACCTTGCCCGGTAGCTCCGGCAACAAGCAAGTGAGGCATCTTGGCCAAGTCGACCATGAAAATATCGTTGGTAATGGTACGGCCGAATGCTACCGGAAGTTCAAATTTAGACTCCTGGAATTTTTTGGAAGCAATGATCGAATGCATCGACACCACTTGCGGGTCGGAGTTTGGCACCTCAATACCGATCGTTCCTTTGCCCGGAATCGGAGCAATAATACGAATACCGGTAGCAGCCAGACTGAGCATGATATCGTATTCCAGATTACGGATTTTAGAAATACGCACACCGGCTTTCGGTACAATTTCGTACAACGTAATGGTTGGACCAACAGTTGCTTTAATAGTTTCAATTTCGATACCGTAGTTTTGCAAGGTTTTGATGATGCGGTCTTTATTTGCCGTTTGCTCCACCATGTCAATCTGCGTATCGTTGTCGGTTCCGTACACTTTCAGCAAATCGAGTGTCGGCGGGTTGTAATGCGACAAATCAAGTGTCGGGTCGTATTTCCCTAGTTTAGTTACGTTGTAAAACGGGTCTTCATTATCATCATCAGTCATGCCTGAATCTTCAGTGTCAGCAATTTCAGCTGCATCCACCGCTTTGGCATCTTCGTTTTCTTCGGGTTGTTGAATTTCAAAAGGTACTTCGTCAAGGATAGTTTCGGCCACCTCAGGAGTTTCAATAATCAGTTCTTCTTCCTTATCGGTGCCTTTCACAATCCAGTCTTCCGGAATAATTTCAGTGCCCACCGCCACGGTAGCTTCGTCTTCAGGTTCGTCGGTAAAACTAAACTCGGGCTCAGCCACCACTTTTTCGGCTTTTGGTTTACGCACAAAGAGACCTTTCAGGAAAGGAATCGTTTTTTTGGAAGAAACAATAGCATAAATAAAGAACATGCCGATTAAAATCATCAACGTGCCTGATTTACCTACATAAGAAATCAACCAACGGCTCACCTCGTCGCCTTGCTGTCCACCGGGCGAAAACGAGAATGTATAATTTTCGTAGAAAGGAATTAAGACATAACCAAGCAAAACCGATAGCCACACCAACCAGAAACAGGCATGAAAAAAGGCTTTCCAGATTGCCGTAAGGCGCACCATCATAAAACGGAGTCCGACTACGATGCCAAAATATACAACCGAGAAAGAAGCAATTCCAAATCCATGCCGCAAGCAGGCATCGGCCACAACAGCCCCTAAAACCGATCCCCAGTTCTGAATTTCAGAGCGCATCTTTTGCAGTTCCCGCCACGAAAGATCCATTTTACTTTGATCTACATACGCGAAAAAGAAATAGGATACAAATGACATAAACAAGAAAAGCACCCCCAACAGCACGGCAATTCCCAGAATGATCCGGGTACGTTCGTCGGTCAGAAATATCTTTAATTTTGTTCCAAAACTTGGTTCGTCAGGGTTTCTGGGACGGCTTGGTTTCTTTATAGCTGATTTGGTTTCCTGTCGGGATTCCGGCTTGGGGATAGTTTTAATGGGTTTCTTAGGTGCCATGTGGTTTATAGTTATAGCTCAACGTATTCACGACATTATGTCTTTGTCGATATTTAGAATGGAGCTTATTGTATTTAAAATGCAAAAATAATAAAAAGGAACGCCTCAATTACAACTTTTGATATAAATTTGCAGAAAAAATATTTAAGAATAAGTTAAGGCATTGGGAAAAGCAACTAACGTGAACGAAGTGAGCGAATATAGCCGCAAGCAACCATTACAAAGTAACTATTGTGCCCCAAGCAACGATACATTATGACAACAAAACAACGATACGAACACATTATTGCCTGGTTTAACGAAAATGTACCCGTGGCAGAAACCGAATTAGCGTATACCGATCCGTTCGGACTGCTGGTGGCCGTGATTTTGTCGGCACAATGCACCGACAAACGAGTGAATATGATTACACCGCGCCTGTTGGCCGATTTTCCGACAGCCGAAGTGATGGCAGCCAGCAACCACGAAGTAATTTTCGACTATATCCGTTCCATTTCGTACCCCAACAACAAAGCCAAACATTTGGTGGGCATGGCACAAAAGCTGATGTCCGATTTTAATGGCGTAGTGCCCGACGACATCGACCAACTCCAAACGCTGCCGGGCGTAGGGCGCAAAACGGCCAACGTGATTGCCTCGGTTGTTTTCAATAAACCAACTATGGCGGTGGACACGCATGTGTTTCGCGTTTCGGAAAGACTGGGATTGACCACCGGTTCTAAAAACCCCTTGCAAACAGAGCGCGAACTGACGAAATATATTCCCGCCGAACTGATTCCCAAAGCCCATCACTGGCTTATCCTGCACGGACGCTATGTGTGCGTAGCCCGGAAACCCAAATGCGAAGCGTGCGGACTGGCCCCCTGGTGCCGCTACTGGCATGAATTGAAAAACTAGCAGGCAATACTCTGGTGCTATGCGCTACAAAGCAACCCACTAATCGTCCAATCAGCGCCCAGCCCGGTCCAATAATCAATTTAATCAACTAAAAAACTTTGATTATTCATTGTTCGGTAATTTTTTCCTTAGTATATTTGTGGCACATAAACAAATATAAAATCAATACAATTATGATAGACGAAGAATTGGTACGCTGCCGACCTTGCGGCTACGTTATGAAAGAAAGTGATTTAGGTGACGTTTGTCCGGCTTGCGGTTTGCCGCGAAATGTATTTGAGCCGTATCGCGAACGTGTATCGGCCAACCGCTTATTGATCCTGAGCCTGGATATCCACCCTATTGCCATCCACCTTTCGCAAACTTTCGTGGCACTGACGCCGCTCCTGATCTTCTTTCATATGATTTTTCCTGATTTTCAGGAAACAATTGCCCACTCCGTTATTACATTTTCAATTTGGGCATTACCCTTGTCGTTAGTCCTATCCTTCATTTCGGGAATCGTTGACGGCATCACCCGTTTCAAAACATTGAGAACGCCTCTGCTGAAGTCGAAAATAATTTTCAGTATTGCTATCCTGATACTTTCGTTTACCCAACTGATTATCTTCACGCCAAACGAATACAACCTGGCAACCATTATCATCAGTCTGGCATCGTTGGGATGCGCAGTTAAACTCGGGTTGCTGGGAAAACACCTGATCGATGTAATCCTGCCCGGAACTTACGTGCGCCGCAAAAAGAAAAGCTCGAAATACGCACCCAAAGGGAAAGTTGACAAGCCCGCAGCTGCCGCAAAACCGGCAAAAACTAATCAGGCTGAAGAAATAGAAACAGCAGACTAAAAACATTTTTATACGAATTACAAGTCCCCGTTTCCGCTGTTTGGAGATGGGGACTTGTAATATAAACACCCGTACAATATAAATCCTTTGCATAAAATATGAGAAGACTAGACAAACAAATAACCGACAAACAAGTAATTGAAGAAATACTGCTGCAATCCGACATCTGCCGTTTGGGGCTCGTTGATCAGGACGAAGCCTACATCGTTCCGGTGAATTACGCCTACGCCGACAACGTGATTTACATTCACTCGGCCCATGCAGGCCGGAAGATGGAGTTATTGAAACAAAATAACCGGGTGAGCTTTGAAATAGAGCTTCATCACGAAGTAGTGAAAAGCGACATCCCCTGCAACTGGACAGCCAAATACCGGTCGGTAATGGGAAAAGGCACAATTACAATAAGCAACGACCCCGATGCGAAAAAGAGAGGAATGGATCTGATTATGCGGAAATATGGCGCCGACATGGAGTTGAATTACAATGAAAAAGTACTGGCGCGAATGACTATTTTATTGTTGGAGATTGAATCGCTGACCGGGAAACAATCGGGCGATTGGTGATTTTAGTTATTAGTTATGAATTATGAGTTTCTCCGATTAAATCAATAATAATTTTTAAGAATATGATTTCCAAAGAAAAAATAGAATCGATTCTGGCCGATCAGGAATTGGCCGATTACCGCTGGATATCGCCTAAAGATATCGTGGTGGCACAATGGGTGCGGGTAAAGTGTATGTTCGGGTGCAGCGATTACGGAACCGGGGCTTGTCCGCCGCACACGCCATCGGTAACCGAATGCGAACGATTTTTCAGCGAATACCAGAGCGGAATCATGATTCGCCTGTGCACATTTGCCGACAAAGACGACTATCCCTCCGAATGGTCGAAGGCGATGACCAAGAAACTGCTGGAAACGGAACGGAAAATCTTTTTGAGCGGCCATCACAAGGCATTTTTATTCAATCAGACTTGCTGCACGCTGTGCAAAAGCTGCTCCGGAAACCGTGCCGACTGCAAAGACAAGAGCCATTCGCGTCCAAGCCCCGAAAGCTTTGCCGTGGATGTATTCCAAACAGCGCGCAATGCCGGTTACGAAATCAACGTGGTGGGAGATAATCCTGGGGAGATAAACCGCTTTGCAATCATAGTAATAGAATAAATGAATCAGGGGGCGAATGATTATTCGCCCCCTGATTCATTTCAGCCACCTTCCTTCCCTCCTCCTCCAAAAAACATTTTAAAATTGTTGATAAATTTATTAGCCAAATGCTTTGTGGTTAAATATTAAATATCTATATTTGCTGCATCAATTAGTTAATATACCAAACACAGGTAGTAAATGCCCTGAATACAGCAGTATTACGATGATTAGAGTTACAAACTGGCACTGCTTCAGACATAGCCTATTTGTATAATATACAAAACGCCGGTGCTGCTTGCAGAGCGTGTTTGTATGGCATACAAACTCTTCATGTTACCTACATGGAGTATTTGTAGGATATACAAACATCCTGTGTTGCCGACATAGCCCATTTGTATGCCATACAAAGTCACTATGCAGGCAACATGCTTTTTCTGCCAGCAGTACAAATAACCAATTGCACATGATGATCTTGAATTGTTGATGGATAAGTAATATCAGAATAAATTTCTCTAGTATTCACAAATAAAATTCATCAGAACTATGATTGGAATTATTGCAGCTCCGCTAACAAGGTTTAAAAAGGAGCAACATCTAGCGTTAATGACGGAAATGGATCATCTTATAATGAAAGAGACCATTGCCCGGATGGGACTTGAACAACTGTATCCAGCTTTCAACCGTGCATTTGCAGTGGAGAGTGCAGCTGTTGAAATTGAGCTCGGAAGTCTTACCACCGGTAAGATGGATAACAAGGATCTCGAACGTGAAGATTTACTCATCGGATTTACACATTTGGTTGAAAACGGACTTCGTCATTTCGACCTTACCAAACAACGTGCTGCCGAAATCGTAAAACACATCGTTGAGAAATACGGCAATCTTCGTCGTAAACCCAACGCAGAGGAAACTGTCTTAATTCGCAGTTTGACCAACGAACTGCTTAGTCCTGAAAATCTACAGCACGTAACAACGTTGAGCGACGGTATGGAATGGGTAACACGTATCCAGACCGTAAATGAAGAATATAATGCCTTATACGATGCGCGTAACGAAGAAAACAATGGTACCCACACCACTACCTCGCTCGAAGCCCGCGAAATAATGAATCCATGCTACAATGCCATTGTGAGACGCATTAATGCACTGGCCGAAGTAAACGGCGAAGCCAACTACATCAGCTTTATCAACCAACTGAACGGTGTAATTGAAGATATGAAAACAACCTTGACTGTGCAACAAACTGCCCGCAATAAACAAGCGCAACAAAACACAATAAAAGTCGGATAACGTGTTTCAACACATATAAATCATTAGTCCCTCTTTGCATCAAGCAGTGCGGAGAGGGCTTTTGTTTGCAAAATACAGAGCCGTAGAACTCAACAAACTTATTTCTCTTACGAAATTTGGGAATAGGAAAACAACAGAAACCACAACCCGAAGGGTTGAATTAAAATCAAATCATATGGATGAAAATCAACAACGAACCTCGACTATCAAAAATTTTCTCAATTACCTCAAGCATCCAACAGACGAAAAAAATACAGATGCTACATTTGGCTTCAAGCTAAAAACATTGGTTATCCTGTTCCTTTTTTCCCTACCTATCATATACACGTGGGGGTATCTATTCAGCACACTCCAAAAAATTCACTGGCTTAATGCGGGGGTAAACGTGAACGCAAGCCTTATATACAAATATTCTTTTTTAAAATTAATGCTGATCTGCGTAATTTCAGCACCTGCATTAGAAGAACTATTATTCCGCCTGCCCTTGCGCTACAAATACAATTATCTGCTGCAATTACTGGCTTACCTCATTGGTTTAACAGGCTTTGTGCAAAAAGAAAATTGGAACGAAACAGTGCAAAAATATTGGCAAAAGCATTTTGTGAAATTTTTCTACCTGCTGACAATAGCTTTTGGATTCGTGCACATGTACAATTTTGTCGATCATAAGCAATTATGGACATGGATTATAGTACTTGTGTTTCCTCAATTATTTATTGGTACAATATTGGGGTATATTCGGGTTCAATTTTCGCTGCCCTGGAGCATGGCCTACCATGCTTTCCATAACTTCATGTTTTTTGGCATCCAATTATTATTTATTACTAATATGCCCCACGGCCAATTAAAAAACAAAGACACTTATATGGTCCACGGCCAATGTGAAAACAAAGACTTTTCATTCTCGCTGAAAAACGGAATTGAAGATAAGATACATACAGCTTACACTGTATCACTCACGAGAGTTGAATTTTTAAATTTCAAACTAGCCAATGTACTGGAAATTATATTGAACAAACCAAGCAAATACTTTCTAAAAAACAAAATAGACGAAACATATGTCAACATCAATTTCATCAATAACAGCAAGCAGACAAGCACAAAAGTAAACCGTATAATTGTTTCGGAGCAACTTCAAAAAATGCTCAAGGTAAAATTCGAAAAACAAATGGTCAAAAAAGAAGTTTTGGAATTGTACATTGCAGATTCAATAAAATACAAAAATGCCTTATCTGAACTATCATCAACAAAAAGTATTTATTCTTTCAAGCAAATCTGTCATCATTTAGATTGCCAATACAACGATAATTATTTTGCTTGCAACGATTCCATCCATTTACTTAACATTAATTTCGACTCTAAAATTACGTTTAACGAATTGAGAGAAAGTTGGAAAAAGCAATATGGATTAGGATTCAGAAAAAAGCAACGCGAATTAGAATTCATCAACATTAAATAACCGTTTGTCCAACGAAGTGATAATACGAGCAGAGACGCCATTAATGGCGTCTCTGCTTATCCGTATCTACATTCACTTTCCCAACAAAAATCCATTAAAATTAAGGCTGAATTAGTACTTTTGCATAAGTATTCCGATTTATTCTAAAAAGCTTCTGGGGATGATTTGAACTTCCCCGCTTCCATTTTTACGCATTTTTATCTTATTGCAAATTAAAAAATATCAAATGAAAAAAATTATTTACGTACTTTCGGTCCTTATGGGGCTGTCGGCAGGTTCTGCCGCTGCTCAAAAAAAGGCCTTTGCGATTGAGGATTTGTATAAAATCCACGGCGTAGGCGCTCCCGTTATTTCGCCAGACGGGATGCACATTGCACTCACAGTTACTAATTACGACTTACCCAAAGGGAAATCGTTGACCGACATTTACGTCATGGACCTGGACGGAAGTAACAAAAAACAAATTACCGACAACGGAAAAGGCAACAGCAATCCAATCTGGACAGCCGACAGCAAAAACTTGTATTACGTATCGTCGGCATCGGGCAATGCACAGGTGTACCTGTACAATTTTGCCGGCAAACAATCAAAGAAAATCACCGACTTCTCCATGGGCGTGAGCGACCCGGTATTGTCGCCGGATAATAAATTGATCGCCTTTTCGGCTGAAGTATATCCCGAATGCGGTGCCGACAGCAAAAAAAATGCGCTGACCGATTCGTTGGCTACCAACGGTCCGGTGCAGGCTTACGTGGCCGACCAGCTGCTCTTCCGCCACTGGACCGATTATGCAGCCGGCAAAGCTTCGCACATTATCATGTTCAATGTGGAAGCACAAACATATACCGACCTCACTCCCGATAAGTTCGTGTCGCCCATCTTTATGCTAGGCGGTGGCATAGGCTATAACTTTTCGCCCGACAGCAAAGAGCTTTGCTACGTGTCTAACCACGGCGCTCACCCCGAAGCTTCGACCAATGCCGACCTGTTCCTGGTTCCGGTTACCGGAGGCCAGGCGGTGAATATCACTGCCGACAATAAAGCCTGGGATGGCTCACCTATTTATTCGCCCGACGGAAAATACATAGCCTACCGCAAGCAACTGATCCCGGGTTACGAATCGGACTTGTTCCGCCTGGCTTTGTATAACCGCCAGACTCGGGAAACCAAGATGATTTCCGAATCGTTCGACAACTGGGTGAACGATTACAAATGGAACGCCGACTCTAAGTCCATCTATTTTCTGGGCGAAGTGGAAGGGCATCAACCTATCTACAAAATTGATATCGCATCTAAAAAGATAACTCCGGTAAGCGGGCCAAAATCGATCTTCGGTTTTGATTTCGACCAAAAAGGATACGTGTATTACACGGCCAACTCGGTAGGAAAACCCACCGAAATGTATCGCATGAAATTATCCGACAAGAAAGTGACGCAACTCACCGCCCTCAACCAGGAATTCGAAAACACGGTGGACATCCGCCCTGCCGATACTATGTGGGTGGCCGGTGCCGATGGCAAGAAACTGGAAGTATTCCTTGTGAAACCGCACAACTTCGATCCGAATAAAAAATATCCGCTCGTGCTCAATGTGCATGGCGGCCCGCAAAGCCAATGGATGAATTCATTCCGCGGCGACTGGCAGGTGTATCCCGGTGCCGGTTATGTGCTGGCATTTGCCAATCCGCATGGATCAACCGGATACGGACAGGATTATACCCGCGAAATCTCAGGCGACTGGGGCGGCAAACCATTTACCGACTTAATGAAAGTAACCGATGCACTGGCCAACCTGTCGTATGTCGACTCAACGCGTATGGGAGCCATGGGATGGTCGTACGGCGGCTATATGATGAACTGGTTTCAGGCACAAACCAAACGTTTCAAGTGCCTGGCATCAATGATGGGTCTATACGACCTGCGCTCTATGTGGGGAACCACCGAGGAACTCTGGTTCCCGAACTTCGACCTGAACGGCCAACCGTGGAACTCGGATTTATACAAAAAGTTCTCGCCATCGGAATATGTAAAGAATTTTGCCACACCAACGCTGATCGTTACCGGGCAACTTGACTTCCGCGTTTCGTACACGCAAAGCATCCAGTATTTCTCCACCCTGCAAACGCTGGGAATACCTTCGCGCCTGATTATCCTGAAAAATGACGGACACTGGCCAAGCAATGTGAAATCGATGCCGCTGTATTACAACGCACACCTGGACTGGTTCCACAAATACCTGGGAGGCGACGCGGCACCTTACGATGTAGACAAAATGGTGAAGAACCAGGCGTTCGGCGGAAAATAAGAAAGAATTGATCAACAGAAGAAAGGCTAAAACCGGAAGTTACTCTCAGGTTTTAGCCTTTCTTTTATTTTATCTCAAACGTATCAGCGTCCTTCCACACGGCAAACCGGTCACGATTATGCTGAATTTTTTCCGGTAGCAGCTCATAGGTTTGAATAGACGTTTTATTATCGGGGAAAGTAAGCAATGCAGCTGCTTTGAAGTCGAGCAACATGGAATGCCCGTTGTAAGCAATTCCCAGGCCATCCATCCCTACCCGGTTCACGCCGCATACATAAGCCTGGTTTTCCACAGCACGGGCTTTCAGCAAAATATCCCAATTATCAATACGGCGTTCGGGAAAGTTGGCCACATAAATCAGCAAATCATACTCGTTGTTCACATTGCGCGACCAAACCGGGAAACGAAGATCGTAACAAACCAACACGCAGATATTAAACCCGCAATAGTTCACAATCATGCGCTTACTTCCCGCCGAGAAATGCTTCTGCTCACCCCCCATCGAGAATAAATGTCGCTTATCAGCCGTTTCGATCTTACCCGTAGGAAATACAAAAAAAGCACGGTTGTAGTTCTCGCCATTCTCAGTAGCGATAAAACTTCCGGTAATAGCCAGTTTATACTTCACCGCCCAAGCACAAAGCATCTTCACCGTTTCACCGTCCATCGGTTCAGCCAGGTTCAGCTTATCAGTACAAAAGCCGGTCGTGAACATTTCGGGCAGCACCACCAAGTCGGTTTGCCCAGCCAATAAAATCAACTGATCTTCTACTTTCTCGAGATTGGCAGCTTTGTCGGCCCAAAAGATTATATCCTGAATGAGTGAAATGCGCATAAGCCAATTAATATTTACTTCGTGTTATTTTATTCCCTCCGGTTATGTTAGTTGCCTTCGGCGATATTGTTCTCTGTGCAATTGCGCTCTTACAGCTTGCTGCTTACCGCTTACTGCTTACTGCTTACTAAGGTTGAACCTCTTCGGAAACTTTGCATGTACATCTTTATAGTACTCCTGTATCTTTTTCAAGTCGGCTTTTTCGTCGCCGGTAGGGTAAAAAACTTCCCTGATGCCGAGTTCCTTTTTAGCATAATCAATATAAGCCAACTGGATAGGCACATTAGCCTTTACGGCAATGTGATAAAAACCCATTTTCCATTTATCCACCAGACCGCGGGTTCCTTCCGGGGTAATTGCCAAATGAAATTTCTCGCGTTTATCAAATTCCTCCGCCATCTGATCGGTTACCGAAGTCCGTTTCGTCCGGTCTACAGGTACACCGCCTAACGCAGAAAAGAAATAGTTCAGCGGAAAAAAGAACCAGGATTTCTTAATCAGGAATGATGACTTGCGGCCCAATGCCAAATAAGAAAGCTGCCCTACCGGATAATCCCAGTTACTTGTATGGGGAGCTACACATATTACACTTTTAGGCGGTTCTTCAACACTCACAACAGCCTTCCAACCGGCTGTTTTCAAAATCCACTTACTTAACTTCTGCATGTTTTATTGTTACAAATTACGAACTACGGCTTACAATCGGTGTAAACAGGTAGACCAGCAAACGATTATCGATTTCATTGAAACAGTTCAACGTTCAAACGGTTCAATGCTTTCGGGCGCAAAGTTACTCCTTTTTGACAAACTCCAAGTTGTTGAAAACTATTTTCGCTCAGAACGAATCAATTTGCTAACTTTGCAGATGAAAACCTGTTGGAATGCAAAGCACCCTGCAGAGTTCTTAATGCTTTAAAAATAAACGGTCAAAGCTGCTGCCGCTCTTTGCCGTTTGACGATATAACTTATGAATTTTTTAAACGAACTCAACGATAGCCAACGCCGTGCGGTGGAATATACCGACGGAGCTTCGCTGGTCATTGCCGGCGCCGGTTCCGGGAAAACACGCGTGTTGACTTACAAAATAGCCTACCTGCTCAAAACAGGCATGGCGCCTTCGTCTATCCTGGCACTGACCTTTACCAACAAAGCAGCCCGAGAGATGAAAGAGCGCATCGCCGACATGGTGGGCGAAAAAACAGCGCGCTACCTGTGGATGGGTACGTTTCACTCCGTATTTTCGCGTATCCTTCGTTCAGAAGCCGAACGGATTGGGTATTCAAAGAACTTTACCATTTACGATTCGGCCGATTCAAAAAGTCTGGTCAAAAGTATTGTAAAAGAGCTGAAACTGGACGACAAACTATATAAACACGGATTTGTGCAGTCGCGGATTTCGTATGCCAAAAACAACCTGATTACACCCGACGCTTATTCGGCAAATACCGATCTAATCAAGGCCGACCTGACTTCGCGCATCCCGTTGATGAAAGATATCTACAAAATCTACTGCAACCGTTGCAAACAAGCCGACGCCATGGATTTTGACGATTTATTGCTGCAAACCAATGTCCTGTTCCGCAATCATCCGGACATTCTCCAAAAATACCAGCAACTGTTCGGTTACATTTTAGTAGACGAGTACCAGGACACCAATTTTGCACAATACCTGATTGTAAAAAAACTGGCAGAAGGCCATGAGAAAATTTGCGTGGTGGGCGACGATGCACAGAGCATTTATTCCTTCCGGGGTGCCAACATCGATAATATATTGCAGTTTAAAAACACGTATCACAACGCGCAAACCTTTAAACTGGAACAAAACTACCGCTCTACCAAAACCATTGTCAATGCTGCCAATAGCCTGATTGACAAAAATTCGAAACAAATCCGCAAAACGGTTTTCTCCGAAAAAGAAACCGGGAAACCGATTAAGGTATTGAGCGTTTTCACCGACTTCGAAGAAGGTTTTATCGTGGCCAACAACATATCCGATTTGCGTTTTTCAAACAATTACCGTTACCAGGATATTGCCATACTTTACCGCACCAACTCGCAGTCGCGTGTTATGGAGGAAGCTTTGCGCAAGCAAAGCATTCCGTACCGCATTTACGGCGGACTGTCGTTCTATCAGCGCAAGGAAATCAAAGACGTGATTGCGTACTGCAGATTGGTGTGCAACCCAAACGACGAAGAAGCCCTGAAACGGATTATCAATTATCCGGCACGGGGAATTGGTGACACTACGGTGAACAAACTGATTGAATGCTCGCAACTGCATGCCGTCAGCGCCTGGGAAGTATTGACAGACATGCTGAAATACAACCTGCCCGTAAACGCCGGCACAGCCAATAAACTGGCACAATTCCGCAACATGATCGATGTTTTTGCCGAACAGGTCACCACGCAGGATGCCTACAACCTGGCCAATAGCATTGTCAAAACATCCGGTGTCATTGCTGATACTTACGCCGACCATTCGCCCGAAAGCATGAGCCGCCAGGAAAACGTGCAGGAGTTGTTGAAAGCAATCCACGAATATTGCGAAACCAAGCAGGCCGATGGCGAACCAACCGCCCTCCTGCCCGATTTCCTTTCGGAAGTTTCCCTGCTTACCGATCAGGATACCGACAAAGAAACCGACAAAGACAAAGTCACTTTAATGACTGTTCATGCGGCCAAGGGGTTGGAGTTTAAAGCCGTTTTCATAGTCGGCATGGAAGAAGAGCTATTCCCTTCGCCATTCTGCACCCAAAGCGAGCGGGAACTGGAAGAAGAACGACGGCTTTTTTACGTAGCGTTAACCCGGGCCGAGGAACTTTGCTTTATCAGCTACGCCAAATCGCGCTTCAAAAATGGCAAAACAAATTTTTCCAATCCAAGCCGGTTTATCAAAGACATCGACGCCCAATTTCTGGACATGCCGGAGGAAGCTAAACCCAAACAGGCGCGTATCAACGACTGGGACGACGACCTTGAAACAGAACGAAACCGTTTTCAAAGTTCGTTTTCCAAACCTGTTTTCAATGAGAATAAACTGCCCGCAACCCCAAAACGGTTAGTCAAAATAAGTGCGTCGGGAAGCGAAAAAACACCAATCGAAAATGGCTCTATTCCTACCGGTGCATTCGTAAAACACAGCATTTTTGGTATTGGCAAAGTACTGGAAACAAGTATTTCAAATGGTAATGAAAAGGCTGACATAGACTTCGGCGAAAAGGGTATAAAATCATTATTACTCAAATTTGCCAAGTTGGAAGTATTGGAATAGAAAAATGATTATCTTTGTGAAAACAAACCTTCCGAAGAAATAGATTCTGAAAAATTATTCATCAAAAAAATTATAAAACAAAACAATAAAATCATGGCAAAAACAGCAACTGAGGAGTTGAAATTCCCAACTTCGGATAAATTGAAAGCATTGCAACTGGCAATGGATAAAATTGAAAAGGACCACGGAAAAGGTACCATCATGCGCATGGGCGACACGAAAGTGGAAGAAGTTCCTGTCATTTCAACAGGTTCTATCGGCTTAAACGTGGCATTGGGCGTTGGCGGTTATCCACGCGGCCGTGTTATCGAAATCTATGGACCGGAATCGTCCGGTAAAACAACGTTGGCTATCCACGCTATTGCCGAAGCTCAAAAAGCCGGTGGCATTGCAGCCATTATCGATGCCGAGCATGCTTTCGACCGTTTTTACGCAGAAAAATTAGGTGTAAACATTGATGAACTGCTGATCTCTCAGCCCGATAACGGTGAGCAGGCATTGGAAATTGCCGATCAATTGATTCGCTCTTCGGCAGTAGATATCGTGGTGATCGACTCGGTTGCCGCCCTGACTCCCAAAGCCGAATTGGAAGGCGATATGGGTGATTCTAAAATGGGGCTTCAAGCCCGTTTGATGTCGCAGGCATTGCGCAAACTGACGGCTAATATCAACAAAACCAATACAACTTGTATTTTCATCAACCAGTTGCGTGAAAAAATCGGTGTAATGTTCGGAAACCCTGAAACAACAACCGGTGGTAACGCTTTGAAATTTTATGCTTCTATCCGGTTGGATATTCGCCGCACCGGCCAGCTGAAAGATGGTGAAGAAGCTATCGGTAACCAAACCCGCGTGAAAGTGGTAAAAAACAAAGTGGCACCTCCATTCCGCAAAGCCGAATTTGATATCATGTTTGGTGAAGGAATCTCGAAAACAGGTGAAATCCTGGACTTGGGTGTTGAGTATGGCATTATCAAGAAAAGCGGATCGTGGTTCAGCTACGGCGAAACTAAACTGGCTCAGGGACGCGACGCTTCGAAAACGGTTATTAAAGATAATCCTGAATTAGCAGCCGAACTGGAAACTAAAATTGTGGAGGCTATCCAGAATAAATAGTTCGTAGGTCATAAAGTTTATAAATTAGAAAGTTCTAAAGTCGCTATTGACTTTAGAACTTTTTTTATGTCCATGAAATAAACCATTTATACCGTTCGAAGTGCTTAATATTACGTTATAAACCATCGGACTACTTATTTAGCCGGCTTTCTTCCGGTATGAGAAACTCAGAAATTGAATCATTCCATATCTTTAATATCTAAGAAACTTAGAGACGTAATTATCTAATTTTCTTAACATCCAAGAAACTCAGAAGCTTGATTATTCAATATCCTTAACATCTAAGAAACTCAGAAGCCTGATTATTCGATATTCTTAACATCCAGAAAACTCAGACACATAATTATTCGATATCCTTAACCTCCAAGAAACATAAGGACTTAATTATTCAATATTCTTGACATCCGGAAAACTCAAACACATAATTATCCCATATTCTTATCATCTAAGAAACTCAGAGAGCTAATTATTGAATATCCTTAACATCTAAGAAACTCAGGAGCTTGATTATTCGATATTCTGGACATATCAAAAACTCAAATCCTCATAAATTTCCACAACACCGAATTTTAGTCCTTGGTTATGTGCATTTCGCAAGCTTTACAATCAAAAGTCAATCGGTATACCTGATCATTATTTTTCAGGAACAATGGTTCTTTAAATGTAGCCTTATAGCCTTCTTTCGGACACCATCCCATATTGAATTTAATGCAATGCTTGCAGAACATAAGTGGAACACCCTCTTGAGCCTTCACCTCAAATCCGGGCATCACTTCTTCTACGCCGTGTTCGAGATAAAATGCTTCAGAAAGCTTATTGGTTACATTACCCAGATAAGTAAGTTGTTTGGCAGGAAAAGAAGCCGGTTTTGCTTCATGCCCCGGTTCGCGGACGTAAGAAGCGGCTCTTGCTTCGTCTAGTTTCTCCACAGCTTGCCTGCGCCACTCGCTCAGTTGCGAAGCCGGAAAAAACCAGGGAACATTGATTGCAATTTGAATAGCCGTAGTTTCGTAGATCGTATTACCCAGTTTGGATAGCTGATTCTTTATATTATCATGTACAGCTTCGGGTTTCTGAGCCGGTTGTTTTTCGCAAGTCGCTTCGAAAACGCTTGAAATTCCGTCTTCGTCGGTTAGCTGAATGGAAAAACCGATGGCAGTTTCCCCGAAAAGTACCTTCACCCCTACCCGGCGCTCGGAAGTCTTGCCTTTCAATACTTTTTCGAAAGCCTGATCCTGGTTACGGTACAAAAACACGCCAACATCCATGCGAGGCATATCGGCTGGGAAGATTTGCTTGCGTTCAACACGATTCACCCGAAAGCCGGTCAAATCGCCCTGTTTATTGATAAAACAAAGGCCATCTCCATTATTCAACACCGTACCGTTTTGCACTTCAAAGAAGTTACGGCCGATATAAGTTACCTTCCCGATTGGCTCGCCCAACGATTTTGGCGTATCGAGTTGCGCAATATCAGGTTTCCGTCCATGTAGAAAATAATCGGTATTATTCCGGCGGAAACTTTTCTCGGGATTCGGTTCAAAAAGGATAGTGGTTCTACCTGCCGAAGCCCGTTGATAGCGGGTATTGCCATCCAAAATGGCATCCAGCTTCCGGCGGTAATAAGCCGTTATATTCTTTACATAATCAACATCCTTCAACCGTCCTTCTATTTTGAATGAAGTTACGCCGGCCTCCATCATTTCTTCCAATGAGCCGGATAAATCCAAGTCTTTCAACGAAAGTAAATGCTTATTTTTTACCAGAATATTATTATCTGCATCCAATAGTTGATACGGCAGCCGGCAATACTGCGCACATTGGCCGCGATTGGCCGACCGCCCGCAATTGGCCTGGCTCATATAACACTGGCCGCTATAACTTACGCACAATGCACCATGAACAAAAGCTTCTAATTCAACATCGGTCTGAGATGCTATTTCAGCAATCTGCTTCAACGATAACTCCCGCGCCAGCACCACCCGCGAAAAACCAACATCTTGCAGAAACCGTACTTTTTCTACCGTCCGGTTGTCCGTCTGCGTACTGGCATGAAGGGCAATAGGTGGCAAGTTCAGTTTCAAAATGCCCATATCCTGCACAATCAATGCATCGGCTCCGGCATGGTATATTTCCCAGATCAACTTTTCGGCTTCGGGCAATTGATCGTCGGTCAGCACGGTATTCAGCGCCACCAGCACTTTAACCCGGAATTGATGGGCATACTGTACCAGCTTGGCAATATCCTCTACGGAATTACCAGCCGCAGCGCGCGCTCCAAACCGGGACGCACCAATATAAACGGCATCGGCCCCATGATCAATAGCTGCCAGGCCGCATTCAAGATTTTTGGCAGGCGAGAGAAGTTCAATAAAAGAACCCCTAACCCCTAAAGGGGAATTGAAAGCAACCCCTAGCCCCTGAAGGGGAACTGAGTTACCTCCGTTTATTCTATTTTTCATAAATGGTTTTTTGTATAATCAAAGCAAAGCATGCTTATTTCCCCTTCAGGGGTTAGGGGTTTTTCTCAATGTATCTTCGACAGATCGTACGGAGTTTCCTGATAAACAAAGTAGTTCAGCCAGTTGGTGAATAGCAGGTTGGCATGACTTCTCCAGCGAACCAACGGTTCGTTATTCGGATCGTCATTCAAATAATAGTTTTTGGGCATATTAATAGGCAAACCCTTGGCAAGGTCGCGTTTATATTCTGTGTCAAGCGTCATAGGCGAATACTCCGAATGCCCCGTCACAAAAAATTCACGGCCATTGCGGGCCATAACCAGATAAACACCCGATTCGGGCGATTCGGATAGCAAAGTCAGTTCCGGCACACGATGAACATCTTCCGCCCGCACTTCGGTATGGCGGCTGTGAGGCACGTAAAATATATCGTCAAATCCACGGAAAATCGGATTCAAATGTTCAAATTTGACATGTTCAAATACCCCGAACATTTTGGCGTCCAACAGATATTTTGGCACGCCATAATGATGGTACAAACCAGCTTGTGCTGCCCAGCAGATATAAAGCGTTGAAGTTACATGCGTTTTAGCCCAATCAAAGATTTTCGTAATCTCAGGCCAGTAATTTACCTCTTCAAATTCCATGAGCTCTACAGGCGCACCGGTAATAATCATGCCATCGTAATTGCTTTGGCTGATTTCATCAAATGTTTTATAAAAAGTCATCAGATGTTCAATCGGCGTATTTTTAGACGTATGACTTTCCATATGAAGGAAATCAATTTCAATCTGAAGCGGCGAATTGGACAGCAAACGAATTAAATCCGTTTCAGTAGTAATCTTTATCGGCATTAAGTTCAGAATCACAATCTTCAACGGACGGATTTCCTGACTGGAAGCACGTTCTGAATCCATAACAAAGATGTTTTCTTCTCGAAGAACATCAACAGCCGGCAAGGTGAAAGGAATATTTAATGGCATTGTTCTTTAGTTTATTTTGTACAGCTGATACGTTTTCAATGTTGATAAAGCCGGAATAACTCCAATCGCTTTATGAACTTTATATTCTAAAACTTTCAACTAGTTGTAATACTTCTTGTATATTTTCCAATAGGCAGTGCTTCCTACAAAATCGGTCAGGAAATCATTAAGTTCGCTCAACAGTTTGGGCGATTTGATATGAACAGCCCAAGCCTGCCTTTGTTCAAAGCTGATTGGCAAAGACACGTCGATATTTGGATATTTCATTTTCATTTTTTGAGCAAACTGCTCATCACAAATACTGTATTTTATTTTACCCAGCGAAACCAACTGAACCATTCGTTCCGGGGTTTCCGCCCGCATTTCCTGAATATTAATCGGGCTTGCAATTTCATCCGAAAGATGTTTGATCCTTATTTTAAATGGCGAATTCTCCGGTATACAAATTGTCTTATTAGCCAGATCATCGATCTTTTTCACTTCTACAGATTTTGCTGAATCTATTTTTTGCACCAAAAACTGCCGGGAAGTAAAAAATGGATTTGTAAACAGCACATTGCTTTTCCATTCAGTAGTTACAGGCATAAAACTGGCTATAATATCATAATCTCCATTTATAAGCCCATTTACACAGGTTTTCATATCGTTCTGTTCCGAAATTACAAGCTCAAGTCCCAGGGTATCGGCAAATGCTTTTACAATTTCATACTGAAAGCCGTACACACTATCATTCTTCATAGAAAACCCGATACTGCTACTGTCTGTAACTACCGAAAGCCTGCCCGAATCCAGAATTCCCGGCAAATCATGCGCTTTGCTTTTTTCGTGATGTACAAACACAAGTACACCCACCAAAAGTGCTACAATGGCTAGTCCAACTCCTATTTGTATTTTTCTCATCATGCGTAGATTTTCAGACTATGAGAAGTGGTTGAAATTTTTCTTACAAAATCAATTATAAAAATTCCAGGAGATTCCGATCTTAGTAATCGACGGATCAATTGGATAATTAGGCATAGAAAAGTAAGCATCTTTTGCAAACTTCTGATTAATGTGATAATATTCAAAGAAGAAGCGAGTTCTTTTCAAATGGAAATTCACATAGGCATTCACAACCGGATAGTTCCCTATTTTTACGTTTGACTGATTGTAAAACTGACCCGTGGCCGGCATATAAGAAGGAGCATAATACGACGTATGATAGCGCACACTGGCTCCAAGCTGGATGCTCAATACATGAAAATAAATATCATGATAATATAAGTTATGATAAAGGGCAAAGTCCGGAAGCGGTAAAATTCCTTGCTGCGAACTCAGCTGATACACCACATTATTTTCTAACGTAAACTTACCTACACGGAAATCCTGTTTCAAATTGGCTGACAGAACCTGAATATTACCGGAATATTGAGCCGGCTTAGCCTCCGAATTAAAATAAATATACCGGGTAATATTTTCCACACCAACGTTCAAAGAGAACAAACGTGTAGGAATGGAAAAAGTTCCTCCAACATGTGTCCGATAAATACTTCCAAAATCATTACTCCAGATAAAATGGTTCGATTGATAATTTTGCAAGAAATAAGATGGCTTATCACTACGCACAAAACCATTGGCAACGAGCACCACACTATCTTTCCAAAGCTTGAAAAATCCACCGACATTCCCTTCCAACCTGAAATTTCCGGTTTTATAACCAAGGAAACCAACTTCACCCAACACATTATATTTAAACAGCTGTCCACGTTGTTTCGAGAGAATTCCTCCAATTTTGGTTGAAGATTTAGACATGTGGTTGACTAATGAATCGGTATTAAACGTGTAATTCTGAATCTCATTTTCAATAAATGCTTTCAGTCCAAACTGCAGCCATTTATTAAACTCCTCTTCCATACTTAAAGAAAGAGTATTGGTCAGCGTAGATAAAGCTGAAGTATCATTCGTAAAAGCAGTAGGCAAATAGGTATTAGCATAAAATGGCTTTCCAACTACACTATTTTCATAATATCTTTTGCGCATATCATCGTATTTAAACGTGTGGCCAAAGCGCGTTACCGGAACATAATCCATTCTTACAGAGTCCTCATTAATTCTCACCGGTCGCTCTATACCCACACTATACTGGTGATTAAAGAATATCTGGCTCTGTTTATAGTTTGAAAAACCTACAATTCTGGTTTTTAAATCCTTAGTAGCCACCGTGGTAGATGACGTAATATCTGTGCTGTCGGCAAGCCCTCCATTTTCATAATTACTTAAATTATTAGTAGACACAATACCGATTGCTGTATAATGTCTTCCCTGGTAACTGCCAAACAACGATCCGGAGAACCGCTTAACCGATTGATTATCGTATTCGCCTATCGCGTAAATATAATCGAGCGTAGTTCCAAAGTTCAGTTTCTTATTAGCATTAGCTGTAAACAAAAATTTTATATGATCCTCAGCCCTATACGTTGTTCCACCGGTATTATAATCCAAATTACTATAAGGTGTTTTTGTATTATAAAATGTTGCATGGTCAACATCCATCAAATAAGGATAATACGAATTGGTAAAAATAAAATCTTTATTTGCCGGACGGTCAAAGTATATTTTGGATTGAACAGGCGACCCTAAATTTCCATTATACGAATTAGCAATACTAAACCTATCAATCGGATTAGAGATTTGATAATTTAAATGCATAGTATCGACCGGAATACTGTCAACTGTAGCTAATTGGTCAGTTATGCGCCAGTTTTTCACAAATCGATAGTTTGCAGGCGTCTGCCCCAAAACAGAGCAAACTACAAATAAAAACAGAACAAATATAATTTCCTTTTTCACCGAAAAAACATTAATTTTTTAAACAGAAGCCATTTTCAATCCCTCATTATAAGGCACTTTTGGTGCGAGCGCAAAGATACAAAAATATATTGGCGAAGCCGAATGCACTACGTTATAAAATCAAAAACCAAACTATTGATAACGCACAACAATTTAAGTATAGAACGTTATCACCTCATCTTTAATCAGAATCAAGACTAATGATCAAAAATTATTTAAAACACACACATACACCCAATTACTACCAATTAAAAAAACTCAAATATCTGCTCAACAACAATGTCTGCAAATATTTGAATATTTATAAATAAAATCGTCCAAAATGTTTGATTATAACAAATAAAAACTCTAAACTTGTACTGTTATTTGAATAAAAGCTATAGATGTATTAATCAATCATTTTATTAAATTCAATCAACATCTCCTCAAATTAAGGAAATCAGGATTACAGATTTTCAATCGAATCATTCAAAACAATATACTGACAAAGAAATAATTAAAACAAAAAATACTATTCCATTTTTAAATAATACAATATGAATATTGAAAAGTTGATGCAATCGCTTGAGGCGAAACACCCGGGCGAAACTGAGTATTTACAAGCGGTGAGAGAAGTGTTGAGTACAATTGAAGAGGTTTACAACGATCATCCAGAATTTGAGAACGCAAAAATTGCAGAGCGTTTGGTTGAACCGGATCGAATATTTACCTTTAAAGTACCTTGGGTTGATGACAGAGGAGAAGTTCAGGTCAATTTAGGTTATCGCATCCAGTTCAATAATGCTATCGGACCTTACAAAGGTGGTTTGCGGTTCCACCCATCGGTAAACCTATCAATTCTTAAGTTCTTAGGTTTCGAGCAAATCTTTAAAAATGCGCTTACCACCTTGCCTATGGGCGGTGCAAAAGGCGGTTCCGACTTCAATCCGAAAGGAAAATCGGATGCAGAAGTAATGCGTTTTTGCCAGGCATTTATGGTTGAACTCTGGCGATATATTGGTCCTGAAACAGATGTCCCAGCAGGCGACATCGGCGTAGGTGGGCGCGAGATTGGCTACTTGTATGGCATGTACCGGAAACTTGCACGTGAAAATACGGGAGTCTTGACTGGAAAAAACCTGGAATTTGGAGGTTCGCTTATCCGGCCTGAAGCAACTGGTTTTGGTGGTTTATACTTTGTAAAACAGATGTTGGAAACAGCAGGAATGAATATTAAAGGAAAAACAATTGCTATTTCAGGTTTTGGAAATGTGGCGTGGGGAGCTGCTTTAAAAGCCACTGAATTAGGAGCAAAAGTTGTTTCTATTTCCGGGCCGGATGGATACATTTATGATGAAAACGGAATTTCGGGTGAGAAAATCGATTATTTATTGGAACTCCGGGCTACATGCAATGACGTTGTTGCTCCGTATGCCGAAAAATTCGGAGCCAAATTCGTTCCAGACCGCCGCCCATGGGAATTAAAAGTTGATATTGCTCTTCCCTGTGCCACCCAAAATGAACTTAATGAAGAAGATGCACGCCTTTTAATTGATAACGGGGTAATTTGTGTAGGTGAAATATCGAATATGGGATGTACACCCGAAGCGATCGAATTGTTCTTAGCTAGCAAAATTATGTATGGGCCAGGAAAAGCCGTAAATGCTGGCGGAGTAGCTACTTCTGGTCTTGAAATGTCCCAAAATGCTATGCATCTGACTTGGAATGCCGAGGAAGTCGATGAACGCTTGCACCAAATTATGAGCGAAATTCATGCTCAATGTGTAAAAAATGGTCGTGAAGCTGATGGTTACATTAATTATATGAAAGGTGCCAATGTTGCAGGATTTCTAAAAGTAGCTAAGTCAATGCTGGCTCAAGGAGTACTCTGATCTGCAAACTACGCAACTGACTATTAATACATCTAAAAGAGAAAGCTCTGAGTTCAAACTCTGGCTTTCTCTTTTTTTTACACTTGCAGCTCGACTCTATTTAGACTACCTTTGCATTTCAACAAATTTTATTCTTAGTAAATCTTTAATTATCAAAAAACAGAATTATGCTAGACTTACTTAATCAACACCGCAGCATTCGCAAATACACCGACCAGCCAATAGATTCAAAGCTACTCAATCAATTACTTGAAGCCGCATGCAGAACTTCAAATACTGGCAACATGCAAGCTTACAGCATTGTTGTGACTACCGATTCTGATATTAAACAACAACTGGCACCAACTCATTTTAATCAACCTATGACTATTCAGGCTCCGGTTGTATTGACATTTTGTGCTGATTTTAATCGGTTCTCCCAATGGTGTGAGCAACGTAAGGCTGAGCCTGGTTATGACAATTTCCAATCTTTTATGGCAACCACCATTGATACGCTACTTGCAGCACAAACATTTTGCATCGCCGCCGAAAGTGTCGGGTTAGGAATTTGCTATTTAGGAACAACAACCTATAATGCCGGTGAGATTATAAACATACTAAAATTACCAAAACTGGTTGTACCGATCACAACCATAACAGTGGGTTATCCAGCAGATATGCCGGCACAAACAGATCGTTTACCGTTGGAAGCTGTAATTCATTATGAAACTTACCACGACTTCACTCCTTCCACCATCGACCAGCTTTATGCTGAGAAAGAAGACAGTGAATTGTATAAACAATTTATTACAGAAAATAATAAAGAAACACTAGCACAAGTATTTACTGACGTCCGTTATTCAAAAAAGAATAATGAATTCTTTTCAGATAAATTTCTACATGTATTGAAAGACCAAGGATTTTTGAAATAAGCATCAACAGTTCTAATTTACACAAAAGCGACAAATCTGGAATTGGATTTGTCGCTTTTGTGTATTTATAAATTATTTCAAACAGCCTTAAAGCTAATATCCAAACTTTTCACTGAGTGAGTCAAAGCACCCACTGAGATAAAATCAACACCGCATTCGGCATATTCTCTCAACGTAGCAAATGTAATACCTCCCGATGATTCGGTTTCATATTTTCCACCAATGATTTTCACAGCCTTGCGAGTATTATCGGGAGTAAAATTATCCAACATAATGCGATGTACTCCACCAACAGCCATTACCTGAGCCAATTCATCTAAATTACGCACTTCAATCTCTATTTTCAGATCTTTACCCGTTTCTTTCAGGTAATCGTGTACACGAAAAATTGCCTTATCTATTCCACCGGCAAAATCCACATGATTGTCTTTTAGCAATATCATATCATATAATCCGATACGATGATTTACACCACCACCAATTTTTACAGCTTCCTTTTCCAACAATCGAAGCCCGGGTGTCGTTTTGCGGGTATCGAGTACACGGGTTGTTGTCCCTTCCAGCTCTTTTACATATTCTCGAGTCAGGGTGGCTATTCCACTCATGCGTTGCATAATATTCAGCATCAAACGCTCTGTTTGCAAAAGCGATTGAACTTTGCCTTCAACAACAAAAACCACATCGCCAACTTTTACCTCGGCACCATCATTTATTAAGACGGTCATCTTCAGCTCTGGGTCAAAAGACTTGAAAATCTTACGAGCCACTTCAACGCCTGCCAAAATGCCATTTTCTTTAATTATCAACTGAGATTTTCCGACAGCCGCAGCCGGAATACACGAAAGGGTTGTGTGGTCGCCATCGCCGATATCTTCGGCAAACCACAATGAAATAAGTTGCTCGAAATCGTTAATCATTTGAGGGTTCAATTCTGAGTTGTTGAATTTCACTTTTACGAGTCAAAACATACACACGAAAACTACCCATAGAAGTTTTGAGAACTCCGATAGCAAAACATGCTGCATCTTTGTTTCCTTTATGTAAAAGTTGAAATGAGTTAACAGGATTCTTTCTAAAGAAGTCTGCAATGATTCCTGCAGCTTGTTGTTTGCTGAAAATATCATTTTTATTATCAATAACAAGCTCTACATTAGCATTTAAATGTGCAGAAAGCTGACTCGCATCACCTTCATTAAGAGCAGAAATTATATCCGAAGAGACTTCTGAGTTTTGTGCTTCAATAAGCGGAATTGCGCAAAATAAACAAGTACAAAGAAGAAATAATTTAATTGTTTTCATCTTTAAAATAATTTATACGAAAAACATTTTTAATTCAATTGATTTCTCGTTAAAAAATGCCATATTTGCATTGGATTATGAAATCTTACTGCAAAAGTACATTAATTAATTCGTTGCAGCCAAATAATCCGGCTGATTTTTATATTGTACAAATAACACGCCAAAAACACACAACTAGCTAAATAAATGAAAATTACATTCTTGACAGTTGGAAAAACAACAAATTCGAATCTGATCAAACTTCAGGATGAATATCAAAATCGCCTTAAGTATTATATCCCGTTCGAAACAGTGGTTATTCCAGAATTAAAAAACACTAAAAATCTATCAATCAACGAACAAAAAGAGAAAGAAGCCGATTTATTACTTAAAAACTTAGAAGTAACCGATGAAGTAATCTTGTTGGATGAAAAAGGAAAACAATTCACATCAGTCGGATTTTCAGAATTTATTTCAAAAAAAATGCTGGCTTCTCACAAACGCATGATTTTTGTTGTGGGTGGTCCGTATGGTTTTTCGGAAAGAGTTTATCAACGAGCCAATGGTAAGATTTCACTTTCGGCTATGACTTTTTCACATCAGATGATTCGACTGATTTTCACAGAACAACTCTATCGAGCCATGACAATATTGAAAGGTGAGCCCTATCATCATGAATAAAGATATTTTTTAAATTTAAAATAACCGGTTCAAACCCAATGGATATAATCCACAGAAAATCATTTAATTCATTACTGATTACAGCTTT
>Ga0318568_10000066_pt1 | contig 36820 bp, 33 predicted proteins | sample GRESIP088b5f21_FD_203690 | JGI IMG/M metagenome (GOLD analysis project Ga0318568, IMG submission 203690) | Tropical soil microbial communities from Luquillo Experimental Forest, Puerto Rico - GRE.SIPMG.088b5f21 | ecosystem: Environmental > Terrestrial > Soil > Tropical forest > Bulk soil...
CAACTTCTTCAGGTTGAGTATAAGTGTGGTGCTCAGCAACAACATCATCTTCAACACCTGCTAAAACACCAAGTTCGCCTTCAACGCTTACGCCATGAGCATGAGCATAATCAACAACTTTTTTAGTTAAAGCAATGTTATCTTCGTAAGAGTGGTGTGAACCATCGATCATAACTGAAGAAAAACCTGAATCTACACAGCTTTTGCATAATTCAAAAGTATCACCGTGATCAAGGTGCAAAGCGATTGGAATATTCAATCCTAATTCTTTAGCATATTCAACAGCTCCCTGAGCCATGTAACGAAGTAAAGTCTGGTTAGCATATTTACGCGCACCGCTTGATACTTGCAAAATAACCGGAGATTTTGTTTCAACACAAGCTGCAACGATAGCTTGCAATTGTTCCATGTTGTTGAAGTTGAATGCAGGAATTGCATATTTACCCTCAATTGCTTTTTTGAATAAGTCGTTGGTGTTGACCAATCCAAGTTCTTTGTAATTTACCATTTTATTTGAATTTTATAGTTTGATAATTTGACCGCAAAAGTAGTGTTTTTTTGTCAAATATGAAAGAAAATATGTCCTCTGATTTATAATATGTATAGTATTATGATTTTTGTTTTGCATTTATAAACTAAAGTTTCTCATAAGTTTAAAAAGTACTAAAACTATAAAGCTTCATAAGCTGTTTCATTAAATGTAGGAGATAAATTTGAAACGCAAATAATAGAGTGATTATTCGTATTTGCTCCAGTATTAACCATTTATTAATAACTTAGATTTAATTTTATGGGACTATTAAAAGAATTTAAAGATTTTGCCATGCGTGGCAATGTAATTGATTTGGCTGTTGCCGTCATAATTGGTGGCGCTTTTGGGAAAATTATAACTTCGTTCGTAGCTGACATTGTTATGCCTCCTATCGGTTTATTAGTTGGAGGAGTTAATTTTACCGACTTAAAATGGGTACTAAAAGAGCCCGAAGTGGTGAATGGGGTTCACAAAGCTGCAGTTACATTGAACTATGGTAGCTTTTTGCAAGTTACTTTTGATTTTCTAATTGTGGCTTTTGCTATTTTTATGGCAATAAAAGGACTTAATGCACTGACTAAGAAAAAGGAAGAAGCTCCAGCAGCACCAGCCGAACCTACAAAAGAGGAACAATTGCTTACAGAAATTCGCGATTTGTTGAAGAAGTAAATAGCATTTTTGCTGTTTCTGAATGCCCTGATGACACTTTTCGTGTTTATTAGGGCATTTTTATAGCTAAATATCTATATTTTCGTCGGGAAATAATGCCTTATTCATCGATTTTTAGTTGTTTGGGGTTCAATAAAGCCAGTATCTTTGCAACAGAAAATTTAAAAACAAAAATATCATGGAAAATGAAGTGAAAAATTCGTTTCGTTCGGGCTACACAAAAGGTCTTGGCTTCGGACTTGTACTTATGCTGATCGGAGTTGTATTTCTTGGCGCTAACTTCGGATTTATTACAGAGAAGTTAAGAAGTATAATTATTTCGTGGCAAATGTTACTCTTATTTTTGGGTGTGGTGAATATCATCAAGCGAAAATATATTCCTGCTATGTTCCTTATATTTATTGGTGGATTTTTTATGATTCCCAAGATTGTGTCGGGAATAGAAGGGAATTTCATTCACATTTATTGGCCATTGCTTCTTATTGCAGCAGGAGTAGTTATCCTTTTGCAGCATTTCGTTGGCTCGAAGTGGGGAGCTGATCCATGGACTTCCCATCGTCATGAAAGGTATCATCACCGCCACCATCATTACCACGACCGGGATTATTCTAATTGGAATCGCAATGCCGAAGGATTTTCGAAGAATAGTGTGTTTGGAAGTGGTGATCATATTGTTCTTGATTCTGAGTTTAAAGGTGGTGAAATGAATGCGGTTTTTGGAGGTATTACACTCGATTTGCGTAGGACTAATCTGCCTGTTGGTGAAACTATTTTGGAGGTGAATGCGGTTTTTGGTGGAATTACGATTTATGTGCCAAGCGACTGGTTGGTTGAAACCCATTTAGACTCCGTTTTTGGCGGTTTTCAGGATAACCGGCTGCCGAAAGAACCGCTTGATTCTACTAAAAAACTGATTATTGTAGGGTCATGTGTATTTGGCGGGGGAGAATTGAGAAATTAATTATTAGGTTTCAATGATAAATAGTTAATGATGAATTGATAACTATTTACGGATAACTATTCACTGAAAAATGCATTGTCCCTTTTTAGAAAATACAACAGAGAAAATTCGATATATTCTTCTTTGGGTAGTATACGCCATGCTGCAAACGTATGTTTTGTACTGGCTTGTTGCACTACCATTGTGGATGATTGTAGCGGATGGAATTGTGCATGCTTTGATTTTCGGAGTTCTTGGAATTTTACTTTGGAGCATTGTCAGATATGGAAATTATGCTGCACTAAATGCTTATCAACGGATTGTTAATTATGTTGCGTTGGCTCTGCTTACAATCGTCATCTGGCTGGGTGTTGGATACTGTATTGCTTACTGGATTTTTGGTGCAGAAGAAACTATCCGATTAATTCCGATTCTTCCTGTGCGGGGTTTGATTGGGTTGTTGATTTATATGTTGATTATTCAACGATTCCGATTTATTTCTGAGCAAATTGAATATTCAGCGGGGATTTCAGAACCAGTTCAAATGGTGGAAGAAGTTGCGCCCCAAAAAGCAACTGATGACGAATTGTTAGAACGAATAGCAGTAAAATCAGGAACAAAGATTCACGTGGTATTGGTGCCTGATATTCTTTATTTACAAGCCGATGGTGATTATGTTCAGATATTTACCAATCAGGGCAAATACCTGAAAGAACAAACGATGAAGTACTTTGAGGAGCATTTGCCTGAAAACCAGTTTGTTCGTGTTCACCGGTCGGTGATTGTAAATGTAGAAATGATTTCGCGGATTGAGCTTTACGAGAAGCAAAATCAATTGTTGTCTCTTAAAAATGGTCAGCAAATAAAAACGAGTGCAGCCGGATACAAAGCCTTGCGAGCAGTCTTAAATTTATAAAGGTGGCCTCACTTATGAGAAAATGTGTGTTGAAATGGCGCACCGTTTCTTATGAGTGTTCGATTTTATCTTTCAGGAACTTTCCGGTATATGAAGCTTCGCAATCAATAATTCTTTCCGGTGTGCCTTCGAAAACAAGGTTTCCGCCTTTGTCCCCGCCTTCAGGGCCGATATCAATGATGTGGTCGGCGCATTTAATCACATCGATATTGTGCTCAATAATAATCACAGTGTGTCCTTTTGCAATAAGCGCATCGAAAGCTTTCATCAATGTTTTTATATCATGAAAATGCAATCCGGTGGTTGGTTCGTCAAAAACGAAAATAGTTGGTTCTGATTTCTCATTAGCTAAGAATGAGGCAAGTTTTACACGTTGACTTTCACCACCCGAAAGTGTGCTCGACGACTGTCCGAGTTTGACGTATCCAACTCCAACATCTTGCAATGGTTTTAATCGTTTTACGATCTTTTTCTCAATGCTTCCGGTATGCTCGCTAAAAAATTCAATAGCTTGGTTTACGGTCATTTCCAGTACGTCGAAGATATTTACGCCTTTGTATTGTACATCCAGTACATCTTGTTTGAAGCGTTTTCCGTGGCAATGCTCACATTCGAGTACCAGATCGGCCATGAATTGCATTTCTACGGTTACAGTGCCTTCACCCTGACATTCTTCGCAGCGCCCGCCCTCGGTATTGAATGAAAAATGCGAAGCGCTATAATTCATTTGTTTGGAAAGTTGCTGATCGGCAAAAAGCTTCCGGATTTCATCATAGGCTTTTATATAAGTTACCGGATTAGATCGGGATGAACGTCCAATTGGATTTTGATCAACAAACTCGATATCTTTTGCCAGGTGCATGCTGCCTTTTAATGTCCCGAACTGGCCGGTTCGATCCGCAACACCACCGTAATGCTTTTTAAGCGCAGTATAAAATACGCTTCGCACGAGTGAAGATTTCCCAGAGCCACTGACACCGGTAACTACTGTCAAGACATTCAGCGGAAATTTCACATTGATCCCTTTTAGGTTGTTTTCACGGGCTCCAATTACTTCAATGAAATTATTCCATTTTCTCCGCTGGTTGGGGACATTGATTTTTTCTACTCCCAGCAGATATTTTAGTGTATGTGAATTCTCAATTTCATTTGTAACTGATTCGTTTTTGCCCGATCCTGTTAAGTTTGGCATTCCCTGAAATACAACTTTTCCTCCTAATCGCCCGGCGTTTGGACCGATGTCAATCAGATAATCGGCGGCACGCATTATTTCTTCGTCGTGCTCCACGACCACTACGGTGTTTCCTAAGTCGCGGAGTTGTTTCAGTACTTTAATTAGCAAATGTGTGTCCCGGGAATGTAGTCCGATGCTTGGTTCATCCAAAATATACAGCGAACCCACCAAACTGCTTCCAAGCGAAGTAGCTAAATTAATACGCTGACTTTCTCCACCCGAAAGTGAATTGGAAAGACGATTGAGAGTTAAGTAACCTAGTCCGACATCCAGCAGGAAGCGAATTCGATTATTGATTTCAATAAGCAGCCGTTTGGCTACGGCAGCATCATGTTCGTCCAGCTGAATATCTTCAAAAAAATCGTTTAACTTGGCAACAGACATTAGCACCAACTCGGAAATCGATTTGCCGGCAATGCGAACATAGGCCGCCTCTTTTTTCAGACGGCTTCCATTGCATTCTGGGCAAATTGTTTTTCCTCTGTATCTGGCTAACATGACTCGGTATTGAATTTTATACTGATTGGATTCCAAATGTTTGAAAAATGCATTCAGGCCCTCAAAATATTTGTTGCCAGTCCAAAGCAATTGCCGCTGCTCGTCAGTAAGTTCGTAATATGGCTTGTGAATTGGGAAACTAAATTTGGAAGCAGTACGAATAAGATTCTTCTTCCATTCACTCATCACTTCGCCTTTCCAGCAAACCACAGCATCCTCAAAGATTGAAAGTGTTTTATTGGGAACAACCAGATCCTCATCAATCCCAATTACACGTCCGAAACCTTCGCAAACCGGACAGGCGCCAATCGGGCTATTGAAACTGAATGTATGAACTGTTGGTGTTTCAAATAACATTCCGTCTGCTTCAAATTTTTTAGAAAAATAGAGCAATTTAGTTTCTTCGTCGGTAATTATTTTGAGCACGCAAGCTCCATTTCCTTCAAAAAAGGCTGTTTCAACCGAGTCGGTTAGTCGGCTAATAGCTGTTTGCGTATGTTCAATTACCAATCTATCAATGAGTAAATATAAATCGGTATTATCTTGTTTCGGAATTCCATTTTTTATCAGATCAGAAATTTGAAGTGTTTCGCCATTCACGTCAACACGGCTAAATCCTTGAAGTAATAAACTCTGCAACTGGTCTTCAGCTTTTCTGTCAGAATCAGGAACTATCTGGGTCATCACCATTAATTTTGTTCCGTCAGTAAAGTTCATAGCGGCGTCAATTACATCCTGGACTTCATGTTTTTGAACCAAATCGCCTGAGACTGGAGAATACGTTTTGCCGATCCGGGCGTAAAGTAATTTGATATATTCGTAAATTTCGGTAGAAGTTCCGACGGTAGAGCGCGGATTTCGGGAATTTACTTTTTGTTCGATGGCGATAGCAGGCGGGATACCTTTAATATAATCAACTTCCGGTTTGCTCATTCTTCCGAGAAACTGACGGGCATAAGCCGAAAGACTTTCCACATAACGGCGTTGTCCTTCGGCGTAAAGCGTATCAAAAGCCAGCGATGATTTCCCCGAACCCGAGAGTCCGGTGATTACTACCAGTTTGTTGCGTGGTATTTCAACATCTATATTCTTCAGGTTATGGACCCGGGCGCCTTTTATGATGATATTTCCTTGTTTGGACATAATTATTTAATTCGTAGATGAAGCAAATGCCCCAAAAGATATTTCTAAATTTGATTGACTTGCAAAGATACTACTTAAGGAATGAATATTTAATATTGAATAATGGAAATAAAATACTCATTCTGGTTTTTGAAGATTAATTAGTGTAAAATGAACTTTTTTCAATTTGAAGCAGTTTTTATGCATAAAATAAACCCTGATATGCAAAATTCATGCATGCAAAACGTCAAAATATACACGATAATTGAATAATGATAGTAAAATCGGATTATTTTAGAATAATTATGGAATATATTCGAGTCGTTTTATTGTTATATACAAAATTTGTACTACTTTTGCCTCAAGTCTAAATAATTATGCATTTATGAAGAATAAACGAAACCGTTTACAGATTATCTCAGAGATTCTTCGCTCTACCTTGGTTGGTAGTCAGGAAGAATTGCTGAAGATTTTGAGCGAGCGACAGTGCGAAGTAACGCAAGCAACTTTATCGCGCGACTTAAAACTACTAAAGGTGGCCAAAACTCCCTTGTCGAATGGAGCTTACAAGTACATTTTGCCCTCGTACAACAAGCCGCTTCCTAGCACTGGAACTGTGAACGCACTTATTTCTCATGGGGCAGTATTAAGCATGGAATTTTCGGGGCAGTTGGGCGTAGTGAAAACAAAACCAGGATATGCCAGTGCCATTGCTTGGGATATTGACAATAAAGCCACCGATCATGTATTGGGAACAATAGCCGGAGATGATACAATTTTAGTGATTCCCCGCGAAGGTGTAACGCGCGAAGACATTCTGGAGATGATGAATATTACTTTCTCTGAAAAGGATTAAATAGAAATGAAAGTGGAAAACTTTGCGAAGTTTACACTTTGTGAAGTTAAACAGAACTCATTCAAAATTGAATATGGACAAAGAGATTGCCGTTGAAGAGATAACGGTGCAAATTGCTGATGAGCGTTTTTTAGGATATGTTGATACGATTTTGACCACCATTGCAGTCGCGGCCAAAGTGCGCGGAACAGGTATTGCTAGACGCTCGCCCGAGTATATCGAGCAAAAAATGAAAGAAGGAAAAGCTATTATAGCTTTAGCAGGAGAGGAGTTTGCAGGTTTTTGCTACATCGAAACTTGGGGTAATAAAAAATTTGTTGCCAACTCGGGATTAATTGTTGTTGATAAGTATCGGGGGCATGGACTTGCTAAACGAATTAAACGCAAGGCTTTTGAGCTCTCCCGGAGCCGTTACCCTGATGCTAAAATCTTCGGTTTGACAACTGGCTTGGCTGTTATGAAGATTAATTCTGAATTGGGATATAAACCGGTTACATTCTCAGAACTTACTGATGATGAAGCTTTTTGGAAAGGATGTCAGAGCTGTGTAAATTACGATATTTTACAACGAACAAACCGGAAGCATTGCTTGTGTACAGGTATGCTGTTCGATCCAGCCAAGGATGAGGAAAAATAGTTACAATTTGGGTAAGTAATTACCGGTAAGTAAATATAAAAAAGATGAAAGAAAAAGTTGTTTTAGCATTTAGCGGAGGTCTTGATACTTCGTTTTGTGCAAAGTATTTAGCGGAAGAGAAAGGATACGAAGTTCACACAGCTGTTGCAAACACCGGTGGTTTTAGTGCTGATGAATTGAAAGTTATTGAAGATAAAGCTTTTCGACTTGGGGCAGTCAGCCATGTGGCACTGGATGTTACTCAGGAATATTATGAGAAAAGCATCAAATATATGGTTTTTGGCAATGTTCTTCGTAATGGAACATATCCGATTTCGGTAAGTTCTGAGCGAATCTTTCAGGCTATTGCCATTATTAATTATGCCAAAGAAATCGGAGCTACTTACGTGGCTCACGGAAGCACCGGTGCCGGTAATGATCAGGTTCGTTTCGACCTCACCTTTGATGTACTTGCTCCTGATATCAAAATACTCACTCCTACCCGCGACATGGTATTGACTCGCGAATATGAAATCGACTATTTAAAAAAACATGGTTTTGTAGCCGATTTCACGAAAATGGAATACTCTATAAACAAAGGTTTGTGGGGAACCAGCATTGGCGGAAAAGAAACGTTGAAATCGGAGCAAACATTGCCGGAAGATGCTTATCCAAGCCAAATAGAGAAGCAAGGTGAGGAAACTATAACCATTGAATTTGAGAATGGAGAAATCTGTGCTGTAAATGATAAGAAGAGCGATAATAAAGTTATATTGATTAATCAACTGGAAGAAATAGCCAATAAGTACGGTATTGGTCGTGATATGCATATCGGCGATACAATTATCGGAATCAAAGGGCGCGTAGGCTTTGAAGCCGCTGCACCGTTGTTGATTATCAATGCACACAAAATGCTTGAAAAACATACGCTTACTAAATGGCAACAATACTGGAAAGATCAATTGGGAAACTGGTACGGAATGTTTCTACACGAAGCTCAGTATCTTGAGCCTGTAATGCGTGACATTGAGCAGTTTTTGCAAAGTTCACAACAAAATGTAACAGGAAAGGTAATCGTAAAACTTCGTCCTTACAGTTATACTTTAGTTGGCGTTGAAAGTCCATTTGATCTTATGAAAACTGATTTTGGAGAATATGGCGAAGTAAATCGTGCTTGGAGTGCAGATGATGTAAAAGGATTTACAAAAATACTTGGAAATCAAATGAAAATCTACTATAACGTTCAAAAACGGAACGATAAATAGGAAACAATAAAACTAAAAAAATGATAATGGTCTTTGCTTATCCGGCAAAGACCATTTTTAATGGATTGTCATTCAGGTTGTTTTGGTAATCAGAATAAAAATAGTACTTTTGCAGCCTATTAATTTTTTATTATAAATTATACTTTATGATGAACGCTCAGGATATCAAAAATGGAACTTGTATCCGTATGGATGGTAAGTTGTATTTTGTTATAGAATTTCTCCATGTAAAGCCAGGTAAAGGCAATACTTTTATGCGTACCACTCTCAAAGACGTAGTTGATGGTCGCGTTATCGAACGCCGTTTTAATATCGGCGAAAAACTTGAAGACGTACGCGTTGAACGCCGTCCGTATCAATTTGTATACAAAGAAGGTGAAGAATTCATCTTTATGAATCAGGAAACTTATGACCAACATCCTATCAGTAAGTCGCTTATTAATGGCGTTGATTTTCTTTTAGAAGGAATGGTTATAGAAGTTGTTTCCGATGCTTCTTCGGAAACAGTACTTTATGCCGATATGCCTGTTAAAGTTCAGATGAAAGTAACTTATACGGAACCCGGACTTAAAGGTGATACTGCTACAAACACACTGAAGCCTGCGACTGTTGAATCCGGAGCTACTGTTCGTGTGCCGCTTTTTATAACTGAGGGCGAAATTATTGAAATTGATACTCGAGACGGATCATACCTCGGAAGAATTAAAGCATAAGAAAATTCTGATTCAAACAAATATAAGTCTGATAAACAATCAAGTTTGTCAGACTTTTTTGCAAAATAAAGGTTGTGGTTTGTGATTTTTTTACGTTATTTGTATTTAAAATAATAGATTTGAAGTTTATGAAAAAGCGAATTCGAAGTTTTGTTTATGCCGGACGCGGAATTAAGGCTGTTTTTAGGTCTGAACCCAACATGAAAATACACATTTTCATATCCATTCTGGTAATTATTGGAGGTTTCATTTTTAGAATCAATGTTATAGAGTGGTGTTTCTGCTTGCTTTGTATGGGATTAGTTATTGGTGCTGAAATGATAAATACTGCTGTTGAAAATGTAGTTGATTTGGCCTCTCCGGATTTTCATCCGTTAGCCGGAAAAGCCAAAGATATTGCTGCTGGTGCAGTTTTGATTTGTGCCATTATTTCTATTATTATTGGATTATTGATTTTTATTCCAAAAGTTCATCATTTGTTTTTGTTGCGGAGTTTAGAGTAAATATTTTTTGAATAGTCATTGTTTGGTCTATGAAAAAATTCAATCTGCTTACTGATTTTTTTAATTTAATGTATCCGGATCTTTGTCTGGTTTGTGGTGAAAATCTGTTGCAAAACGAACAACATTTATGTTTGAACTGTTTGTATAACATACCTAAAACAAATTTTCATTTACAAACTGCTAATCCAATTGAAAAACGTTTCTGGGGTAAAGTTCCAATTTATCGTGGAACTGCTTTTTTCTTTTTTCAAAAAGGTTCCGTTTTTCAAAAACTTTTACACAGTTTGAAGTATAAGGGCAATAAAGAAATTGGACAAGTTTTGGGTAGATATGCTGCCGTAGATTTGTTAAATTCGGAAGAATTTGCTTCTGTGGATGTGATTATTCCAGTTCCCTTGCATGCAGAGAAATTGAAAAAACGAGGATATAATCAAAGCGAATGGATTGGAAATGGATTATCGGAAATACTGAAAATACCGCAAGATACCACTACTTTGTGCCGGGTTAAAGAAAATGTGACTCAGACAAGAAAGTCAGTTTTTGAACGGTATGAAAATACAGAGGGAATATTTGAGCTGAAAGATAAAAATGCCTTAGTTGGCAAGCATGTATTGCTCGTTGATGATGTTCTGACAACCGGGTCTACACTTGAAGCATGTGTAAGGGTTTTGATGGGAATAGATGGTGTTAAAGTAAGTGTTTTTGCGCTTGCAGTGGCTTAAATAAAGGTTTTCAAAAGGTATTGGGATGTAACTCTCAAAGGTCAGAGGTCATTTTCAGGTAGTTTGTTCTTTTAACTCTATATTTGAAATACATTGTAATTTTAGAGCTAGAGAAATGAATAAAAATCTGTAGTTTTGCATTAAAATACACCCATTTCAAAATCCATTTGTGCATGCAAATTTGGCATTATAAACTCCGATTCCTTTTCCCTATATTACTACTGATTTTAGTCGGTTGTTCTTTTTCTCCTAATGAGATAAAAACGGCAGAACAGGTTATGGAAACTGCGCCTGATTCTGCATTACGAATTCTACAACGGGTAAAATCTCCACAATACCTCTCCAATTCTGATAGGGCACTATATGGTTTGCTCTTATTTAAGGCGTTGGAAAAAAACAGTAAACCCTTACAACCTGACTCTTTGATAAATTATTCATTGAATTATTATCAAAATTCCAATGATAAACCTCACTTAGCGGCTTGTTACTTTTATAAGGCGCGTATTTATAAAAATGCACAGAGATATGATGAAGCAACAGTTTTATATTTGAAAGCGTTAGATTGTAGCCAAGATAAGAAGGACTATATTTTGATGGGTAAGGTTTATGGAGATATGGGAGATATTTGCTCTCTTCAAAAAGATTTTAAAGAATCAAGAGAAAAGTACAAACTCTCAATAAACAGTTTCAAACACGCTGGACATACTATCGATGCGATTTATAGAGTTATTGAAATTGGAAGAACCTTTCAATTTGAAAAAAATTATAAAACAGCATTACAATTCTATCGTCAGGCCTTTTCACAAACTAAAGATTCCATATTGCGTGGAGTTGTTTTGCAAGAAATCGGAAGTAATTATTATTGGGCAAAGCAATACGATTCTGCGAGATATTACCTTCGTCAGAGCATAGGTTTTCCATCTAAGGGGAATAATTATGCAATCAGGTGTTACAATTTGGCTGATTTATACTTTGATATTGAGCAATATGATTCAGCTTATCGATATGCTACAATTGCACTAAAATTTCCTGCGAATTTTTATACACAGCGTGAATGTTATCGAATATTAGCAAATACTGAATATATTCGTGGTAATTTTAAGGAGATGGCTGTTCTTATGACACATTTTCAATCATGTACTGATTCTGTGAGAAGAATTGAGTCGCAGACAAAAATTACGGTATTGGAAGATTTGCATCAAACTTCAGAAAAAGCTAACGCAACCAAGAAGTATTTAGTTGTACTCGCTTGGGTTTTGCCTCTTGTTGTGTTGATCAGTTTGTATATCTTATATATACTACGAAAAAGGAATCGAGGAAAAGAGAAGCAATTGGAAGAAGCTGAAGTTCAACTAAATCAAAAGCAAGATTTACTGGTAGACAGTTTGATTCAAAAAATAGAAGAAACTCGTTTGTCACAAGCTGCAGTGTATAAGAAAGCAACATTAATTCAACGAGAACAGATGGACAAGGAATTGTATAATATTTGTTTGCATGTTAACGACTGGGAAGCTTTCAAACGGATCATGAACAAAACATTTAACAATATAATAACTAACCTTGAAATGAACAATGCTGACATTACTCGGAAAGAGTTGACTTGGTGTTGTTTGTTTTTATTGAATGTCCCAACCCCCGATATGGCATTAGTGCTCGAAAGTCAGCCTGCAAGTTTGTATAAACTGAAGCAACGGCTAACACAAAAAATGAATTTGAAGAGTACTAAAGAACTCGATCAGTTATTAAAAGATAAATCAGAAGGGAAATGAGAACTTGATTCTAATTTCCCTTTTTCCTTTGTATCTACTTTCTTTTTTCAGCCTGATTTTTGTCTTTAAATGGCTGTGTCCTAAAAAAACATCTTTGTCCTATATTAATTTATTGATAATGTGTTTTTTATAAAACAGCTTGTCCTAATTTATTTTCCCCTGAAATTTGTTATTTTGCTGTGCAATGCATAATTTAGCACCTTGAAAGGTCACCTCTTTAGGATCGTTGTTATTACCCAATGTTCACTCTAAAATATATTTTTATGAAAAAAACTAATTCTTCTTTTTGTCGTATTTTGACATTATTATTTTGCGTTGTTGCCATTCAAGCCGTTTTTGCAGTTGATGTTCCTCTAAAAAAGGAGGAAAATGGTCAGGGGAATTTGCTGTTAAGTAGATCTACCTCGATTTCTATTATCCCTGTGTCTGTAAGCTTAACTGATACGGAACTTGGTATATTCTTTAGTAAACCAGTAGGTATTGCTCAAATTTCAATTGTAGACGCAACGGGTGCTGTTGTTTATCAGGAGTATGTAGATACGAATTCAACTCTGCAGACGTACATTGAAGTAGGTGGTTTTGATAGTGGAAACTATACCGTCAAGATTACTTATGGTACTACCAATTTGAAAGGAACTTTTCAATTGTAACTGATTTTATTATGAAGCGGGAATCCAGCCCGCTTCATAATAGTTTTTTTGTGATATCGAAATTTTATAACATCGTTTTGTATGAAAAACAGATTAAAAGTGTCGTTGACAAAGAACGAACATTATAAGTATTCAAATATTTATAATACAAAAGTTTTAGATAATCGAAGCATTACTATAACTGAGATTCTTGGAGAGTTGCAAAATGAAGGACTTCAAGTAGATCAAAAAACAGCTTTGGACATTATCACCCGATTTAATAAGAAAGTTGCCGAAGAAGTGTTTTCTGGTAAGAATGTAAATACGGGTTTGGTTAATTTGAGTCCGGTTATAAAAGGTTCTCTGAATGAAAAGCGCTGGAATCCGAGAGCTAATCGGGTTGAGGTTGCATTAAATCCAGGCCCAGTTTTAACTGATGCCTTATTAGAGACATCTTTAGAAATAATTGATGAGAAATCTGAATTGATAGAAACATTGAATCTGTCTGATCAGGTGAATCAATTACCCGAAGTTGAAATAGTACATGAAAGAAAGGTTGATCTTGGAGATATAAAATTGAATATCAATGAAGATCCTGCTTGCGGAATAGCTTTCAGGACTTGGTTGTGGAAGTCATAAATGATTGTGTTGTTTACATAGCATAAATTTTTTCTATTAGTACCTGAGCTTTTTTTAAAAAGCGATTAATTGCAAATTATAATTTTATACATTTGCAGTTAATCGCTTTGTTGCATCTGGAGCAAACCGAATATATCTAATAAATTAGTTGTGATCTGATATGATGAGACTTAGGAATAATTTGCTTCTGTTTTTTAGCTTGATTTTTTTTGTAGGCTGTTCATTTACTCCCAATGAACTGAAAACGGCTGAACAAGTTATGGACTCAAAACCCGATTCAGCCTTGCATGTGCTAGAGCGAATTAAATTTCACGATCTTAGATTAAATTCAGACCGAGCCTTATATGGAGTGCTTTTATTTCAAGCTTTAGATAAAAAAGACAAGCCTTTACCTCCTGATTCTCTAATAGATTTCTCAATTAATTATTATTTGAACCAGAATGACAAGGCTCATTTGGCGAGCTGTTATTATTACAAAGGACGAATTAGTCTGGTGAACCAGCGGTATGATAATGCGATTAATTCATATCTGAAAGCATTAGATTGTGTGGAAAATAAAAGGAATTGCTTTCTTCTCGGTAAAATATATGCTGATATCGGTGATGTTTGTTCTGTTCAACACAATTATAAAGAAGCGTTAAAAAAATACATGTTTGTACTTGACTGCTTTAATAATGAAAGAAATACAAAAGATAAGGCTTATGCTTTGTTGAGAATTGGCAGAACTTATAGACTTTTAAATAATTACAATAAAGCTCGTGAGTTTTACTCTCAAGTACCTAGATTATCAAAAGACTCTATTTTGTATGGAGTTTTATTTCAAGAGATGGGAATTAATTATTATCAGAATAAGCAGTTCGATTCTGCACAGTTCTATTTAAAACAAAGTTTGCATTTCCCATTTAAAACGAGCAATTATTCAATCCGTTGTTATTTTCTTGCAGATTTGTTTTTTGAAAAAGCAAAATATGATTCAGCTAATCTCTATGCTTTGATAGCGTTGAAATATCCTGCAAATTTCTTTACTCAACGTGAATGTTACCGCATTCTGGTTAATGTGGAATATCTGAGAAAGGATATAAAACAAATGGGTAAATATATGGGTAAATATCAGAATTACTCAGACTCAATACGTAAAGTGGAATCACAGACAAAAAGTACTGTACTTGAAAATCTGCATAATACTTCAATTGAAGCTAAAGGGACAAAAAGGAATATGAACTTTGTGATCTCAATTTTGGCGATTGTCTTGATTTTGTCAAGTTTTATAGTCTACTTTCTTTATCGACGAAACAAACTTAAAAGGACCCGATTAGAACTATTCAAACAGCAATTGAGTGAAAAACAAGAATTTGTTAGTTTGAATCTGTCTAAAAAAATTGAAGAAACAAAAGCATCTCAGTTAGATATGCGGAAAAATGCGCTTCCTCAAGAAAAAATAAGATTGAATAAAGAAATGTACAATAGCATACTTCACTTAGACGATTGGCCTAAGTTTAAACAGGAAATGAACCATACTTTCAATCAAATTGTAGACAGATTGGAATTAGATTATTCTGGAATATCTAAAAGGGAAATTATTTGGTGCTGTTTGCAATTGCTCGACATTCCTAATGCAGATAAGATGTTGCTTCTCGATATCACAACAAATAGTTTGTACAAACTAAAACAACGATTAGCTCAAAAAATGAGTTTAGAGTCCACTAAAGATCTGGATTCGTTTCTTAGAGAATTAGTGATGATTCGGAATTAATTTATTATCATTCGCTGCTTGTGTTTTGCCTATTTTGATGTACTTTTTACTTAAATCAAGTCTGAATTTTCCAGATGTCCAATAATTGGCAACGCACTAAACGTAAGCATCTTATAACTAGATAGTTGAAAAATGCAATGTCCAAAAGTATTTTCCCCAAATTTTGGATGCTTAGTACGATTTATCTATTTTTAGCCCTAAATAAACAACCGTTCATATCAAATAGATTGACAGAGTCTTTAAATAAAACTCTTTTTGGATCTCTATTTAAAATATTTGCAAAGGGTATAGTCAATTTGGGGTATAGTGAACACAAGTTATTATTTGTCCTTCCAGCCTAAACTTTTCATTGAAGGATCACAAATCGTAATTTTTTATTGGCTGTATTGCTTTGTGTTAAACTCCTTCCATTCATTAAGAATGGAGGGAGTTTATTTTGATTGAGTGTGATATTTATTTCTGAGCAATAGCGGCTTGTTTTTTTAAGCTTACTACAGTTTCGTCAGCAGTTGAGATTTGTTCTAAGAAGTCGCGATATTCTGCATATGCCTCCGGCGGGAATGTTCCTTTGAATTGTTCAAAGGAGCGAATATAGGTTATTAGATTGCCTTTAATTGTTGTGCAGATTTCCCAAACTTGCTGGAAATTTCAGATTTTTCAGGTAATTCAGTTGCTTGATATTCAGCTGGTAGTTTATAGACCGTAGTGTCAATCTCCATTTCTGGTCGACGGATGCACATTTCCGTTTTCCTATTCCGTATTTTTTCGGGTATTGACTTTAATTTATTCATGAAATTCACTGGAAGCAGCGCAACATCATTTGCTAATTTGTGAATGTAATTTGTACATGAAACAGTGAGGTTCTCTTCGAAAGAAGGTGTCACGTTTTTGTTTTCTTTGTAGGAAAATTGATCTAGTGAAAATGATGGAAGTTGGATGCTTTGAGTTACAATTTTCTTTTTATCGGCATCATCTGCATAATATGCCGGCAAGATATTATCGTAGGTTAATCCTTTGTAGATAGTCTTGACTTCAGCCGTTGCAGACTGTTCATCAATCAAATTTATATTTGAATGTCTTTCTGTGCAATTTTCGGTGGCAGAATAGGCTCTTGTGCGAACTAGCTTGCTATTTTCTCCATCAACCAATAATGCTAGCCTGTCGTCGGTAAAATCGCCATTGTAGCCGCATGGCATACGTTGGTTTGTGCATTCCAACCAGACGGTATCTTTCGACAATGGAACGCATACGATGACATGATTGAAGTGACTAGAAGGAAACGACTCGTCAATACAATTGCTTTCGGTTCCGGCTTTTACTAACGTGTAATATGAATTTATACCTACAGCCGATAAGAGCGCTTTAGTGTAATTTGATAATGCTTTACAATCTCCGTATGAAAATTTGTCTACAACCATTGCATCAAATGGTTGCCAACCTCCAATGCCTACCGATACGTTGACATAGCGTGTTTTCTGCTGCATATATTCATATATTTTTTTTACCTTATCAAAATTGGTTTTACAGTCTTTGACGATTTCTTTAATTTTGATTATGGTGGTTTCAGGTAGCTTATCCCTGCCTTCAATTAATGTAGTTGCCCATTTGCCCAGTTCCTTCCAACTTTCAGCGGATCCTTTTGTTTCGGCAAATGCGAAACTACTGGGAGCTATTAGCACTAATGGATAATCCGGTGTAATGACGGACGACATTGGTTCATCAATTCTTGCTTTTAGATTATTAAGCGTCCAAGTGTATACATCTTTTCCATCTTGATTAGTTTTTACTACTCCTTTGGATAAGTTGTATTCTTTGTATCTTAAACCATAACCAGCAGGTGCTTTGACGGTGTATGAAGAATTTTCATATGAAACATGTTCACTGCCGTGAGTCCATGCCGGAAAAAACAAAGTTTGTTTTGAGTCAATCTGATAAGTGTATTCAACTGTAAAAGGGAAGGTTTTGCATTTTGGATCGATAATCTTAACCCGATTGTCTTCGTACATAGAAAATCCACTTATGCTGCTACGATCAATAATATCATCGCTACCGAAGCTTCGAATTTGTTTTCCTTGTTCGTCATAAACCTTTCCTTTCAATCCTGTGATTTTATCCATGGGGTCATAAGTCTCTCTGAAATAACTATTTTCTTCTCCATTTTTGTTAAGTATTGTGCGTACTTCAGTAATAGTAATAGTTGCAGATTTTTCGGACTTTATTTCTACTTCCTGCTGATAAATGCGCATTACTGTGTGTGCATTTTCTTTTAGGTTTGCAGGGATTTCATTTACTGGATATTTCAACTCTTTGGCTAATGCTGTCGTCAAAGAAAAGAGTAACAAAATGTTTATACAGATTTTCTTATTCATATTCTATATTTTTTTTATTATCAGCATCTCTGATTGTTTCTTTACTAATTCATCGAAGAATGCTTTTAAATTCTGATATTCGGGTTGGAAAAAAACCGCTTTATTTATATTTAATTTAAATAGCACCTGAACTTTGTTTTCATCAACCGCTGAAATCATCTGAAAACTTGCGCTATTCTCAGGCAATGATAACTTTATATTTTTTGGTAACTGATCAATAGTATAGCCTGTCGGCAATTCGAGTGAGAATATCTGTGTTTCTTCAATTGGGGTTGTAAAATCTACCGGATAAACACGTTGCTCGGCTTTGAAAGGGTTTTCTGTGTATTTGTCAAACAGTAATGGATTTATGTATAGTTGGTTGTTTGCCTTTGTAGTTCTGTTTTTCAAAACTATAGAGAGATCTTCTTGAACTGTCCGTTGCAAACTGTCAAGTCCCAATAATTTGTAATTCTCAACGGAAAGTCCAATGTGATTGCTTTCAATTGATTTTAGATATTCATCCTGACTGTTGAATTTCTTATAATTGATACGATGATTCAATGCACTGTAATCATAATACAACTTTTGCCATTCGCCTTTCATAGTTCCATCGGGTGAAAGTTTCAAATTCAGAACTGAAGTAGACTTATCTTTCTTTTTAGGCGTCAGATCAACCCATTCTTGCGTTTCTTTTTTTATTACCAGACCACGTCCATTGATGGTTCTTTCGGGCAGCATGCCTAGCGGCAGATTGTCTTCCGAGGCATCTAGCAAGTACGTTTTGTCTCCTATTGCCACATGCGCTACAACATAATTTAATCGATCCAGACTTACAGAATATGGAGGCAATAGTCCATTTTCACGAGTGCTTAAAACCATGGGGTTGGCATCAATATCTAGTTTTCTGAGTAACAGTACCAAATTTAAATTGATATCTGCTTCGCTTCCAATTTTTTTGCTAAAGGCATGACTTAAACCAGTACTGGAAATCCAAACGGACTCTTCGTTATTCCACTTTATTTTTTTTATTGCATCATAAGCTTTTGCTAAACGTTCTTCCGGATCTGCTGTTGCTTTTCTAATTTCTTTTTCAAGTCCATTTTGGAAAAAACTTAAAGAGGAGATACCTCCACCAAAATCGCTATCATCTCGCAAAGTTTTAGCTACTGCGTCCCAGCTTGTGGCAAAATCTTTATATAATCGTCCGGGAACATGAATGCTAGAGAGTTCAATATTCATGCGGGTCAGGTAATTTTCAATGTTATTCACAAATTTTTCCGACTTAAAGGCGGGTACATTTTTAGCTACCCACCTAGAATCTGAAGACTCTGAAAGAGGAATGTAACCGGTGAAGTTTTTTCGAAATGAAAAATTGACACTTTCGTCAAGAATTAACTCGCTCCAGCGCATTGGAATTGTCTTTTGGAAATCCCAATAAGACGGCAGGCCTGTATAGTAAAATTCAACATCGATCACTGAACCTACTTTCACATTAGGCATGGCAACTCTGGCTCTATATACGCCTTTTGTAACTCGCTCAATAAAAATTCCCTCTTTGTTTAGTTTCGTGACTACAGGAAATCCATTTTCTAAGTTGATAGTCTGACCTTTGACATTTGTTTCCTCGGAAGCCGGGACAGAAAAGTTTCCATTGCTTTTTCCCTCTTCTTTTAAGATCTTGATGCGAATCTGGTGAACAAACTGCAAATCATTGGGGTCAAAATAACCATAATTACATAAAACTACTGCGGAGGCGCTCGAGTCGGCGGGATAGACTTTCATTGCTAAATCTGCCGGATCTACTTTTCCATATTTCATTGGAGCTTTTTGTGCATAAATATTAAAAAAACAGGATAGAACGAATAAAATAATTACTGTGTTTCTTTGCATAATAGTAAATTTAGAGTGGATATAAGCTGAAGATTATATGACTCTGCAAATGTAACAATATAAATTAAGTCAATAGTAGTTTTTGAATGTTTATTTGTGTGTGATATTGAAAATAATTGAACAAAAAAAGCCGACTATAAAGTCGGCTTGAGTTAAAATTCTGGTTGCCAGTCGGTTATATGTTTTTGTGAAATTTATTCCAAAAGTTGTTTTTCTGCTTTTTTGACTTTGTCGAATGTGAATTCGGCTAAAATAGAGTTTTTATACCCACAAATTTTATCATTGAATAGATTTCCAATACTTCCTTGGTGAGTGTGATTTATTGATTTGTTTGGTTTAAATTTTCCAGCCTCAATTTCGAGTCCAACTTGCTTGTAAGCATCTCGGAAAGGCGTACCTGCTAAAGTTAAGCGGTTAACCTCTTCAACACTGAATAAGTAATCGTAACGAGAGTCATCAAGAATCTTTGTATTTACTTCAACCTGAGCCATCATCATGGCTGTCATTTCCAAACAATCAGTCAGTTCCGCAAATGCCGGAACGAAAACTTCTTTGATGATTTGCAAGTCACGAAAATATCCAGATGGCAAATTATTGGTTATCATGATTATCTGCTGAGGAAGTGATTGCAATTTATTGCATTTTGCGCGTGTCAGTTCAAATACATCCGGATTTTTTTTGTGCGGCATAATACTGGAGCCTGTGGTGAATTCGTCGGGCAACCGGATAAATCCAAAGTTCTGTGAAGTAAACATGCAAGCATCAAAAGCCAGTTTTGCAACAGTTGCAGCAACGCTAGCCAGGGCATTTGCGACAGTGCGTTCCATTTTTCCCCGTCCCATCTGAGCATATACCACGTTGTAATTCATACTGTCAAACCCGAGTAAATCTGTAGTCTGTTGGCGGTCAAGAGGAAAGGATGAACCGTATCCGGCGGCCGATCCAAGAGGATTGCGGTTGGTAATTTTCCATGCAGAGAGTAAAAGCTGTAAATCGTCTGCAAGGCTTTCTGCATAGGCTCCAAACCAGAGTCCGAAAGAAGAGGGCATGGCAACTTGCAAATGAGTGTAGCCTGGGACTAAAACGTCTTTATATCGGTTACTTTGTGAGATAAGTACATCAAACAGTTCTGAAACGGAGATGACGGTTTTTTCTATTTCAGCCCGGGCAAAAAGCTTTAAATCAACTAATACCTGATCATTACGAGAACGTCCACTGTGGATTTTTTTTCCCATATCGCCCAGTTTGCGAGTCAGCATTAACTCTACTTGTGAGTGAACATCTTCTACTCCTTCTTCAATTGTAAAATTTCCGGAATCTGCTAATTGGTAAATGTTTTTAAGTTCGCTCAAAAGAGATTCTAGTTCATTGGTCTGAAGTAGTCCAACTGATTGAAGCATACGAATATGTGCCATTGAACCAAGTACGTCATATTTGGCCAGAAATACGTCCATTTCGCGATCACGGCCAATGGTAAAAGTTTCAATCTTAGCATTTACCTGCGTATTTTTTTCCCAGAGTTTTGTTTTCATAATCTTATCTGTAATAATGCGACCTTTAAGCCAAAGCTGTAGTTTGTTTGTTCAAAAAATAGGCAGTTATACAATTAGTTTGTCCTGCTAAAAAGGGTTCGAATCACATTAATTGCTCAGTGCGTTGGCCAATAAATCAGCAACAGCATTTATTCCTTCTTTGAGTTTTTTGTCGACCATCATTTTAATCATAGTTGGCAGTTCGGCTTTCAGGGTCAATTTCATTGCTGTTTGATTTTCTGCAATCTGTTTCAATTGAATCCATACATTCACCTCTACAGGAGCATGTTCCGAAGCCATTTTGATGGTTTTAAATGGTTCGCGTTCCACTATGCGGAATCCCATCTTGCCAAACCCATCTACTACAAAACTGCAACTGTCTGTGTCGAATTGAAGATCTTTGGCTTTGTCGGCCAGGTTCTGGTTTCCTTTGATTTTCTGAAGATTATTCAGATCGCTAAGTATGCCAAAAACCACTTCTTCATTTGAAGAAATGGTTTTTATGTCGCTTTCGTATGTTGTCATATATTTTTAATTGCAATTTCAAGATTTACAATTCATTGCCGGACTGATTTACGAAATGTTGCCAATCGCATTTGTTTGACATATTTTTTTAATCGTAAATTATCTGTTTGCCAGACCAGACAGTCGCTGAGTAAATCTGTAATTGTCGGTTTATAATTGGTCGGCTTTCCAGGTTGATGGATTCTGACGCCATTCTTGCAAAGTTTCAATGTCTTCAGCTGCAATGTAATTGGTCGCCAATGCTTCAGATAAAACGGCATCGTAGGTGCAAAGTGTAGTAAGTTTTACTTTGGCTTGTTTGAATTTTTGTTCAGCAACAGGGAAGCCGTATGTGAAGATGGCTACCATGCCGAGCACTTCAGAACCATCTTTGCGAATAGCTTCTACGGCTTTTAAGCTACTTCCGCCGGTAGAAATCAAATCTTCAATAACCACAACTTTTTGTTTGGGACGCAAGTCACCTTCAATCATATTTTCCAATCCATGGTCTTTGGGAGTTGGGCGAACATACACGAAAGGTAATCCTAAAACGTCGGCCACTAAAGCGCCTTGAGCTATTGCGCCAGTTGCTACTCCGGCAATTACTTCTACTTCAGGATACATTTCCATGATCAATCTCGCTAATTCAACTTTGATAAAATTGCGGGTTTGTGGATATGATAATGTTTTGCGGTTGTCACAATATATTGGCGATTTCCATCCCGACGCCCATATAAATGGATTGTTGGGTTGTAATTTTACGGCTTTAATCTTTAGCAGTTTTTCAGCTACACTTTTTTCTAATGATTTCATTTTGAGTAGTTTTATTAATAAACAAACAACAACTGACAATTTTTATAACCCTTGTCATTGATTGTGCAAAAATAAGCAAACAAGTTGACACATAAAACATAAAAAGATATATTTTAAAACATTTTTTCACCTCAAAATATTGCATAAATATCTAAATGCGAAGTAAAAAAGAATAATAATGAAATAAAGTTGGATATGTATTCCATGTGTTAGTTGACAGGTGACAAAAACGCATCTTCAATATGCTCAATTTTGAAGACCTGTCCATGAGGAATAACTGCAATGACATCAAACCTGGTTTCGCCGTGCCAGTCGAATTGTAGAATATATTCATGAGTAGCATTGATAATATTGCGAATTTTTCGCAGGGTAATTGCTTCTTGAGGATGTTCGAAAGTTTCGGTGGACCGCGTTTTGACTTCTACCACTATCAACCAATTATCTTTTTCGGCGACAATATCTAGTTCCAGTTTGCCGCATTGCCAGTTGGTGTGGCGTATATGAAAGCCTTTTGAACGCAAATATGCTTGGGCACGTTCTTCGCCCAGTTCACCCAGTTTATTGTGTTCGGCCATAATTCAACGTTGTAGATAATGATTGTAAAAGTGGAAAGCTCAGATAATCACCAAAATATTTTCAAAAATACAGTTTTTCTGTTATAAAACCGATAATTGTGCTGGGATAATATTATTTTTGTACGGAATATTCACTCCCTATGGCCAAGAAAACTTCAATTCCTGCTTCGCAACGTAATTCTTTGAGAACGCACCGACAAATATTTACCCTCAACGATGAGGAAAACAAAGCCTTAAATCGCTACCTGGCAAAGTATAAAGTTCAGAATAAATCCAAATTTATTCGTGAAGCGCTTATGGTGACTATTATCCGCAAGATGGAGGAAGATCATCCAACGTTATTTGATTAATTTCAATTACCTGCTTTTCATTTCTTTTCTGTTTTAGAAAAAATAGGTAAAACATCTAAAATTATGGAATACATTCTGGTTTTACCCGCACTGGTTGTAGGTTTCTTTGCAGCATGGTTTATTAGTTTGCGTAAACAAACGGCACTTCGTACTTCATTCGATACAGCCGAGAGGAATTTGTTCTTGGCTCAAAATGAGATTGAAAAACAAAAGTCGATAGCACTTGAAAAATTTCGAATGAAGTCAGAAGACTTGGAGCGGATACAGCAGGAGCTGGTTTTACAGCAGGAAATGGCTAACAATCGTGGCATAGAAGTTGCTACTTTGAAAGCCGTCAATGAAAATTTAGCCGAGAAGCTCGAAAACCAGAAAGCAGAGATTGAAAGTTTGCAAAAGAGACTCACGGTTGAATTTGAAAACATTGCTACTAAAATATTGAAAGAGCGTTCGGACGAGTTTTCCGTATCGAACCATAAAAACTTGAGCGAGATTCTGGATCCTTTGAAAGAGCGGATTCAACTTTTTGAAAAAAAGGTAGATGAAACTTACGATAAAGAATTACGTGATAAGGTAAGTTTGCGCGAAGAAGTGCGAAAGCTCACCGAGTTGAATGCACGTGTCAGTGAAGAGGCCAATAATCTGACCAAAGCGTTGAAAGGCGATGTAAAGAAACAAGGAAACTGGGGCGAGGTAATCCTGGAGCGGGTTCTGGAACGTTCGGGACTGACCAAAGGGCAGGAATACGAGCGAGAAGAGGTGGTAGACGGAGCTGATATGAGCGTGCAACGGCCGGATGTAATCATTCATTTGCCGGACAACAAGCATATAATTATTGACTCAAAGGTGTCGTTGGTTGCTTATGAGCGTTTTGTTTCGGCTGAGGCCGATGAACATCGGGCAGCACATTTGAAAGAGCATGTCAGTTCGTTACGCAGTCACGTGAAACTATTGAGCGAAAAGAATTATCAGAATGCCCAGAATCTGAATGCGCCTGATTTTGTGTTGATGTTTTTGCCTATCGAAGCTTCGTTTTCTGTAGCGGTGCAAGGTGACAGTGAAATATTTTCGTACGCGTGGGAGCGGAAGATTGTGATTGTGAGCCCGACTACCTTGCTGGCAACCTTGCGAACAATTTCGTCTATCTGGAAGCAGGAAAACCAGACGAAGAATGCGCAGGAAATTGCGCGGTTGAGTGGCGCGTTGTACGATAAGTTTATCGGATTTACCGAGGACATGGTCAAGATAAAAACAAATATTGACCGAACTTCGAATGCGTACGATGATGCCATGAAGAAAATGAAAGACGGTACCGGAAATATAATCCGGACTGCTGAAAAGATAAAAGAACTGGGTGCAAAAACCGGGAATAAGGCTTTGCCTACCGGTTTCGATAATTATTGAGGATCGGGGTTGTTGTTCCCGAAACCCAATGCCCCGATATACAATGATTTAATTTTCAAGTTATGAAGTCAAAGGTATTTTTTACGGTTGTTTCTTTTTTATTTATACAGAATGGATTTGCCATTTTACCATCAACTCAACTGGAAAGTACTCCTAACAAGCGCAGTGAAATTTTAAATACAGACAGTTTCATGCAGGCAGTTTTGCAAGATACAATTGTTCCTGTTAAAATTTCAAAACCTCATCCTGCCAGGAGAAATCCGAATCATAAAACTTCTGCAAATAAAGTAATTGCTACTCCGAAGGTTGATCCGATCATTGATATCGTTAAGTCACTTCATATCGATACAGCTGCTATCCTGGCTAAGCAGGTAGAAACAAAATCGGATTCTCTTTTATATCTTGGCAATCCTTTTTTTATTGAATTAGTGTATAAGGGTATTCCTTATGATTTCAACTGGGATGTTAGACCCGATTTTGCAGCTTTGTATTATGGACGCAAAGCTTCGACTTTAAATGATGGAGGATTGAAACCGATCAAGACCCAGACAGCAGAACAAATCATTGCTGACTTACGCAGTTTTGCCCGCGATGAAATTACCCGGAAGGCAATCTATTTATATGACACAACAATTGATGATTTGCCGGACCCGGATATTAATAGAAATCACTTTATTGATGACCAGCATCTGCCGAGGGTGAAGTTTACCACAGATAAGGATGACGCCAACCGATACCGGAGGAAACTGATTGTAAGAAGAGAAAAGATGGGACCCTGGACACATAAGGCCAACGCGTTGGCCCAGTTCTCGGAAAGTGTCATCTCCGGAAATTGGTATCAGGGTGGGAACAGTAACATAGCTATCTTGGGAATTTTATCCGGACAATTGAACTACGATAATAAAAAAGACATCCAGTGGGAAAATAATGCCGAATGGCACATCGGGTTTAACTCCGTGGCAGGCGACACGCTGCGTATGTTGAGTACCAACGATGATGTGGTGAAGATCAATAGTAAATTAGGTGTAAAGGCGGGTGGTAATTTCTTTTATAGTGGTTCTGTCGATTTCTCAACACAGTTATTTCATAGCTACAACGGGGTTAATTCCACGGTTATGAAAACTTCGTTTCTTACTCCGGTGCGGTTGAATGTAGGGGTCGGTTTGGATTACAAGTACAAGAAGATCTTCTCGTTGATGTTATCGCCGGTTGCATTTAAATACATTTATGTAAGTGACAATGTGCATGTGAATCCCAATCTTTTTGGTATTAAAGCCGGAGAGAATCATTTGAGTGAGGTGGGTAGCTCGTTTAAATCCACCCTTTCATACACGTTTAATCCGGATATTCAGCTCGATTCAAAGTTGTCGTTTTATACCAATTACCAGAAGGTGGAAATTGATTGGGAAATGGTGTGCAACATGGCGATCAACCGGTTTTTGTCAACGCGTATCTCGTTTAATCCCCGATTCGACAATACGGTCATTGGATCAAAAGCAAATGTGCAGTTCAAGCAATTTCTCAGTGTAGGTTTCTCGCACAAGTTTAATTAAACCAACTTGTTTTATTCGAACATGGCGTGCCAGTTGTCAAACTTCCTGACTTCGGCTTCCCCGTACCGTTCCAGGTAATACCGGATTCGTTCAATTGAATGTTCCTCGTCCAGTTGGGTTTTCGAAAAAAATTTATCGGCATAGCAGATTACCTGCTCTTCGAGTGAAACGGGCAGCATGTTGCGGTGGGGCAGGGGCAACTGGCCTTTCAGAATCATTTCCAGGCTAACTCCTACACCCGTGTGCCGTTCGCAAACCAGTGCGTGGCGGGGCAACCCTTCCTCACGGAGCAGGTCGGCTCCCAAATAACCATGCTGAATATACTGGTGCAGCCCGTGGCAATGGATGCGGGGTGCGTCGCACATGAAAATGCCGATATCGTGCAGCATGGCGGCTTCGGAAATAAATTGGGTGTCGAGATGTATTTCGGGATGATTTGATACAACAGCCAATGCCTTATCCCTTACCTGCTCGCTGTGTGTGACCAGAACGTAATGAATTTCACTGCCTTTGGGATAGTATTTCTCTATTATTTCGTAAGGATTAATTTTTACCGCGTGAGTCATAATACACCATGTGATTAGAGTGGATTAGAAAAAGAATTCTAACTTTGTAGCATCCTTTTTTGGAAGACACAAAATTACTACATTTCTTTTTCCTGAAATCAAATAAACAATTAAATATGAGTTTGGATTTACATGCCGATTGCAACTGGCCGGGCGAAGATGCCCTGATGCGCGCGTATCACGATGAGGAATGGGGTGTGCCGCTTCACGACGACCGCAAGCTTTTTGAATTTATGGTGATGGATGCTTTTCAGGCGGGGCTGAGTTGGCGTACGATTCTTTATAAAAGGGAGAATTTTCGACGGGCTTTCGATAATTATGAAGTGGAAAAGATCGCGTTGTACGGCGAGGATAAGATACAAAGCCTGATGCAAGATGCTTCTATTGTTCGCAACCAGGCAAAAATACGCGCCACGGTGGGCAATGCTAAAGCTTTCATGCAGGTGCAAGCCGAGTTTGGAACGTTCGACAACTATATCTGGCAATTTACCGGAGGCGGAACCCGGATGAATCATCCCACTTGCAATGCCGAGATTCCGGCAAAGTCCGCCGAGTCGGATGCTATGAGTAAAGATTTGCTCAAACGTGGATTCAAGTTTGTGGGTTCAACAATCTGTTATGCATTCATGCAGGCGGCAGGCATGGTGAACGATCACCTGGAAGGATGTCGGCACAAATAGTTGGTGGTTTATAGCATATAAGATTGGGGATGCCAGTCTGAAATCAAGATATAACCATAAGAGACGATGCTAATCCAGGTCCCCTTCAGGGGTTAGGGGTTTTCATTGATGGCCTGAAAAACCACGGATTCATATTGCACCAGGGTTTTGCACTTCTTCACTTGCTTGTATATTTTGTGTCCGTTTTCAAATCCTACGGCATGGTATTCCCACATTTCTTCAAGCCGTTTCAGGAAATGCAGGTCGCCCGAGTATTTTTGGCGGCAATATTCAATGACAGCTACATGAAAATTGCGGAGCATGGTTACTTTCTCTTTCGGTGTCACATCTTGTTTTCTTATTGCTGCCAATAAAAACGGATCTTGCAACACGCCGCGCCCAATCATGATCCGGTCTACCTGCGGAGCCACTTCCTGCAGCCTTTCTACATCGGCCACGGTCAACAAATCGCCATTGTAACAAACCGGGGCTTTGAGCTTCGGGGCGTAACGCGCAAAAGCTTCCAGGTCGGCTTTGCCCTTGTATTGCTGTTTGCCAACGCGCGGATGAACGATGATTTCTTCGAGCGGGAAAGCGTTGAAAACGGGAACCAACTGTTCGAATTCATTCGCGTTTTCCATTCCCAGCCGGCATTTGATAGATATTTTCAATTTTGTTTCGGCAAAAATCCCTTCCAACAATCCGTTTACTTCGGCCGGCAGTGCCAGCAATCCGGCGCCCATTCGTTTGCCGGTGACCATCGGGTACGGACAACCCAGGTTGATATTGACTTCGGCATAACCGTGTTCGAGGCACAACTCCTCAAACTGGTGGAACGAGGCTGCATCTTTTCCCAGGAATTGCGGAACCGGTTTCTGAAACTTGTTGTGTGCCGGCAACAAGTCGTTGCACTGGCTGGGGCGATAAAACTCCCCGTTTTGCATCCGGACAAAGGGGGTAAACGTTTTGTCGAACGCACCGATATGTTCGGTATACGATTCCCGAAAAATCCAGTCGGTGAGTCCCTGAAGCGGGGCGAGGTAAATTTTATTCATCAATTTCTTGTTGTTTGTTTTGGGATAATGTGCGCTTGGCATTCAAGGGCGAAACTACGGCTTTGCCTGTTTTTTGTTCCAGCTCCATGCGGGCATTGCGGGCAATTGCTCCGCCCTGACGAGCTACATCTTTATGTTCATCGAAAGAATCGGGTTGTACTGCTTCCGATATTTCTTTAGTAGATAGTTCGGCAAGCATGTTTAACACCAATTCCTTGTTGGTCATATTGTCGCGGAGATTTTCTTTTTTCAGTCCTTTGAACTGGCGGTATTCCCGGGCTGTTTTGTCGGCCCATGTTTTATAAATAATGTCGGTAAGTGTGGCAAACTGCATGCCTTCTTGCAAGCCATGACTTTTCCATTCATCGGTCAGGTCCTTGCGTATTTCGATGCTTTTCAGGCGCTGATTGATCCAACTGTCCGAGTAACCCAACTGCTTATATTGTAACAAGGCTCGATCGATGGTAAGTTCCGGATCTTGCAATTCGTCCAACCGCTCTTTGGCTATTTGCGCCAGCCACAGCTTAAATGGCTCCGCTTTGGGCGACGGGATGGATTGTATCAACCGGAAAAGTTGCTCCGTATCGGCAACATCGGTTTTGTATTTTTTTCCATCGGTAGCCAACATTTTCAGTTGTCCCATATTTTGGGACAACTGACTTCCTTCTGTCTGAAGCTTTGTTTTAAGGGCATTCCAATACTTTCGTGGTCGCGGACTATCGGTTAATACCTCAATAACATCTACTATCGAAAAATACCATTTTTCCTGTTCGTCGTCCCAAATGGTACGGACCAGTTTTTCGTCGAAAAGCTTGATTTCATTTTTTTGTGTCATACTGGTTTTTGATTTGAAAAATGAAGTTGTAAAGATACAGATTTTTCCGGCAGCTTTTTACCGCCGGCTCCGTACCGTAATGCCTATTGCCTCCAGCATTTGATCGTGGGGCATTAATATTTTGGCGTATTTAATGTATTGGGCGTATTCTTTTCGCAGTTCGGCAAATGCTTTGTCGCGCAACTCGGTGGCCAGCTGAGCGCGGGCGTTCTCGTTGCCGGTTTGTAGGGTGCCCAGTCTCTGAAGTTGCGTGTCCAGCTCCCCGGCAGTTATTCCCACGGTGGCGGCTTGCGTGGCAAGTCCGGTGTTTTGGGTCAGTTGCGTGTAGAAATGATGCACTTCCTGAAACCAGTTGCTGTAATCTTTCTTTTTCCGCACGTTGAGCTGCAGGGTGGTGCTTGCCAGCGTGTCGTTGCCCATCAGCACCTTGAGCAATGCGCGGTGCTTGCTGTAAAGCAGGTTTATTTCCTTGCATTTTTTGACGTGGGTATCGGTGGCAGCAATTTTCGTTGCTTTAGCCCCTATCTGTTCATTCGAAAGCTGTATCAGGTCTTTCACTTTTTGCCTCAGGGCAGCCAGCCGTGCTTCGTCGTAACCCACAGTCAGCAGATGAGGATAAATTTCCGGGATTATTGCATTGCTAAATGCTTCTCTCATCTTTTCAATCCAATAATCCATCGTTTTATATGTATTATGCCTGATTTTTTTCTTTTTTTCAACTATAAGTTCTGTATTTTCCATAACTATAAATTTAAAATATACTATATGAAACGATTAATCAATAAAAATGTTTTATTATTTAATAGTAAAAATAAAAATATATACGTGGAATAATAAAATAATGTATCTGAAAATAAAAATAAAGTAATGGAATTATTAATTAAGTAAGCATATTTATTATTTATAGTAGTATGATATTTATATATTATTCTGGAATATAAAGTTATTGTAGTGTTTATATAAAATAAATTGATATGAATAAGATTTAATAATTGGGTTTTGCGGTCAATATTACAACCATTGTCTTGCCAACGCGTTCTGGCAGGTTTTATTTCGTGATGTTGGGGAATAAAAAACTCATCTACGATGTATAGATGAGTTTTGGGTCAATTATTTCTTTGCCGGCAGTTGTTTTCAGCTTTTTTCCTGCATTTCCGTCTTCACACTAAGGAGGAGAAGCAAGCCGATGCTTATATAATTCTTCATGCTTGCCAGTTGATAGTGCCTGATGACTGCCTCGATCAATGATTATTTTTAAAATAACTCTCGATTCTCAATTTCACGTTCTCGCGGATGTTCATCCAAAACAAGTTGTAGTCATATACATGCAGATTTTTTAATTTACGCATATTGTCTCCTGCAGTTGCCGGCAACGAAACCCATAAAACCTTTGATGAGGGTTCGATGCCTGCCCCGATAGCAGCCGGAATCAGCCGGTTAAATCCGTACAAGGAGCCTTTGTTGAGCGATTCGGACGCCCAATTGGTCGAGGTTGTCCAGGTGAGTGGATTTACACAAACTGAATTTCCCTCCTCTTTTTTCACCTGGCGGGATATCTCACCTTTTTGATATGACCTCCAGCCCACAAAGCAGTTTGTTGCTGCAGGACTATTTCCGATTGGGATATGTTTGAATGTTCCTGCCGGGATGTTATGGCCAACAATGTAGGCACAAACCAGTTTTTGCTGCAAGGGTTTGCCGTCAAAAAATTCTTTGAGTAACCGGATGGCATGCAGGCTGCCCTGGCTGTGCGATGCAATAATAATCGGCCGTCCGTTGTTGTCATGTTTGAGATAATATTCAAACGCTTTTCGTATATCGGCGTAAGCCATGTCGTAAGCCTTTTGTGACTCGGGGCTTTCCGGAATAAAAAATGTTTTGATGTTGGCCTGCCGATAACGGGGGGCGAATACCCGGCAACTGCCATTAAAAACCGATGCCTGGTAAAGAATGGCTCTGCTATCGGTACGGTTGTTGACGGTGGTGTCTGTCAGGTCTGCATTCCACGGCACTGCTTTCAGCTCGTTGAATAGTTGCATCCGATTTTCTCCGGGCTCCAGTATTTCCGTATTGTCCGCGGTCCCCAAAAATGAAGTAGGATGGATAAAAAATACATCTGCTTTTTTGTCTTCCCTTTTTTCTTCTTTCAAAAAAGCCGGAATGCTATCGCTTGAATCGTGCTTGTAGGGCGATGCAGCCCAAAAAAACAGATTTCCGTAATCAGGAGCAGGTCTGGTATTTTGCGCGGCCTCTTTACCTAGTTTTTTTTCAAGATACTTTTGTATCAACCGGCCTTGCTGTGCATGCCCCCGGAATGCAGGCATAATCAGCATACATAACGCTATTAAAAGAGCTGTTTTCTTCATACTAAAATGATGGATTTGGTTTGAACTGTTGCAAAGATAAATACCTTTTGCAACTATTGATTTTTCTATACGAACGGCTCTGGCTTCCCAACAAACGGCATGCCTGAAATTTTTCAAATTTCCTTGTACCGGTTTTTTGATTCATCTTCCATTCCAACATTATTCTTTACCTTTGCAAAAGCAAAACAAGTAAACGAATCTGGCTCTCTTTTTAGGGCCAGGAGTCATTTTTTATGAAATACGTCGACGTCATCCTTCCACTGCCTTTGGCCAACACTTTTACCTATTCCGTGCCCGATGAATGGGCAGATGCAGTGCGCATTGGCATGCGGGTGGTGGTGCCGTTTGGCAAGAAGAAAATGTACACGGCGGTGGTGTATCTGGTGCACACGGTGATGCCCACCATTTACGAAGCTAAGGATATTGTTTGTTTGTTGGACTCGGAGCCCATTCTTCGCCGTCCGCAAATGAAATTTTGGGAATGGATTTCGTCGTACTACCAGGCGTTTCTGGGCGACGTGTACCAGGCGGCGGTTCCGGCAGGTTTGAAGCTCGAAAGCGAAACCAAGGTATGCATCAACCCCGAGTTTGAAGCCGAAGCGGTTCTTTCGGAAAAAGAAGAAAAGGTGTTAATGGCCTTGTCGGAAGGAAAACCGGTGACCATTACCGAACTGAATAAAGTGACCGAGATGCGCGACGTGATGCCGACACTTACCAAGCTGTTGGCAAAGGGGGCGGTAGAAATTAGCGAAGAATTGACCGATAAGTTCCGTGCTAAAACCGAAACGTTCGTCAAACTGACTGCCGAAGCATCACAAGAAGATAACCTGCGCAAGATATTTGATGATCTCAGTAGGGCTAAAAAACAATTGGAAGTGTTGATGAAATATATCGACCTTTCCAAATGCCTCATCCCGGCCAGGCAGCGCGACGTGACCCGGAAAGATTTAATGGAAAAATCGGGAGCATCGGCCGCCATCATTTCCGGGCTGGTGGAGCGCGGTGTGTTGGAAACCTATCTGAAAGAAGTGGGGCGGCTCGACGTATCGGAGATTCAAACGGGCGAAGTGTATCCGCTCAACGAGTTCCAACAATCGGCGTTCAAAGGGATAGAAAAACAGTTTATCGAAAAACCGGTGGTACTGTTGCATGGCGTAACTTCCAGCGGTAAGACCGAATTATACATACACCTTATTAATAAGGTACTCGCCGAAGGAAAGCAGGTGCTGTATCTGGTTCCCGAAATTGCACTGACTACCCAACTCACCACCCGGCTGAAACGTGTTTTTGGCCGGCGGCTCGGCGTGTATCACTCCAAATTCTCGGATGCCGAACGTGTCGAAATCTGGAACAATGTGCTTGCCGATAAAAGTTACGAGGTTATTATCGGTGTTCGTTCATCCATCTTCCTGCCCTTTCGCCATCTTGGGCTGGTCATTGTGGACGAGGAGCACGAGTCGAGCTATAAACAATACGACCCGGCACCACGCTATCATGCCCGCAATGCTGCCATTGTGCTGGCCTCCATGCACGGTGCCAAAACCCTGCTTGGTACGGCAACCCCGGCTATCGAAACCTATCAGAATGCACAGAACGGAAAGTTCGGTCTGGTGGAGTTGAACCAGCGCCATGAAGACATAGCCATGCCCGAAATTCTGGTGGTTGATACCAAGGAAGCGTATCGCAAAAAGCAAATGGAAAGCCATTTCACGGATACCTTGCTCGAAAGGATTTCAAAAGCACTTCAAAATAAAGAACAGGTTATCCTGTTCCAAAACCGTCGCGGCTATGCACCGTATATAGAATGTAAAGCCTGTGCGTATGTTCCGCATTGCAAAAACTGCGATGTCAGCCTTACGGTTCATAAGGTTTTCAATACGCTTACGTGCCATTACTGCGGATATACCGAGCCTATTCCAGGTATTTGCCCGGCCTGTAAAATGCCCGGGACACTTTCCACCAAAGGTTTCGGGACTGAAAAAATTGAAGACGAAATAAAACTGATTTTCCCCGAAGCTCGCGTGAGCCGCATGGATTTGGATACCACCCGTTCCAAAAAATCGTACGAAAAGATCATTTCCGACTTCGAACAACATAAGGTGGATATCCTGATTGGCACCCAAATGGTGTCGAAAGGGCTCGATTTCGAATGCGTTTCGCTGGTTGGAATTCTCAATGCCGACAACATGCTTAACTTCCCCGACTTTCGCGCGCACGAGCGCGCGTTCCAATTAATGGCGCAAGTAAGCGGGCGGGCCGGACGGAAGAATAAGCGTGGAACGGTGATCCTCCAGACTTCGTCGCCCGAGCACCCGATTATCGGGCAAGTGATTCGCAACGACTATCAGGCAATGTTTGCGACTCAGTGCGACGAACGCAAACTTTTCAACTATCCGCCGTATTTCCGTATGATTCAAATTGTGATTCGCCATCGCGACTCAAGCGTATTGAATCAGGCTTCAGCCCGGATGGCTGCCGATTTACGCGCCGTGTTCGGAAATCGTGTCCTCGGACCGAATGTTCCGTCCGTATCGCGCATTCAAAATATGTACATAAAACACATTCTGCTGAAGTTTGAAGTGGAAGCCTCGGCTGAAAAAGCCAAGGAAATCCTCCGTCAGGTAACCAATCAGCTTCTTGCCGAACCCAAGTTTAAAGCTTTGTGGGTAAATCTGGATGTGGATCCGATGTAATTTAGATATGAGTATTGGGAAACGCATCCGGATGGTTTGCGTAGATTATATATTGAAAGATGAAAAGACAATTGAGACAAATCAGTTATGTGCTGATGGCAGTTCTGTTGATCGCGTGTGGTTCAACAAAGAAAGAAACCCCTGTAATTAATTTGCTCCCGGTGCGGAACGGAGCTGTTTACCGGTATATCAATCCGGAGGGAAAGATTATCATTAATCCGCAATTTAAAGAAGCTACTGTTTTTCGGAACAAGCTGGCGCTGGTTCAAACATTCGGAAGCAAGCCTTCGTGGGGTTTTATTTCAGAGGATGGCAGTTTCGCTGTAAAAGCAACCTATAAAGAAGCAACTGTTTTTAGCGAAGAAGTAGCTTGGGTAGTTCCCGAAAATGGGGCTCCGGAAGCAATCAACACCAAAGGTGAGACATTATTTAAGCTGCCGGTAGCAAAGTCGGTTCGGATTTTTAAAGACGGATTGGCTGCTTTCAGCGTCAGCACGGATAGTGTCAACCAAAAATGGGGATTTGTAGATAAAAACGGTACCGTGAAAATTCCTCCCCAGTATTCCGCTGTAGGCAATTTCAATGATGGGAAATGTGCCGTGGCAAATGTTGCCGGCGAATGGGGGTATATTGATACCGCTGGGAAACTGGTCATAAATCATCAATATACCAATGCCAAAGATTTCATAAATGGCAAAGCGGTTGTTTCGTCGGGTAAAAACTGGGGTGTGATTGATGAAACCGGAAAGTATAGCATCAGTCCGCTGTTTCAGGAGATGAAAGCCGACCTGAACCAATATCAGATTAAACAGAATAATAAATGGGGTTGGTGTGATCAGAAAGCTAAGATTATCATTGAACCGCAATTCTCCGAAGCGGAACCTTTCGGTGGAAGTGAACAGGCTCCGGTAAAACTGGGAGATAAATGGGGATACATTAATAAGAAGGGAAAAACGGTTATCGATCCGCAATTTGAGACAGCATTGCCTTTCAATGGAAAAATAGCCTGGGTAACGATTGGTGGCAAAGGCGGATTTATTGGGAAAGATGGTAAATATAATATTCAGCCGCTTTATGATGCCATTTCCGAAGACCTTAAAACCTATTTGCTGACCGGAGCATCAGCCTTCGAGAGTGTCACCTCAGATTATTTTGATCAGGATGCCATTATAAATAGATTAAAAAAAGACATTACTATTAATACTGTAGCCGGAATAAGTTTTAGTTCGCCGTTGTCTGCCATTTATTCGAAGTTTAAAAAAACGGAAACAGAGTTCAATAAAAGCAGTTCCGAGCATCAGGTTATAACAGCAGAAAGACTCTCGAATGATGCTACTCTCGATTTTTTCATATTAGGAAATCCCTGGACTGAGAAGTACAATGGCAATTTAGGTTTTACCTATACGCTGAAGCCCGATTATAAACATACAGGTTTTACATATCGTATAAAGATAACCGGAAAATCTGTGGGAAAAGAAGGCGGTGTGCTTAAATTACTCGAAACGGCATTGACTGGCTACACGAAAGATGTAAAACATTCCAACGATAATGTATGTATTCTTCAAAGCAAGTCGCAGTTGATTGTCGGCCTTAAACAAGCTGGGACTATTATTGTAGCTATTTATCCTGCAAGTCCGGAAAATTTGCAGATGGTCGAGCTTAATTATGGCAATGGATTGGAGTCAGATTCCACTGCCGTTTCAACCGATTCGGTTGCAATAAAACGGAATTGAAGAAAATAATATGCCTCATGAGATTTTGGCATTCTATAATATAATAGGTACAGTTGCCAAAAAAAGAACAGCCGGGTCAAAGAAAAGTTGTTTCGAGAACTTTTCTTTGATGTTTTCGCAACAGAAAATAGGCTGTAAAGCTAAATCCTGATGTAGAAACCGAATTTCTTGAATGTGATTCTACGCTTTTTTCTTCATTGTTTTCATTAATATTGGCATTGAATTCTTGTCAAATCGATAAATTCGTTGTGTTATTTGAGTCGAAATGCCGTTTTGATTCACTTTTGTAGTTTTCTTTTTGGGGATAGAGTATGCTATTTTCGAGCTTTCACAGGTTCTTTTGGAGTTTTGAGTTGTAGTTTTGGGAAAACGTTCAAATTATTTTCATTGAAGAATAGGTTTTGGTTCAGGTGTTTATATCTTTTGTGTGTTTTTTAGCAGAAAAAAGGGGTAAATATATTTGGTTCGTATAGGTAAAGGGAGTACTTTTGCACCCGCTTTGAGAGAGAAGCTTGGTAGTCTTGAAATCTGAAAAGTGCGGTTCACCGGCGCTAAAAAATAAATGAAA